>Ga0164318_10005358_pt1 | contig 12402 bp, 7 predicted proteins | sample GuaBasSedimGuay9_FD_113734 | JGI IMG/M metagenome (GOLD analysis project Ga0164318, IMG submission 113734) | Subseafloor sediment microbial communities from Guaymas Basin, Gulf of California, Mexico - Guay9, Core 4571-4, 0-3 cm | ecosystem: Environmental > Aquatic > Marine > Hydrothermal vents >... | reverse complement strand
GCGTAGGTGATGGGTGTCGAAATACAGACTGTTGACTCGCCGAGGCGGATATGTAGTCACAAACCCGGCCGGATGGAGGCGAATCCATGCTCGGGCCTGGGCCAGTCGCCAACCGTCACACACGAACTTCAACTCATAGCGCCAGTCTGCGCGGTGGGGGATGCTCATAGAGTCATCTCCCTTCCACCGGCAGCACGCCGGAATGGACCACCGTCCGCTGCACGGCAGTAAGCCCCACGACGCGGGTGAGGACGACGATTTCCGGTTCCGTCAGCCAATCCAGGTCCCGGTCGCGGCGGTAGACCGCTTGCAACGGAATGTCGAACCAGAGGGACGGCGCAGTGTGCGAACAATTCAAAGTATCCCCCGGCAGGATAACCTCCTCTGGATGGTTGGGCAACGTGACTGGCGTGGCCCTTGCAGAAGTACGGAGCCAGCGACGATCGGCCGGCAACGTCGTTGCCCCGCCGACCTCGAAAGCGACGATCTCCACCGGCAGGGCGATGGCATTCTCCACTTCGATAGAAAGGGTGCCGCTCAACCAGGATGTGGTGGGGTCGAGGTAGGCCATCACCGGCTGGGCTGGCGACAGCGATTGACGGAGCAACGCCTGGTGTTCTGCCAACGCCTCCCACAGACCAGATTGCCCCACCTCGCCGATGCCTCGTCGCAGACGTTCCATGCGCGGCTCGATCTCTGTCCGCAGCGTCGCCAGGTAATCGGGCTGGGACAGTCGGTAGGCTGCGCGGATGTACGCCGCCTGGATGAGCGGATCACCGAAAGTTGCCGAGAGGGGAAGGCGCGCGCCACTTTCCTTGGGATGAGGGATAGCGTCGAATCCTACCGGCTCCAGCCGGTCGGCGATAGGGTGATAGAAGTAACGCGCAGAGACCGGTGAGACGGCCTCCGAAACGCCCCACAGATCCGCCAGCGCCAGAAAGCGGCCATATCGTTCGACGTCAAAGGCGGCCGAGGCTGTTATCTCTCCCCTGTGCACTGCCCGTAACAAGCTCACGGCCCGCTCAACCTGCTCGCGGGTCACCGTCTCCTCTGGCTGATAGACCACCGAGACCGTGAAGGCGTGGAAATCATCCGCCCAGAGGCGAGCGACCGGGTCTGCAAATGCGGCCTCGGCGTCGCCCTGGAAGTGCAGGATGGATTCCCAGAGCGGGCGGACATCAAAGCGCAGAGCGACGCCGGCCGGGCGACCCTGATCGGTGGGGAACGGGTCGCCGAACCCCTCTCGGAGCGCATAGACGCCCCGGTCCGCGCCGTTGAACACCAGATGCACGAAGCGAATCCCCACCGTCAGGATATCTTCGCGGGCCAGGGCCTGCTGGAACGCCCAGGCGGTGAGCATATCTTCATTCATCTCCTCGTTACCCAGAGGGAAAAGGGTAAAGGTTTGCCATCCAGATTCGGACGCCTCCCACAGGCGTTCCTCCTGTCGTGTGTGTACCTCGAACGCCCAACCGGGTTCCGTATCGTTTTTGTTCACCAGGTAACCGGTGGGGCCTTCCGGTAGGCGGACCATCACCGACACGGGAGACAGGGAGGCGTTCATGCCGTCAGTGATGCGGATCGTCGCCTCGACGAAATCCTTGTCGGCGGGGATATAGACCCCATCCGCAATGGCCTGTGCCCGAAGGGTCAGTAGATCGTCGTAGGCGGCGAAATCCATATCCAGCGTCAGCGTGGGCAGTTCGTCGGCCGGCCCCATCGCACCGGTCAGGCGATCCGGCAGTGTCCCCAACGCCTGCCAGAGGTGGGAAGCGGTCGGTGGCCGACCGACGAGCAATCCGGCCAGAAAAGCCGTTGTTACCATCAGCAAGCCGGCTACCCGCCTGGCGTTGGCGACCCTGGAACGCATTGATTGACTTTCCCCGATCTTCATTGTGGCTTCCCCCTGTCAACCTGCCAATGCGTTCTCCTGTTCGACGAAGCTGAACTCGCAATCCGGCAGATAGGCGTTCATCTTGTCCATTAAGGCGCTCAATCTCCGGGCGTCGGGACAGCGAATCAGGTACGTGGCCTGGAAGGTGCCGGCGACGCGGTCCAGGCGGCGCAGATCGGCTTCCTGGGTGTATTGCACCAACAGGTCGTTGATCCGCGTGAAGACCTGGCTGACGTTGTCGGCCTCGGAAGGAACGGCGGCGATGTTCAGGTACAGATTGTTCCTGGAGGGACGAGGGGAGACGAAGGCCCGCGCCAACAGGTAGCCCAGGATGATCAGCACGGCCAGCAGAGTGGGAAGGCGTTGATCGGCCCCTAACCCCAGGCCCACCGCGATGGCCAGGAACAGGTACAACAGTTCTTCCGGCTCTTTGATGGCCGTACGGAAACGGACAATGGAGAGTGCCCCCACCAGCCCCAGCGACAACGCCAGGGAGGACTTGACTATCGAGATGATCAGTGTCGTCGTCACGGCCAGGAGGGGGAGCGTTTGGGCGAACCTGGCCCGATTAGAAAACGCACGCCCATACCGGACGTAGTACCAGGCCAGGGCACTGGTCAGCAAGATACTCAGCAATAAATTGATCGTCAGAGCCGTTAAAGAAAGCGGCGCGGGGGGAGTCAAATTGAGCCAATTATCCATACATACCTCCTAATCTTCCGGCCACACACCGTCGGAAAGGATTCCAAAGGAAGCCGGTGTGACGGCCGTGTGATGGGAAACGAAAGCGATACCTATGTCATCGGAGAACGCATCGGTGGGGCCAGGGGCCAGCAGAACCAGGTTGTCCTGCTCCCCCCAGGCGAAACCCGGATCGGTCTCGACATCCAGATGCCCGCCTGCGACGTACAGCGTCATCCGGCGGTCCCAGGCTTGCAGATCGTCCCGGAGCGGCATCCCTTTCAGCGAGGGCCGCAACACGATCTGGATGCGCGTGCCGGCCGACACGTGGGCCAGGGCGGAACTGGATGGAAATATCAGCGAACCTTCATCCGTGGCGGTTTTCGTGTCGTTGTCGGTGATGCGCCACCCACGCATATCTATTCCGGCCGGGCGGGTCACCATCAACTCGATCAGCTCGAATGAGTCATCGGCGGCGGGGGTGAAAACGACATCCCCCGGTCGGGGCGCTGCGGCTGCCAGCGGTTCAAAGCGGGGTGTGAATGTCTGGTTGGCATCCGGCGTCCAGGTGATGACCGGGTGAGACGGCAACTCCGGTTGCACCCACCCCACGAAGCGATAGCCAGGCGTGGGGACCGCCGTCACCTGGAGTGGGACGTGGCGAAAAGCGACCAGTTGCCAGGCCGTGTCTGAGATCGGCGCGTGCACCACGATCCCCTCGACGGCCACGGTTCCCCGTCCATCGTCTGGCGGCTCGAACGTCAGGTGGACGGTTCCCTCCAGCCCCAGGTGGGCCACGAGCTGATTGCGTATGGTGTCCGGACGGCGGCAGGCGAAGTCCCGCAGAGCCTGCACTTGGGCGTCCCAATCGTTCACGCTGGGCCAGCGGGCGCTCTCGACGGGAATGGCCGGGGCGATTTCTGCTGCTAGAGCGTCTATCTGTGCCGTGACGGAGGGCGCGGACAGCGTTGTGTGCAACAATATCATCGCCCGGCGGAGGAAATGGAGACGAAAGGTGGAATTTTCCAACAACCGGCGGAAAATGCGGGCGTCCCATCCCTCGCTGGAGAGAACTCGAGCCAGCGTGTCCGTCTCTGCCGTGGTGGGCGGCGCTCCAAAGTAGCGCTCTGCTTCCCGCAGCAACCACTGCCAGCGCCCGCCAGCAATGCGGGGGCGGAACAGAAGCCAATCGTCGTTGGGCCAGGTCGCATCAGCAGCGTAGAGCCGCAACAACAGCGTGTCAATCCAATTTTCAATGTCTAGCTGGGTCTCCACGTAGGCGTAATTCCCGGCATCCGTCATATCGTGCTGGGCGATGAACGTCACCAGGTGATCCCAGGCGGTTCGCTCTCCCGCTACCACACGCACCTCGCCATCCGGGGAAAATTCCAACAGGTCCACCGATGGCATCCCGTAGTGGTTGGCGAACCAATCTTCATCTGGGCGCTCGCGCAACCGGTAGATGCCCCAGGGTTTCCCATTGATGAACAGTGATACCGGGCGGCTATGAATGGCCTCTTCTCCCATCGCACGCATCAAACGATCGGCCAAGGGGGTGCGCAGCAGTGTCCACGGCCATGTCAATGTTGCTGCATAGTCCTGCCCGCCGCCGGATAGCACCAGTCGTTGGAAGGATTGAACGTCGCTATCGGGGTAGAGGGGATACGTCAGGGAAGCCGTCCCCATTGAGCGGCGAAAGTAGAGCCGGAACGAGGTCTTGGGCAGTGTACGGTCTTCGTCGCCGTGGATACGAATGCCGGCCTGGACGTCGAAGCCGTGACGGCGGTCGGCATCCACATACGTGATGTACACGGGGCGCTCCCATGTCCGGCCACGTGCCTGGGGATGGGTGTAGATACCCCGCTCAGTTCCTTCCCAATCATCGCGGTCCACGATCAGAGACACCAGAGGCAAAGTGTCCGGTTTTGAGTCTGTGGCTGAGTTTGTGCCCAAGTTTGTAGCCGAGTTTGTGGCCGAGTTTGTGCCAACGAAATACGTTCCGTAGACCACCGGCCCCATCTGACCATCGGGGAAGAGGAGTCGGGCCTGCACAATGGTGACAGAGCTGTTGGCGCGCTGGAGACGGATCGGGTGTGTATAGCGGAGCGCCACATCTGGCGTGGGCGTGTGGCCATCCAACGTGTAGATCACCTCGGCTGCTGCCACCGGCGATTGGATCGTGAACGAGAGGTCATCGGCGTAGTAACCCGGCGGCGGCGAGAAGACGGGGCGCATCTGGGATGCATTGCCGGGAGGGGAGCGGTGTGTGGCGATCGCTTCTACCATGAATACAAAGGCCAGTGCGAGCAAACTCAACAGCATAAGCCGTATCTCCGGCCCCCACGAGGCCCACATCTTCATATGCCGGAGCGCAGGTAGCCTGCGTTGACGGTTGACCTTCCTCATTCGTTTGCGTTACTTTCTCCGTCGCTCTTCGTAGGTCGGAGTAGCGAATGAAAAACGACCCTCTCCCACGCGAGGGGGTCGTTTTTCGGCCATATTGGCACTGATTGCACGCCCGATTGTCGCTCCGCTTCGTCCCAGGCCCTCCCAATACTCCCCACCGGAACACAAACCAGGGGAAGAGACCACCGCTGTCGCTGTTCAGGGAAGTTCAGGGAATAAGCCCCGCCACGGTCTTCGCGTTGAGCTTCTCTATCACGGCGATCAACAATTGAAGCGCCCGGTCATAATCATCCCGATGCATAATGGACACATGGCTGTGGATGTGCCGGGTAGGGACCCCGATCACCACGGTCGGTACACCGGCTCGATGGAGGTGAATCTGCGATCCATCGGTGGCGCCGCCCACCATAGCAGAAAGCTGGAGCGGGATATCCAATGCCTGGGCCGTCTCGATGATCAGGTCTCGCAGGCGAAGGTTAGGTATCATGCGGGCATCGAGCAGCAACAAACTCGGCCCAGCGCCCAGTTTGACGTTGCCCTCCTCCGGTTCGATGCCGGGGACATCGCCGCAGATATCTACTTCCAGGATAATTGCCACGTCTGGATTAACCAACTCGACACTGGTCTTGGCCCCCCGCGTTCCCACCTCCTCCATCACCGTGGCGACGCCGTAGATGGTGTTGGGATGTTCGGTGTCGGCAAAGTGGCGCAGCAGATCAATTATCAGGGCAACACCGACGCGGTCGTCGAATGCCTTGTTGAGGTATGTCTTGCCATTGGCCATAACCTGGAAACGGGTGGCCGGCACCACTGGGTCACCAGGACGGACACCGATCTTCTCAGCCTCTTCCTGCGACGTGACCCCTATGTCTATGTACATATCCTTCTTTTTGACGATCTTTTTCCGATCATCTTCCGACAAGTAGTGGGGGGGCTTGGCTCCGATCACACCGGGGATGTCCCCTTTGTGAGTCTTGATGACCACCTGTTGCCCCAATAAAACCTGATCCCACCAGCCTCCCAGGGGATGAAATTTGAGGAACCCTTCTTTGGTGATGTGGTAAATCATGAAGCCGACCTCGTCCATATGTCCGGCCAACATCACCCGTGGGCCGCTTTCACCCTGCTGGCAGATCACACTTCCGATCCGATCTTGAGTCACGGTTCCCAGGGGGGAGAGGTAGCCTCGAACCAGCTCTCGGACTTCCATCTCATATCCTGGAACGCCGTGGGCATCAGTGAGTTCCTGCAACAATTTTTGTGTTTTTCCCATATCTCTCCCAATCTTCGTCTCGTGCTTGACAAGCTATGCAGTCAGGGTCACAATATGCATAATGTTTGTAAACCCATTACCCAACATTTTGACCCTCCCGCAGGTTCAGAAGCGGTTTGGGGGCATTTTGTGCCCTGATGTGGGGCTATACACGTGCATCAAACCTGCGGGAGGGTTACCGATCAATATGTCGGGTAGTGAAATGATGGTATAATCATACCCTCGTTTGCCCAAAATGTCCAGTGACCGGATAAGCGGATGGGAAGGAGGTGCTTTGTGAAGGCAGTTATTTTAGATGGTTCACGCGTCGGCGAGCCGTTGTCTGTGACACGGCAGATCATCGCCGATGAGTTAACCCGTTTGGGCTGGCTGGTCGAGCTGTTTCCCCTGTGCGAGATGGAAATCCGGCCTTTCTCCCAACAAGCAAAGGATGCGATGTCCAGGCCGCTTGTGCCGGCCTGGGCCTATGTGTGGTTGGGCGACCTGGGCTGGAAGCGGCAAGCTCGCCACTATGGTACACAGAAGCGGCTACACGCCCGGCCTTATGAACCGTCCTGACGTTTTGCCACAACAGGCAGGTATGCCCAGCAGGGCCGAATGTACAGCCAGTTTCCCCGTTCCCATGTGCTACCCAGGCCATCATCCAGCCGGGCGGCTACGTAGGCCCAGGTGGAAGTCTTCGGCACTGCAAAGGCCACAGCGCGATAGCGCAGCGTCACCGCTGCACTGACGTCCAGCGGCCCTTCCCACTGGAGACGGTTCGCCTCGCCCCACACAGTCGCCGTGCCGCCCCCCACCACTGAAAGTGTGTCGGTGAGTAGGCGCATACTCCACGGGAGTGGGGCGTCCACGTGGACGTGGGGGGCGTCGGCCAGTCCGTCGTTGCGCACAATCAATGTTACTGTGACCGTATCTGAAGTGTTCGCCGTGCTTGGCGTTATGGTCAGCGAGCTACGACTCAGGTCCGGCGCTGCGATCCGTACATCGGCCCCCTGCTCGAAGCGTAGGCCCTGTTGGCCCACGGTGAACGTCGCCCGGTTGCGAATCGGAGTAAGAGCTGTGCCACCGGTGGAGAGCAGGCGGTAGGTGAACGTATGCGCCTCGCCGGACGACAAATCTCCGCTCCAATGTACCCGTCGGGTGAGGGGGTCGTAGCTTGCGCCACCGGTGGGGCCGGTGATCAACTCTGTGCCGATAGGCAGGGTGTTGCTGACCTGTGCGCCGACGACTTCGCCCGGCCCATCGTTACAGATGGTCAGTGTGTACCCCACGGTCTCGCCGATCTGGGCGACGGCGCGGTCGGCGAGCAGCTCCGACCTGCCCAGCCAGTTCAATCGGCCCACCACACGCGCCATCAATGTCGTGCGCTCCGCGAGGGGGAACGCTTCCACCGGGAAAGCGAAGAAGGCCGTCCGCCACCGGCAGGCTGGACTGCCGTCAGCGCACATTCCCCCGTGTGTCACCGCGGCCGGCTGGCCATGTTGCCCCCGGAAGGTCACCGCTGCACCGGGTATGGGCATAACGCTGTCGCTCAAGTTCCGAAACGGATAGTCCAGCGCAATCGGTCCGATGCCGTCGCCAAGTGCATTCCCCGGCACACCGGTGACCGTGGTATGGGAGAGCACCTCTGAATGTTCCGCCACCCCGAAATAGTCCCGCGTCAAACTCTCCGGTGGGCTGATAAAGTAAAGGTATTCCTGGGAGCTGAGGAACAGCCGCCCTCCTGCGTCCAAATAGTCCGTCAGGCGTTCCAGTTCGTTGGGATGGATCGGATCGTACCAGTCGTAGCCGTTGAACCACAGTACCACGGGATAGCGGTGCAAGATGTCGGCCGGCGGCGACCCGGCACCAAACACATCTTCAACCTCCCAATAATCGAAAGGGATGCGCGCCGCGTTCAGAGCGTCCATATACCGCCCTTCCTGATCGTACCAGCGATCATCGTCCACCAGCAGCACCGGCGCGTTGACCTTTGTGGTGATCACCTGCGTCTCGACCAGCGCGGGGGAGACCGTGGAGCGAGCGGTCACTGTCAGGATGTCGAATTGATTCCAGGTGGCGTCGGCCGGCGCCGTGACTCGGAGACTCACCAACGCGACCGCGCAAGGTGCCAACTCCACAGTGGATGTGAGCAATGTGGTCTCCCAGGCGGCGCCCGCCAACTCGACGTGTAGCGTGTCGGTCGTTCCCACCTCTCCCGTGTTGCGCAAGCGAAAAGTATGGGTCACGACGCCTCCCGGGGCTGTGACGAGCGTTGTCTCCGTCTGCGGTAGCAACTCGACGGCGACAGTCTGGCGCGGGCTGGCGAACCAATCCAGAGCACGGGCCATGAAATCAGCCCGGTCGGTGGCGCTGGCGATGGCCTCGAAGCCGAATCCTAGGCCGAGCGCCCGATGAGCTTCACAGAATCCGGCCTGAATTACTGCGTACTCTCCTCCCCGATAGCTACAGGCCGGTGTGGTGTGATCCGTGTCGCTCGTCCACAGCTCATCGGGGTAATCTTGATTATCCGCGCCGTCCCCTCCCTCGATGATCAAGCGTAATCCCTCGAACGGGGTATCGGGGGCGCAGATTACTTCCCGGCTGGGCGCATTGTCCCGGCTGGTGAAGGCGTGGAAAAAGCGATAGTAGTAAGGGGCAAAAAGCACGCTGGTATCCCAGTAGGCCACGTCCTGACCGCTGAGCAGTAAGTTGCCGCCGTTTTCCAGGTAGCTGCTCAGGGCATCGTCGGCCTGGGCGTAGCCGGGGCTGTCCTTAGGGGCCGACCAGATGACCAGGTCGTATTTCAACAGGTCGGTAATCACGGGGCTATCGTCAGGAGGATGCTTGATGCGCACCTCGTCGTAGGCGTAGGCGTTAGCGTCCAGTGCCTCCTGGTAATAGCCCACCTGACTGCCGTAATACCAGGCCCCGCTATCCACCACCAACAAGCGCATACTTTTCGGTAGAACGAAGTCCACCCGCTGGGCCTGGCCGGCCGTCACCGTCACACTGGCCGTCACGACGCGATATCCCACCACGTGGGCCTGCAGTGTGTATTCTCCAGCCGGCAGATCGAGCGTGTACGCGCCTCCCGTGGCGACCCCGGCGACCGGCGTTTGGAGCGCCTCGACGGTCGCCTCGACTGGCTCGCTGTCCTCCCCGACCACTGTCCCATACACTCGCCCGGTGGGCAAGGCGCTCAGGTCGAAGTGGTGGGTCGTAGTCAGGCCGGTCGTTACGGCGACGCGATGGGCAAACGCGGGTGTGTATCCGAAAGCGCGGGCCGTGAGGTCGTAGTCGCCGGCACGCAGGAAGAGATGATAGCGGCCGTTGGCATCGGTTGTGGCCGTGCCGTGCGTCCCGCTCATCATTGGCGTGGCCTCGACCGTGGCCCCGACGATGGGAAGACCGTCGCTGCGCACCACACCGCCGATCTGCCCGGCATCGGCAGTCAGGGCGACGGCTGCGTAAGCGTCAATGCGCCCATAGCCGCTGTTATTGTTGGGAATCGGCAGGGTGATCGGTATGGCTGTACGGGTGAGCACCGAGATCGTCTGGGTGATATCGAGGCCGGGGTGTGCGCTCAGTATCAGCGCAACGGCACCGGCAACGTGTGGAGCGGCCATGGACGTGCCATTCATCTCCGTGTATGCCCCTCCCGGCAGCGCCGAGTTCACGTGTACACCCGGCGCGACCACGTGAGGCCGTACCTCCCCCCACGGTGATGGTCCCCGCCCGGAGAAGTAGGCTACTTCGTCGTCCTCATCGGAAGCGCCCACGGCGAACGCGCCGGGCAGGCTGGCCGGCGATCCGACAGTGCCTGGCTGTGGCCCACTGTTTCCGGCTGAGAAGACCACCAGGATTCCTGCTGCCCGCAAAGCATCCAAATCGGCCTGAAACGTCGTCAGGCCTCCGATGCTGTTACCCCACGAGTTGTTGACCACATCGGGGGCCAGAGCAGGGTCCCCGGCCGGAGCCAGCAGCCACTCGAAGGCGGCGTGGATCCACGAATCCATCGCGGTGCCGCTGTGGTCGAAGGCCCGCACCGCGATCCAGCGGGCGTCGGGAGCAACGCCGATGCCGTCTCTGCCTGCCAGTGTACCCATCGTGTGAGTGCCGTGACCGTAGCTATCCACCGGGTAGAGCGCACCGGCGTCGGTGGCGTCGAACCAGTTTCCGACGTGCTGGTGGAACCCCTTGGGGTCGTATCCCCGATAGTTGGTCTGGAGTGCCGGATGTGTCCAGTCCACGCCGGTATCCACATTGGCGACGACGACGCCAGTGCCGCTGATCCCCAAGCTGGCCCACACCTGGTCGGCGCGGATGCGTTCGACGCCCCACGCGACGGGAGTGGTGGTGATGGTCGTGGCGCGGTCTGAGGCCGGCTGCAATCGCTTTTCGCTTTCGGGGGCGAACGTGGATTCCGGCGGGGCCTCGATCCATCGCCTCCGATGGTCGAGGCGGATGAGAGCCACATCGGGGCGCGCCGCCAGGGTGCGGATCAGGTCAGGACGAGCGCCGTACACAGCCAGGCCGTCGAAGATCCAGAAAGGCCGCACTGCCGTGAGATTGCCCTGTCGTTGTTCCCTCGCCAGGTAGGCGCGCACATTCGCCTGGGCACGGTCGGCGGTAGCCTGGAGTGCCTCGACCAGCGCCGTCCGGGCCGCGAGGCGGTCGTTGGTATGCGGCGCGGTATGCATTGTCACGATGGAGGCCGGGGAAACTTGTTCCCGCATCTCGACGATGATGTGGATGCGGGCATTGGGGGATGCGTCTGCCAGCGCCCGCGCTAATGCAGGTTCCAAATGAGCGGGGGGAACATCCCCACCGGCGGAGGCAGAAGGGATCATCTCTACCGCCAGGATGAGTAAGACAAGCAGGATGCCAGCCAATGCAAATGAAAAGAGCGAGCGCAATGGTATGTTCACGTATGTATCTCCTGACCCGGACAAGCCGGAACGAATCAACGCATCAAGACGGCAAATAGACTCAGATTCCCCTCCCGTCCCCCGGCGCGGAACGTTCGACGGACACGAAGCCCGGTCTCGGTGGCCAACCGCTCTATCTCCGTCTCGTCCACCAGATGACAGTAACGCACTCCCTGCCCGCCACGTTTCCAATCGAGTAGATAGTCACCCGCCTCCAGCGTTTCCTCCGGGATGCCGACGGTTTCCCAGGGGAGTAGCTTGCGCCGCAGCCGAGGAGTGTCCAGAAACTGCCACGTCGAGAGGATCAAGTGGCCATCAGGGGCCAGCAGGGCCGCGCTCTCCCGCAACACCTGCGCACGGGTCTCCCATCCGGGAATGTGATGCAGTACCGCCAGGAGCAGCACCCGGTCGAAAGGGGCGCCGGACACATCCCGATGCCATCCGGCGCGGGCGATATCCACCTGATGGAACCGAGCGGCGATAGACAATAGTTGTTCACTCTGCTGACGGGCGATTTCCACCAGTTCCGGTATCGCGTCCAGGCCCACGTACTGTACGCCGGGACGTTCTCGGTCCAGCAACAGGGCTAATCTCCCGTTGCCGCACCCCACATCGAGCACTCTTGCACCTGGGGGGATATCAGGTAGAATGCATATGATGGCCGGATCAGAAAGGGTGCGGCTGTCGGCAAACGACCGGGCAAACCCGGTGTAGAATTGACGATTGATGGCCAGCAATTGTTCGATGGTCAACCTGTCCATAAGTGAATTATACTGAAATGGGAGCAGAGAAGCAACTAAGAACGTCCTCAAAACAAGTCCCTTCCGCGCCGCTCGACCTCGATGTGGGTGACAATCGTGAGGTACTGGCGACGATTCTCTCGGAGGTCGAATCGGCGGAGACGTGGTCCACGGTGCATCTGACCCGGATCCTGCGGCGTCATCCCCTGCCGGGCGGAGATACTCTTTCCAAAGGGCAATTGCTGGACGGGTATGCCCGTCTGTGCCGGGAAGAAGGAAGCCCGCCAGACCCGCGTGTGATCCGCCGGTTGCGGGTCAAGCCCACCCGCACCATCTCCGGCGTCGCGCCGGTGGCCGTACTGACAGCCCCGGCCCCCTGTCCGGGCAAATGTGTTTTCTGTCCATCCGTCGAGGGAATGCCCACGAGTTATCTGCCCGGCGAGCCGGGAGCAATGCGGGCCGCTGATTACCATTTCGATCCGTATGACCAGGTCGCAG
>Ga0164318_10005357_pt1 | contig 12403 bp, 10 predicted proteins | sample GuaBasSedimGuay9_FD_113734 | JGI IMG/M metagenome (GOLD analysis project Ga0164318, IMG submission 113734) | Subseafloor sediment microbial communities from Guaymas Basin, Gulf of California, Mexico - Guay9, Core 4571-4, 0-3 cm | ecosystem: Environmental > Aquatic > Marine > Hydrothermal vents... | reverse complement strand
TTTCTCAGATGGAAGGTCCAGTTGAGTCCATCTGAAGACACCTCGTAGGACTCCGCCAGTAATGGAACTGTTGGATTCGTATCGGCTGAGTCCCAGCCATAGGTATACAACGTTTCGTAGACGTTGTAGTGAATCCATGAGCCGAATGACTCATAGTTCACGTGAGGATCCATGTACTCGGGATTCCCGATAGTCTCCCAAATGATCGTGTCACCACGCGCTGGCGTCGGGAGGGGTGACGGTGCGAGGAATATCATCGCGCCCGCCGAGCCAACGATGATGACGATGACCACAAGGGCGATTATGTAGTTTCTCTCCATGGTTTCCTCCTTCTGTTATAGCTGTGAGTCGATCTCCGCACCAAGACCGGTAACGGAGACCACCGCAGAATCGCACATGGCGTACGGTCCTGCGGATTTTTCACGATTCACAATGACGGCTGCGCGGTCTAATATAGCTTACGAGTCATTCTGTACGTCGGACAGTCGTTCGAGCGTCGTGAGGCTTTTGAAAGAGGTATGGATATATCGCGATATATCGATTGATATTACAGAACGGCACAGCTCCTCAAAGGGGGAAGACTATTACGTGGCCATCAAGAGGGTGAGCCCCAGATCGAGTCGGTGACCAGCGTACGATGAGAAACAGATCTGCAAAGACGGTTCATATATCATTCAGACAGCTCGTGGACATTCCGTCCACAACCCATGGGGTGTTCGGCCTCTACAGGTACCCCGCCAAGTTTATTCCACATGTGATAGCGTATGTTCTGAAACACTACGGGAAGCCGCACATGAGCGTCTTCGACCCCTTCGCGGGATATGGGACTGTCGGGACTGTCGCACGGTTATACAACCTCGACTATGAAATGTGGGATTTGAATCCCATTTTGGAGGTTCTTCATCGGGTCACACTGCTGAAGGTTCCCAAGATAGATCCTTCGGCTGTCGTCAGCGAGATGAGAAGAAGCAAGGAGGAGTACTGTCCAGACTGGTCGAATGTAGCATACTGGTTTCACGAGCAGGTACTGCCCGTGCTCAAGAGGGCATGGGGATACTATCACTCGCTGCAGGAAGAAGTGGAACGACTGCTTTTGACAATTCCTCTCCTCAAGGTCAGTCGGCTCTTCTCTTATGACGACCCCGGTCGAATGAAACTGTCCAAGTCCCCCCGCTCAATAGCACGAGTCGAGGGAATCTTGCGGCGAGGCGTCGAGAGAGAGTTCTACGGGCATCTATCGAATGAAATTGACAGCCTCGTCAGAAGACTTCGCCAATACTCGGACATGTCGCCGCGGCCGGTCCGCAGCGTGGTCAAGGCAGGCATTGACACACTCACTGAAACCTTGACTGAAACTAGAGACCTCCTCGTCACGTCGCCTCCGTACATGCAATCGCAGGAGTACATCAGATATGCCAAGATGGACCTGTTCTGGCTCGGACACCCCGAAGAGGAGATACGACGGCTGGCTAAGCTGGAGATTCCGTATCGTACTGTACCGAGAGTCCGGATCAACTCCCCCACGTTTCACATTCTGAGAGAGAAGATTGACGAGGAGAAAATGCTGAGGGTATATGACAACTATTTCCACGCGATTGTTGGATTCTTTGATAGGATACAGAAGCAGATAGGCTATAGGATGTTCATCTTCGTTGGCCGAGCAAGTATGAGAGGACGACCAGTTCCAATTGACGAGATAGTTGCCGAACACCTTGTAGCGAACGGATGGAGGCACGAGGAAACTCTGGTGGACAAGATCTCAGCCCGCAGGATGTTTCGCTATGGTAAGAACCCCGCAACGCAGATAGAGGACGCGAGGACTCCATCAGAGCGCCTTGTGGTTCTCTCCAAGTAGGCCACCGACATGCTTCACCGACCAGCGCAGCTCCAGCGAATAGGCATCTTCACATCACTCGTGACGCCCAAGCCACAGGGCAACACCGCCCATGGATCAGGCCGTCGTGGCTGCAGGCCCCTACGTCCAGACCGTCAACTGCTATCTGGAATTCCCATTGTCAATGCCATTATTGCCTTCTGGACATGAAGCCTGTTCTCAGCAATGTCATAGACGATTGACTGCGGGCCATCGACGACCTCGTTGGTGACCTCCGAGCCACGATCGACCGGTCCACAGTGGATGAAGAACGCGTCATCCGTCCTTGCCATCCACTCCTTGGTCGTGATCCACTCGTCGTACTTCATTGCCATCTCAATCTCGCGCTTCTTGGCCGCCTCGATGCCGTGTTTCTTGGCATACTCGTAGAAATGAGGGCTCATCCAGTTTCGCGAGTAGACGAAGTTTGCACCGTCGTAGGCCTCCTCCAAGTCGTGCACAATCTCGAAGTTGCCACCCGACACAGAGGCATTGTCCTCGCACCACTGAATGACCTCACGGTCAAGATTGTAGCCCTCGGGGTAAGCAAGCGTTACGTCCATTCCCATTCGTGTGTTAATCAGAATGCTCTCCTGAACCGAACACCACGAGCGCACAAGAGCGCCCTTCGCCCACACTTGAACGAGCTTCTTGCCCTTGAGATTCTTTCCAGCGTGCATTCTCATCCCCATGACATCCGCAAGACCTTGACATGGATGGAACCTGTCGTGCGCCATGCTTATGATTGGGACACTGGCGTACTCCGCGTATTCACGCAAGAGAGCATCACCCTGACCGTATTCCTCAATCGCAGTTTCAAGGATGCGAATCCCAATGCCACATGCGTACCGGCTCATCACATTGGCCGCGTCTTGGACAGTCTCGCCTGCGGTCTTTGCAGACTTCAACCGCATCGTCTTGGGCTCAAGAAACTGCGCATGGCCGCCGAGCTCCGTGGCTGCACACTCGAAAGACTGGCGAGTGCGGACACTCGGGTTGTAAAAGAACATGAAGAAGGTCTTGCGATCCAAGCAGTTCCGAAGAGGATGGTCGAACCTGTGCTGCTTGAACTCAAGGGCCAGCTTCAGTGTGCGCTCAAGCTCCTCAACGGTCCATTCCTGCGTTGTAATCAGGTTTCGTCCATATAGCGGGTTCATGGTAGAATCACTCGGTCAAAGGGAACTCAGCTCTCTAAAAGATGTGACGCTTACTGTGAGCCGGTACGCTGGTCGAGTATCATGCCGAAACTCATGATGGCGCAAAGAGTTCTATCGTAAGCACATGACCACGCTTGTCACACTCGACCGGCGTCCGCGCCTTGAGCCAAAGCACCTTCGCCGTTCCAAGGGGGCCCCACAGTGCAGACAAATCCACCCATCGATGTCTTCTTTCAGCTCGTCCAAGGTGATTGTTGTTGTCACGTTCGTTGTCACGGCGTCACTGTTATTCCTAGTTGTCATCTGATACGCGAACTTGCCGCCCACAATGTCACACATCGCAAAGACGAACACATCCCTCCGCCGCTGAAGCGCAGCGGGTCCGCGGGCGCCAGACCTCTTTCTTCTGCGCACCCTGAGCCACGCTGTCTAGCCCTCGAATGCACCCTCATCATCAAGACACCAGACATCTTCCTTAAGCTCTTTGCGCCCGAGAGAGTCAATCATCTCCCGAAGCGTCTTCAGCTTGTCTTTCGCCGCACAGTTCTCCCTCAGGACTATGGCGAATGCCTCACGGCCGTCCCAGTCGGCCTCATCCTCTGTAGCAACCATTGGGAGAGTTATCACGTGATTCTTGACATCACGCACAGGTTTCTTACCTTCGCGTCCGCCATCTTGTCACTGAATCGCTGTACTAGAGATGGACAGTCATCACCCGTGGCACGAATCAGGTGCCGGTCATCGGTCGGTCTAGCACGAAGCTGAGCCAGAATCCTATATGCCTCACCTGGTTCGTCTGTCATCAACATGTCGGCTTGGCCCTCTATTCAGGCCACCCTGCTTGCTAGGTCACCCTGTAGAACCTCAAGTGTTCTTGTTTCCTCAGGGGTCAGAGGACTTTCACCCCCAGCAGAGGTCGACTTTCGGGTGACCAATGCCACGCCGACGAGTCCGAACACAATAATCACTATCGAGAGCAATAGGAAGATACCCAGCGGGTTGTCAGGTGAGAATGGAATCTGCAACGGGATCACCCTTGGTCTTGCTACCAGTTCTGACTCTGCTTGGACGTGCAACCACTTCAGTATTGCTGAGAGGGCTTGACACAACTCCCTTGGCAGCCCTGACTGTCTGAGAGATGATGTGTGCCTGCGGAATTCCAAGCACCCCGTTCCGTACAGGTACCGAGGACATCTTGGGCCTTGCACTACTCACAGTAGCTGTCAGTTGAAAACCTATATCTTGTGACTCATGTAGCAGTGGGGCATCGATGTACAGGTGATAGCATGAGAGAAGTGACGATTGGGCTCGTACAGGCCAAGTGGGAAGGCGGCGTTAGAAGCGACGCCGAGATTAGAAAAGGGATAGAGAAGATGTTGGCAAAACACGAACAGTTTGTCGAAGAGGCGGCATCAAAGGGCGTCCAGATAGTCTGCTTTCAGGAACTCTTTTTCGGGCCATATTTCGCAGCCGAACAGGACAGGAGATGGTTCGAGTTCGCGGAGCAAATCCCCGGCCCAATCACAGACAGATTCGCGGCTCATGCTGAGAAACACAAGATGGTCATAATTCTGCCGATATTCGAGGAGGAGTCTCCGGGATTCTACTACAACACAACCGTGATTCTTGACACGGATGGAGAGATAGTAGGAATCTATCGCAAGAGCCACATTCCTCATCAGCCTCCGGGATACTGGGAGAAGTTCTACTTCAGGCCTGGCAACCTCGGCTACCCGGTCTTTGAAACCGAGTACGGCCTCATCGGAATCTACACATGCTACGACAGACACTTTCCCGAGGGCGCGAGAATTCTCGGCCTCAATGGCGCAGAGATTGTCTTCAATCCGTCGGCCACGACGAGGGGACACTCTGACCACCTATGGACACTGGAACAGTCAGCCCACGCTGTCGCCAACGGATACTTTGTGGCGGCCATAAACAGAGTGGGTGACGAGCCGTGGGGTATCGGTCAATTCTATGGATCCTCGTATGTCGTGAATCCAAAGGGAGAGATTGTGGTGAAGGGGTCGGACAGTCAGGAGGAGCTTGTCATTGCGACGATAGATCTTGACATGACGAGGGAGATTAAGAACTACTGGCCGTTCTACCGAGACCGGCGGCCTGAAACATATGAGCAAATACTAGACCTGTAGGGGACACAGGAAGCCTTGAACAGACTCGCCTCGATGCCATATCATGTCTGGTTAGGGAGCCAACCGTAGCCAAGAGACACCGCCACAGGCAGCAGTCGGTTGAAATCTACGCTGCAGGCAAGTTTTATGAGGCAGTCTCGGTCGGCAGTGCCAATTATTTCCAAATGGTGACATCACATGAGAAGAGAGCTCAAGCGCCTACTGGCATTTCTGCCGGCACCAGCCGTCTTGGTCGTGATGCTGGTCATGCCGATAGGTCCGCTCGCTGGTGGTCTCGGAATCCTTGCTCCCGTCGGTGGCATCTTCGATGTGGGCCTGGGCATCGACGACACCTCTTCTCAATAGTTGACTCTGCCGGGACTAGAGGGCCCGTGACTGTGATCGCCGACCAGTGGGGTATCCCACACATCTATGCCGACAGCGTGAATGATGCTTTCATGGTTCTAGGATATCTGCATGCGCGGGACAGGCTGTTCCAGATGGTGATGCAGAGCCGTCTGGCATCAGGAAGACTAAGCGAGATAATAGGCCCAGCAGCAGTGACCTCGGACAAGTTCTACAGAACCATTGGTCTTCGTCGTTCCGCCGAGCTGACACACCAATGGTATCTTGAACATCGCTCCGACCCGATAGTAGACAATGCGCTCTCAATCGTAGAAGCAGAGGTGGAAGGTGTCAATGCGTTCATCGACTCAATGACGAGCGCCGTGACACCTATCGAGTTCAAACTCTTGGGCCTGAGGCCCGAGCCGTGGACCGAACTCGATGTGTTTGTATGGGCCAAGATGATGACGTGGGGACTGTCTGGGAACTTTCGGGATCTTTACCGTCAGTACATCAGGGCGGCCCTAGACAATGACACGCTGTATCGTGAACTGTTCAATGACACCATGCCTTTCACAGTTCCTATCGTCCCGGAGCAGACCAACCTCTCCCTAGCTGAGTTTCCCCTAGCTCCCGGCGGAGCGCCAGCTCCTGCAATCCAGTCGGGTCTCCGCCAGTCAAAGGTCGCCGAGTGTGACGTGCCCTTCACAAGACTGCAATCTCTCCTCGATAGACTCCAGCAAGTGATGAGTCCGTTCGGACCCGGAGAGATCGTGGGCAGCAATAACTGGGTTGTCAGCGGAAACAAGTCAGCGACAGGTCACCCAATCCTAGCAAATGATCCGCACTTGGTTCTTCAGGCCCCGTCACTCTGGTATGAGGCACACATCGTTGTGCCTGGTGAACTCGATGTGATGGGCGTCACCTTCCCTGGGTTGCCAGGTGTGGTGCTGGGGCATACGGCGCATGCAGCATGGGGATTCACGAACGTGGGAGCTGACGTTCTCGACATAGTTGTTGAGAAGGTCAATCCTGACAACTCGAGCCAATACGAGTACAACGGTCAGTGGAAAGACTTCGAGATAGTCGACGAACAGATTCGCCTTCGAGATGGCACGATTGTCCCGTTCAGCGTCAAATGGTCTGTCCACGGTCCACTCATTGACTCATTCGTAACAGAATACGGGGTTGATGAGTCCTCGGCGGAGAACATCGCCATGATGTGGACGGGCAATGGTGTGACGCACGAGGTACTGTCGCTGTCATTGATGAACAAGATGAACACGATCGAGGACTATCACAGAGCAGTCTATTGGTGGGACTCGCCGCCTCAGAATATAGTGTTCGCCGATGATCAGGCGAACATTGCCATCATGGTGGCCGGACGCTTTCCAATTCGCTCCGGGTATTCAGGTGAGTTCCCGGTCCAGCTTCTCAACGACACCGTCGGGTGGGTCAGCAATATTCCCTTCGCGCACAACCCTCGGAGTGTCAATCCATCCTAAGGCTACCTCCAGTCAGCAAACCAGAAACCTATTGATGCAGAACAATACGCCTACTCATTGCTAGGACCGTTTGACGACGGCTACAGGGGACGCCGGATTGACTTTCTCCTACGAACAGATGACAGCGTCACAGTCGAGGACATGAAACGGTACCAAGCGGACTCGCTGGAGGTCAGAGCTCAGGAGATTGTGCCATACGTTGTATCTGCATGGCAGAAAGCGGGCGATGGCAACAGCACTGTCAACCAAGCAGTACAGTGGCTGAGCAACTGGGACTTCATGAATCCCGATGAGATTGCGCCGACCCTGTGGCTTCATCTTCTGCAGGCGATTCGTGAGAGGACCTTCGATGAGTTGGCCGGTCTCGACATCCCGCTCTCGAGAGTACCAATTCTCGAACGGCTGATCAAGGAGAACAACTCCTACTACTTTGACGACCACAGGACTCCAGAAATCGAAACGCGTGATGACATCATGGTAGCCGCCCTCCATGACGCACTCGATGAGATGGTCAAGGAACACGGCCATGATACCGCCAACTGGGTCTATGGTGCCCACCATGTTATCCGCATCGGCCACATCGCAGGTCTCACGTACATAGGCGGCGGACCTCATAGAGGACAAGACACTCTGAACGCGGCCTACGGTTGGACCGTTAGAAGCGGGCCCTCGTGGAGGATGGTCGCAGACCTTGGTGACATAGGGACACTCATTCGGTGTATATCCTGGTGGTCAGAGCGGAAACATAGTTAGCAAACACTGGGTCGACCTGTTCTGGCTGTGGTACACCTTCGATGAAGAGAGTGAGACCTACGACTACCACATGATGTACTTCTACGCGTCTCCGGAGGAGTTCGCAGCGGCCGACACAACGGGCACGATGATAGAGAGAGCTCGTGTTTGTGCCATAGGAGGAGAAGCTCATGAGAATCGATGATATGTTCCCCGAGACCGGCGTCCTTCCAGCCGTCGCTGTGGTGTTTGTTGTAGCCCTAGCACTTGAAATGACGGGCGTCTGGTTGATGATGCTAGTAGCCGGGGCCTTCGCGGCCCTCTTTACGAGAAGAGCAATAGCGTCGTTTCTAGCTGGGGCAACTGGTGTGGGCATGGCATGGCTGGCAATCTTTGTGTATCTAATCGCCACGGCACATGCCCTAGAGGTGGCTGAGTTCTTTGCAGGACTGCTAGGATTGACTGGAGCCGGTACGGCAGTGATCGCAGTCAGCGTGCTGATAGGTTCGTTACTGGGTGGGTGCGGCGCCTTCAGGACTAGGCTCCTGATAGAAGTGTGGGACTCGTCTGAAAGCACCACAGCTGAAGACCTAGCGCACCAAGACAGAGGCTGATTCCATCAATCGGTGGCCACAAGACATAGCTTATAACTCGCGGCGCGAGTAGAGGACTCTAAGAAGCAAGAGGGAGTCGTTCAGATGCACCGAGAGATTGCGAAAGGAGTCTACTATGTCGGCGTAGACGACCATCACACGGAGCTCTTTGAGGGCCAGTGGGCTCTCCCATTTGGAATTTCGTACAACACCTATTTGATAGTGGACGACAAGATCGCCGTCATCGAAACCGTCAAAGAGGCATGGACTGACGAGTGGCTGGACAACATCCGGGAAGTCGTCGACCCCGCCAAGATTGACTACATCATTCTGAACCACATGGAGCCAGACCACACGGGAGCGCTGCCACACATCGCCAAGATAGCAAAGAATGCCACGATTGTGTATACCAAGAGGGCATCTCAGTTTCAGAAGTCGTTCTTCAACGTCGACCTGCCAGAGAAGATAGTCGAGGACCTTGAGGAGTTATCTCTGGGATCCAAGACCCTCAAGTTCGTTCACGCACCGTTCTTGCACTGGCCCGAAACGATGATGACGTACTTGGTAGAGGATGAGATCCTCTTCAGCTGCGACGCATTCGGAGCCTTTGGGGCCCTAAATGGGAACATCTTCGATGACGAGATTGACATGCGGATGGTCGAGAGCGAGAGCAAGAGGTACGTCTCCGCGATAATAACAAGCTACTTCAAGTTCGTCCAGAGAGGGATCCAGAAGGTCAAGGACCTAGGCATAGGAATAAAGGTCATTGCGCCAAGCCACGGACCCATCTATCGAAAGGACCCAATGTGGATTGTCAACAAGTACGCGGAGTGGTCATCCTCGGAACTGGACAAGTATTGCGCGATAATCTACGGCACAATGTACGGCTTCAACCATCGCGTCGCCATGAAGCTGAAGAAGACGCTTCAGGAGCGCGGCGTGAAGGTCATTATTCACAATGTTTCCACATCAGAGGCCAGTAGGGTCCTGACCGATGCTGTGAGAGCAGGCGTCATCGTGCTCGGGACACCCACATACGACGCGTATCCGTTTCCAAGAGTATGGCACTTTGTGAATGAGATACAGTGTAAGAGATTCAGCAAGAGGCCAATTGGACTCTTCGGGACGTATGGATGGGGTGGCGGCGGGGTCAAGAAGCTGCACAAATGGCTCACCGACATGGGATTCGAGATTCTTGAGCCAATCGTGAGGGTTCATGGAAGACCCACTGACACTGAGGAGAAGGCCCTCAGTGACCTCGCAGATGCCATTGTGGCACGGCTCAAGTGAGTCGGGGAGTGGCACCAGCCCTCCCTGACCTAGACTGGTCTAACTTAACGCTTATTTTGTATTGTAGCAATCGGCCTCATCTCAAAGGGTTCGACCCTAAGAGGAGGTAAGATACGAGAAATGGAACTCAAGGGAACCGAAACTGAGAAGAATCTGCTGATTTCATTTGCTGGGGAGTCGCAGGCGAGGAACAGGTACACGTTTTGGGCCAGCATTGCAAGGAAAGAAGGCTTCATGCAGATAGCCCAAGTGTTTCAGGAAACTGCCGATCAAGAGAAGGAGCACGCAGAGCGCTTCTTCAAGTTCCTCGTCAACGGCGGAGCATCGCCTGAGATAGAGATCACGGCCACGTATCCCGCAGGACCATTGGGCTCTACTCTTGAGAACCTCCGTGCTGCAGCAGAAGGAGAGAGGTACGAGTGGCAGGAGCTGTATCCAGGTTTTGCCGACGTGGCCGAAAAAGAGGGATTCAAGGACATAGCGTTTGTCTGGCGAAAGATAGCCGAGGCCGAGAAGTGGCACCACGAGAGGTACACAATCCTTGCTGATAATGTCGAGAGTGGTCGTGTCTTCAAGCGCGACAACAAGATCAAGTGGAGATGCATGAATTGTGGATACATCCATGTGGGAGAGGAGCCTCCCGAGAGATGTCCCTCCTGTGACCACCCGAAGAGCTACTTCATGGTTCATAACGCCAACTTCTAAGCAGACCCAAATCCGAATGGACCTTGGCACGGAGATTCTCTCCGTGCATCCTTCTACTTTTTTCTCATTCGATCACAACGCAGCGATGCTCAGATTCCGTACTAGACCGTTTTCAGCCTATTAAGGCCGTCAGACGAAAACAAATCACTCCGGCCGCGAGTGACAGTCAGAAACAATCCGCCATCTCTGTATGTCACATACCATGGGCATGGTACTGTAAGCATTCCAATCATACTCAGGTCTGCCATGTCAAACGACGACAACCCAAGCCCGGGGGAAACGGGCCAAGACGAAAAGGAGGTGTTCTGGGTGATACCCACAATTCCGGAGCCCGACACCCCGTGGTAGAATGCGGGTAGCCGCAGATACGCGGCTGTACGCACTGCTACCAGACCAGATGGGCCGTCTGCCTCCCGACGGCCCGAACCACTCTTTCTTCGCCCGAACTAAGACCAAGATTGATTAGTCGTGTTAACATCGAGCATTGTTGGACAGCCATGACCACCGGAATTCCCTCCGTTGAAGTCGAGCTCCATAACTTGGAGGGAGGACGCGTTTCCACCAATCTGCGGTGGACAGTCCATGGCCCAACAACAGATGCTGTGAGGGAGCCCCTTCACGACAGCTCCTACACAATTAGCGTGGCAGTTCTTCCTGATGTTGACGGCGGCTCTCGTGTCGTACCCCTCGACAGACCTGTCCGAGTCCTCATGAAGCCAATCCTCATGACCTGGAGGCCTTACCTGAAAGAGAACATCTCCTCGGACAACATGTACCCGCCATCCAGTGATAGATGGGCCACAAGAATGACGGGACGCTCGACTCTCGCACTGTATGTCGTGCAGTGCACGCAGGATTCGAAGAGGCTCTGGATGACCGTGATTGACAGAAACGGCCACATCCACGAGGCCCACACTATTCGCAACTACGAATTCCCCATGCTGCAGATGGAAGAGGACTGGCTCGTGATGGTCAACAACTTTGCCGCCCTGGCTCAGAAGCGCCCCGAGGAGGTCAGAAGAGAGATTCTCTCCATCTTAGACGAGAAACCTCCGACGTGGGGCGAGCTAGCTCGTATCGCAGAGGGAATCGAACTTCACGAGCTCAAGATCAAAAAGACCATGGGAGAAACACTCGAACAACTTGTGCCACCCTCCTTTCGTGGACCAGTCCGAGAAGAAATCAAGGCGTTCTTGGCCCACAAGATCAGACGCAGAAAGAGAAACGTCGATGTCGTGGCCCTCGCATTTGACACAGCGGGCGCCAGATGGTTCAAGAGCTTCATGACACTGGACATTCAGGTAATGCTTGAGGAGATGAGGGAGCCTCCGTACGTCAAGATGTTGTGGGAGGCCGCCCGTGAGGGTGAGGTCTCATGGAGATCCAAAGACCAGTCCCTAGCAAGAGCACCAGAGATTGCAGCGTTGGAGAAGCTGTTTCGCGTGCAGCCTGATTGGCGGTATCGTGCAATCAAGTACGCAAGGATACTGGGTAGGCAGGATGTCGTGAGTCTGCGGATGCCCGTAGAGCGACCACAGGCCGCGGGGTCGAGAGAGCTTGCTAAAGACAGGTTTGCATTGCTTCACTACGGATTCTCCGTAAAGTCGTATCTCAACCCGCAGGCCGTTGGTCTCGTGGGCATGGTGTCACTGAGCCCGGCATTCCGCTGGCCCCATCGCCATATGGCATGGTCTGCGACTCTTAGTGGGCAAGTGATGAGTCTTAAACATGTACAATATATGGTCGTGCCTCCCCCAGTCGTCGAAACCGTGACGAGGGAGATCGGCAATACTCTTGAGGTGGACTGGTCAGTTGGCGTTGTGAACAAGCAGCTCTTCAACCCCAAGAAGAATAGATGGGAAAGTAAGGGTGATAGAATAGCCACAGGAGCCACAAGAAGCAGAACCATCAGACAGCTCCGAAGTGAGTTTGGAGGGTGGGATGGGAAGTCTGTCTGGAACCTCGAGACGAATGACATAACGGCTATCGATGCGACTGCAGCCAACTTCTATCTGGCGTACACAGAGATGAAGGGCTTCGAGAGAGTCTTCGGAAGCAGTCGCGACGACCT
>Ga0164318_10005356_pt1 | contig 12404 bp, 12 predicted proteins | sample GuaBasSedimGuay9_FD_113734 | JGI IMG/M metagenome (GOLD analysis project Ga0164318, IMG submission 113734) | Subseafloor sediment microbial communities from Guaymas Basin, Gulf of California, Mexico - Guay9, Core 4571-4, 0-3 cm | ecosystem: Environmental > Aquatic > Marine > Hydrothermal vents... | reverse complement strand
TGTGGCTGAACTCGATAGGCGTTCCTGCTTCGATATACCGTTGCTTTTCCTCGGCGGGCAGACTGGTCAAATCGGAGTAAGGGAGCGCGTACTTGACCTGAAGGATACCGGCGCGGTCGGCAAGATCATAATCAAAGAGTATCATCTCAATAATCCGGGGGAATGTAGGTCGGAATGGTATTCCGACCAGCCGGATTACCAATCCGGCCTACAAATGCCCCAACTTTTTGAGAAGATACATTCCATATCAGGATCGCTTTTTTCTGAGCAGACAATGCACACGTGTGCAAATAGGAGTATCCCCTATGCGTGTCTCAATCAAGGATATCGCCAAAGCGGCCGGCGTTTCCCACTCCACCGTTTCCCGTGCCCTGGGCGATAGCCCGCTTGTAAAGGCTGAGACGGCAGCCCGCGTCCAACGTCTGGCCCAGGAGATGGGCTATTCCCCTGACGCCATCGCCCGCAGCCTGGTGACGCAGCAAACCCGCACTGTGGGTGTCGTCGTGACCACCATCACCGACCCCTTTGTGGCCGAAGTGGTGCAGGGCGTCGAGGATGCAGCCCAGGAAAATGACTACTCGGTCATTCTGGCCAGCTCTGCTGCCGAGCCGGAACGGGAACTGGCCGCCGTGGAGATGCTCCGCGCCAAGCGGGTGGATAGTCTTATCGTCACCTCATCGCGCGTCGGCGCGCTTTACCTGGAGCACCTGGAGCGCATCGGCGTGCCGGTGGTGTTGGTCAACAACCATAACAGGCAGAGCGGCCGCTACACATTTTCGGTGAGTGTGGACAATCAACACGGCGGCCACCTGGCGACCGAGCACCTCATCAAGCGGGGCCACCGCCGCATTGGCTACGTAGCCGGTCCGGCGAATCACAGTGATGACGCAGAGCGAATGGCCGGCTACTGCCAGGCGCTGGACGAAGCAGGGATACTCTTCGATCCAACCCTGGTCGTGTCCGGCAATGGCCGTCTCGACGGCGGCGAGCGGACGCTGCGCACACTGGCAGGTCTGGCTGAACCAGTCACGGCCGTTTTTTGCTACAACGATATGACGGCTATCGGGCTGCTCTCGGCAGCCCGGCGGGCGGGGATCTCGGTCCCGGAAAACCTGGCTGTGGTCGGCTTTGACGACATCCCTCTGGCCGCCCACGTCTATCCCCCTCTGACGAGCATAGCCCAGCCGCAGCGCGACATGGGACGGCAGGCTATGAACATGGCTTTGGCGTTGATGGTCGCTGACGATGCAACTGCACCTTTCTCAGACGTCGTGGTCAAGGGAAGATTGGTCGTGCGCGAAACGACGTAAATTTGAGCATTGGGAGGTGTTTGGTATGAAAGGATTAGTACTCGATGCAGTCTGGGAACCGAAGCCGGACTATGAGGTCTCCGCGTGGGAAAAGCAGACCGGCAAGGCGATCACCGGAAACAGCATCTGGCGGCACCCCAAACTGGAGGTGCGCGATTGGCCCGACCCCGAACCAGGCCCCCAGGAGGTTGTGCTGGAAGTGCAGGCATGCGGCATCTGCGGCTCTGACATGCACTTTTACGAGACCGACGATGAGGATTACATCCTCTACCCTGGCCTGACCAAATTCCCCACCATCCTGGGACACGAGTTCTCCGGCAAGGTGGTGGAGATTGGCAGCGGGGTTGAACTCCTCGAGATTGGCGATATGGTGACGGCGGAGGAGATGATCTGGTGTGGTCGCTGCATCCCTTGCCGCAACGGCTACCCCAACCACTGCACCAATCTGGAGGAGATCGGTTTCACCATTCCCGGCGCTTTTGCCAATTACATCGCCGTGGACGAGAAATTCTGCTGGCCCATTGATGCTATCGCCGAGCGGTTCGGCGACGAGGAAAAGGCCTACGAGATGAGTGCCCTCAGCGAACCGACCTGCGTGGCCTACAATGCCATGTTCGAGCGAGCGGGCGGCTTCCGGCCGGGCCACTATGTCAGCGTCTTTGGCGCGGGGCCGATTGGACTGGCCGCCACAGGTTTGGCAAAGGCCGCTGGTGCGGGCACAATCGTCACTTTTGAGATCTCGCCGCAGCGCCGCGAGTTGGCTAAAAAGGTCGGCGCTGACTATGTGTACGACCCCCGCCAGGTCACTCCGAGTGAGGTTTTGATGGAATTGAGCAAGGGTGCGGGGTTCGATTTCCACGTCGAGGCGGCCGGCGCTCCGCACCTGACGGTGCCGGAGATGGAAAAGGCTATGGCCATCAACGGCAAGATGGTGCAGATCGGGCGGGCGGCCCGGCGGGTACCGATGTATCTGGAGACCTTCCAGGTGCGCCGCGCCCAGGCCTTTGGCGCGCAGGGGCACTCGGGTCACGAGACCTTCCCCAACGTTATTCGGATGGTCGCCGCCGGCCGGCTCGACCTCAGCTCCATCATCACCGCGCGCTACAAACTGGACGAGGCCGTGGACGCCATCGCCCGCGCCACCAGGCGGGAGGATGGCAAGATCATGGTGAGGCCAAATTAGAAGGGTACGTTTCATCTCGGTTGGGGAGGAGGGAGCATCCCCTGATGCGACCAGGCAGGCGTGCCTGCCCCCTCTAACTTGTTTGAAACACATCCAAATCATACGTACACTTGACGATTACAGCAGCAATTCCCGTATCATCTCAATAATCCGGGGGAATGTAGGTCGGAATGGTATTCCGACCAGCCGGATTACCAATCCGGCCTACAAATGCCCCAACTTTTTGAGAAGATACCAATTCCCGTTATGGGTGAAAAAGTCAGGTCGTAGCCGCGATTTCGCAATCGCGCAGGGTGCTTTACGTGGGAAAACAGCCGCGATTTCCAAATCGCGGCTACAAAACGGGAATTGCTGCGATTACAGTAGAAATTAGAAGGAGGTGATGATATTCCCGACAAGTTCCCAGGCACGTTGCTAGTTGAGAGTCCAAAACATTCAAATCAAAAAAACAGGAGGAAAAAAGAAATGTCACGTTTCACAAAAGCTATCTCGTTGTTACTGGTGCTCGTTGGTCTGGTCTCGCTCGTAGCCTGCGGCCAGCAAGAGGCGACAGAGGCAACTGAAGCGCCTGCAACAGAAGCAGTTGAAGAACCCCAGGTCACCCAGTCAGGATTGGTCTTTGGCATGTCGGTGCACTCTAATCCTGCCGAGGACGCCTTCTGGGGTGTCGTGGAGAAAGGCGCCCAGGACGCTGCGGCGACCTATGGTATTACGCTCAAATCCGGCGGCAGTGGCGATCCGGTCGAGCAGGCGCAACTGGTGGAGAACTTTATCGCCGATGGCGTGGACGGCATTTTTGTCTCGTTGGCTAACCCGGACGCGCTCAAGGATGCAGTCACCAAGGCCGTGGACGCCGGCATCCCGGTCATCACCATCAACTCTGGCGTGGACGTCTACAAGGAACTGGGAGCGCTCACCCACATCGGCCAGACCGAGTTTGTGGCCGGTCAGGGCGCTGGCGAAAAGTTCAACGCTGCGGGCGCGACCAAGGCGCTCTGCGTCATCCACGAGGAGGGCAACATCGGCCTCGAGGAGCGGTGCGATGGTCTCGCCGACACCTTTAACGGTGACGTCGAGCGTTTCAACGTCGCCACGACCGGTGTCCGGGATGTCGCCGGCACAGTAGCGGCCATTCAGAACAAGCTCATTGCGGACGCGGACGTTGACGGAATTTTGACGCTCAACCCAATCATCGCCATCGCGGCCCGCGATGCCATCGCGGCGGAGGGCGGTAGCCAGAAACTGGGTACCTTTGACCTCAGCCCCGACGTCTTGGCGGCGATTGAAGGCGGCGAGATGCTGTTCGCCGTGGACCAGCAGCAGTACCTGCAGGGTTATCTGCCGGTCGTTCTCTTGTACCTCTACAACACTAACTTGAACACCGTCGGTGGTGGCTTGCCGGTACTCACCGGCCCCGGATTTGTGGATCAGAGCAACGCCGCGGCTGTGAAGGATCTCTCCGCTCAAGGAACCCGGTAGGCGAAATAACAGACTGGTGTGGGATGGAACCTCCATCCCGCACCAGTTATCCAGTGGAGTGGATTAGCAATCCGCTCTGCGGCAAGGAGGTTTCTAATGGCAACACAAGCCGTGAGCGACGAGCGACTGGCGAAAGTGGGCCTCGCCAGGAGACTTTTCCAGCAACCTGAAATCGGGGCCGTTATTGGCGCGGCCGTCGTGTGGCTGTTTTTTGCGTTCTTTGCGCCAGAGAACTGGGCTACGTTGAATGGCCTGGCGCGTATCATGGACCCAGCCTCTACATTGGGCATTATGGCGATTGCAGTGGCCCTGCTCATGATCGGTGGTGAATTCGATCTCTCCACCGGGGTCATGACGGGTACGACGGGACTGGTCGCTGGTCTGCTGTCCACTCGGCTGGGCTGGAACTTGTGGCCCGCTATGTTCGTGTCTCTTCTCTTTGCGCTGGCTGTAGGGTACTTTAATGGCCTGATGCGGGTCAAGACGGGCTTGCCCAGTTTTATCGTCACCCTGGCGACCTTCTTTTTCTTGAGAGGAGCTAATGTGGGTACCACCCGTCTGGTGACCGATCAAGTTTACGTCGGCGGCATTGATAAAGCAGCGGGCTTTGCCTCGGCGCGTGCCTTTTTCAACACCGGCATCACATTGTTCGGCATCGAGTGGAGGAGTGCGATTATTTGGTGGGTTGTGCTCGTGATCATCGCCAGTTGGATTTTGCTGCGCACCAGGTACGGAAGTTGGATTTTCGCCGTTGGTGGTGATGCTGAAGCGGCCCGCAAAGTGGGCGTGCCGTCCGCGCGGGTCAAGATCGGGCTGTTCATGGCGACAGCCGCTGCCGCCTGGCTGGTGGGCATGATGAATGTTGTGCGGCTGCGCTCGGCCGTCGCCAGCCAGGGCATTGGCCAAGAGTTCATCTACATGATCGCGGCGAGCATCGGCGGCTGCCTGATGACCGGTGGCTATGGCTCGGTGATCGGTGCCTCAATCGGCGCCTTTATCTTTGGTATGGCGCAGGTCGGGATCGTGTTCGCTGGATGGGATACCGACTGGTTCTACTCGTTCCTGGGCATCATGCTCCTGGTCGCTGTGCTGGTCAATAACTATACCCGCAAGCGAGCGACAGAGATGAGCGTTGCCGCGGCCAAGTCCCGGACGGAAGGAGAGTGAGACGATGGCAGAACCAATTCTACAAGTACAAAATGTGACCAAGATGTTTGGTAGCGTCATCGCGTTGAGCGACGTGTCGGCCCGTGTCTACCCGGGCGAGGTCACCTGCCTCCTGGGGGATAACGGCGCCGGCAAGTCCACCCTGATCAAAATCTTGTGCGGCTTTCACCAGCCCACAGAGGGTGACTATTACTTTGAAGGGCAGAAAGTATCTTTCAACTCCCCACGTGAGGCTCTGGCGCGGGGGATTGCGACGGTGTATCAGGACCTGTCCCTGATCCCATTGATGCCTATCTGGCGCAACTTTTTCCTCGGCTCTGAACCGGAGAAGCGCTTGGGCCCGTTCAAAGCCTACGATGTTGACTTTGCCAAGCGCACGGTGCGCGAGGAAATGGCCAAGATGGGCATTGACATCCGCAATCCCGACCAGCCGGTGGGAACGCTGTCCGGCGGTGAACGGCAGTCCATTGCCATCAGCCGGGCCGTCTACTTTGGGGCCAAGGTTCTGATCCTCGACGAGCCGACGGCTGCCCTGGGCGTCAAGCAGGCCGGCATCGTACTCCACTATATCGTGCGGGCCAAGAGGCGGGGGCTGGGCGTCATCTTTATCACCCACAACCCAAACCATGCCTATCCTGTGGGGGATCGCTTTATCATTCTGCGCCGAGGTCAGGTGCTGGGCGATTATCAGAAAGATGAGATCAGCCAGGAACAACTCGTGAACCTCATGGCAGGCGGCGAGGACCTGGTAAAGCTACAGCAGGAGTTAGCGCGACTCTTGGAGGAGCAGGTCGAGGCTGCGTGAATGTGGATAGGCGACGAAGCACAGTCGGTGGCGTTTGGATCGTAATCGCCATCTTGCTTTTCGCGAGTGGGGCGATGTCGAGCGGCTGTGCCTCCGACGGTTCGGCCTCTAGCCCCCGTCTTATCATTGATGATTCTGTGGCGGGTGATTTCAAAGCTCTGGCCGTAGAGACCTGGGACAGGTTTCTCACCGTGTTCCAGGCCAGAAGCGATTGTTTCGGTGACGTGCGCCTGTGGGCCACGCGCTCTCTAAATAGTCGAGCGGCATACGATCCAGACAGTGCTACAGTTACAGTGCGGGTTCCGGGAACCCCGGCTATGCTCCAAAGCGCGTTGGTCCACGAGTGGGCCCATCACATCGAATTTCAGTGCGAGGCGCACAAGGACCTCAGACTGGCGTTCCTCGCGGCCCAGGGGCTGCCTCCCGACACGGTGTGGCGTCCCGACGACGCACCGGCCAATATGCCTTCCAGCCAGTGGGCAGACATACCTTCTGAACAATACGCGGAGACAATGATCGAGGTGGTACTGGGCCGGCGGCAGATCCCAACTAATGCGCGCGTCACGAGAGAAGCGGTGCGCGTAATTGAGGAATGGGCTGCTGGTGACTAGAAATTAGGGATTGGAGATTGGAGATTTATGTTTGATAAAATGCTCGTCGCAGTGGATGGTTCGCGACACTCGAAGCGTGCTGTTGAGGCTGCGGTTGACCTGGCGAAGCGTTATCAGGCTTCCGTTACTATCTTGCATGTGATTCGCGATATGCCGCTCCCCAAAGAAATTATGGAAATGATCGCAGCAGGGGAAGTGACAGAATCGCGCATGGAGATTCTGCAGGATTCTGCCGAGATCATTCTGGACAACGCCAGAAAAAAGTTCGCCGAGGCTGGCCTTTCAGATGTGCAAAGTCATCATGTCATCGGAGACCCAGCCTTCCAGATCGCCGATTACGCTCAAAAGAACGGGATTGACCTGATCGTGATCGGACATCGTGGTCTGGGCACCCGCGGCGAGATGTTGGGGAGCATGGCGAGAAAGCTCCTCAATATGACCAAAGTTTCGTGTCTCGTTGTCAGATGATTTACGCGCACGTTTAATAATCAGTTCCAGTCATCCTCCCTTGCTCTGGCTAGTACGAGGCGAGCATTGGGCGGACAACCTGAATACACGTAAATAAAGGAGATGTGATATGTCAGATAAACAAGTACCAAAAGGGTGGCTCGCCACTGACCAGCCGGACCTCTTTTTCGAGGACAACACCGTTGGCCGCTTGAAGAAAGAGGTATGGGACTCGAGCGACGCCGAGATAGACGCTATTCTGGCCGAGTACGGAGTCCCCGCTCCCATCGAGTGGGGCAAGCCCGGCTCTTACATCCAGACCACCGTGCGCCACGTGCTGGAAGAGAACCGGCGCAAGAACGACGTCATCTTTATCCCGGTCGGCTCTACCGAGCTGCACGGCAAGCACATGTCCAGTGCTATGGACACCCTCTTCGTCAGCGCCATCTGCGAAGGGGTGCGCCGCTACACGGCCAAACGGGGCGCGCCGGTCAACCTGGCCCTGCCGCCGCTGATGTACGGCGCACACCCGTATCATCACCTGGGTATGCCCGGCACCGTCATCGTGCGGGAGGACGTGGTGCGGGAGTTGATGATTGACGTCATGCTGGGCTTGTGGAACGATGGCTTCCGCAAGCAGATCATCCTCAACAACCACGGTCAACTGTGGGTGCTGGAAGCGGCGATCCAGCAATTCGAGAAGCGCTATCAACTGCCCGGTATCTTTCGCGTCATAGACTGGCACCGCGCCGTCCGTCAGTTCTTCCGCACGCAGGAGCGCGGCGGTGTGTTCGACACCAACTTTGTCCACGCCGCCGAGGCGGAGACATCGCTGGGGTTGTATCTCGTCCCGGAGATGGTGGACATGGAGTACGCCGTGAACACCCAGGGCAAGAGTTACCTGCCCGACGGCCACTTTGACAAGTCGGTGGAGCCGTTCAGCCGGCCCAGCCGCTGGTCGGAGGGGGAGGGCCACTTTGCCATAGAACTCGTGGGCACACCGGAGGGTGTGGTCGGCAAGGCCAAGGCGGGCACGGCGGAGAAGGCAAAACGACCTCTCGCCGCCATCCTGCGCTACATGACGCTGGTCAACGATCAGATTTTGGAGGCGTTCCCCTCGGGCGCCGTGCCGCCAGTGGAAGAGACGACCTATCGCACCGAGGCGGAGATGGAGCCTTACCTGCGTGAGCCGTGGAGCGAGGGTTGGAAGCCGGTGTACGGCTTGCCCAAGATTGGGCAGGGCACGTTGCTGTAGAACACGGATTAGCAGAATTTACGGATTATAGTGAGGAGAAAGTACAATGAAAGGTAAAATGAAAGGCGTAACGCTGGTCGCGGATTGGGATCCCAAACCAGAGTTCAAACTGGGTTCAAAAGACATCGATGGCCGCCAGACCTATCTGGGTAGTCAGGTATACCGCAACCCCCGGCTCGAGATCAGGGAGTATGACATTCCCACCCCCGGGCCGAACGAGGTGCTGTTGCAGGTCAAGGCCTGCGGTATCTGCGGCTCGGACGTCCACATGGCGCAGGCCGGCGACGATGGCTACATCTACTACCCCGGTCTCACCGGCTTCCCCTGCATCCTGGGGCACGAACTCTCTGGCGTCGTCGTCGAGGCCGGCAAGGACGCGCGCGACAAGCGCACCAACAAGCCCTTCAAGGGAGGGGAGCGAGTCACCACGGAGGAGATGCTGTGGTGTGGACATTGTAAACCGTGCGCCGATGGCTACCCCAATCACTGCGAGAACCTGGACGAAATCGGCTTCAACGTCAACGGCGCGTTTGCCCAGTACATCGCCCTGCCGGCCAAGACGCTGTGGAGCCTGGAGCCGTTGGCCGATGTCTACGAGGGGGACGACATCTTTTTGGCCGGCAGCCTGACGGAGCCGACCAGCGTAGCTTACAACGCCGTGATCGAGCGCGGCGGCGGCATTCGCCCCGGCGACCGGGTCGTCATCCTGGGCGGCGGGCCGATTGGGGTCGCGGCCTGCGCGATCCTCAAGCAGGCGGGAGCCTCCAAGGTGATCATTTCCGAGCCGCAGCCAGAGCGCGCCGCACTGGCGCTGGCGATGGGGGCGGACTATGCCATCAACCCACTCGAGGAGAATTTTGCCGATCGGGTGCTGGAACTGACCGACGGCATGGGGGCCGATCTCTTTATGGAGGCGACTGGGTTGCCAGAGATTGTTTACCCGGACATTGAGCGCGTCATCTGGGAGGGCCGCACGCTGAACAGCACCATCGTCGTGACGGCCCGCGCCGAGGCCAAGATGCCCGTCACCGGTGAGGTGTTGCAGGTGCGGCGGGCGAGCATCGTCGGCTCGCAGGGTCACTCTGGGCACGGCACGTTCCCGCGCGTCATTGACTGCATGGCGAGTGGGATGGATATGACCAAGATGTCCACCAAAAAGATCACTCTGGAAGAGGTGCCCGAAAACATCATCGCGTTACAGACGGACCGCAAGGAATGTAAGATCACCTGCCGGATGTAATTGTTCACTACACGGGCCTGACAGGTCTTTAAGACCTGTCAGGCCTCCAAACCAGGACAACGATATGCAGCTCTCCATTATTCTTTCAACCCACGCTGCGCAGTTTCAGGCGGTCGCTTTCAAGGGTGACTTTGAAACCAACGTCGCCAAGATCGCCGGCTGGGGCTATGACGGCGTCGAACTTGCTATCCGCGACCCCAAGCTGGTGGACGGCGATGAACTGACGCGCGTCGTGTCGGCGCACGGACTGGTTGTGCCGGCCATTGGCACCGGGCAGGCCTGGGGCGAAGAGGGATTGTCGTTCACCGACCCTGACCCGGCGGTGCGCGCTGCGGCGGTCGAGCGGACTATCTCTCACGTCCCCTTTGCCGCCCAGACTGGGGCTGCCTGCGGTGAGCCTGGTCGAACCGTCATCATCATCGGCCTGCTGCGCGGCATCGTCAAGCCGGGGGTGGATCACGCCCAGGCGATGGACTGGTTAGTGGAGGCATTGCAGCAATGCTGTGCTGCGGCGCAACCTTATGGTGTGCGATTGGCGCTGGAACCCATCTGCCGCTATGAAACTACGCTGATCAACAACGCAGCCCAGGGGCTAGATCTGTTGGAGCGGGTGGGCGCGGACAATATGGGGTTGCTGCTGGATACCTTTCACATGAACATTGAGGAATCGGTGATCGAGGAATCAATCCGCGTCTGCGGTGACCGCATCTTTCACTTCCACGTGGCCGATTCCAATCGCTGGTATCCTGGGGCGGGCCACCTGGATTTCAAGTCCATTCTGGACACACTCGCCGCCACCGGCTACGAGGGCTTTATCTCCGGCGAGTTCATGCCGCTGCCCGACGCCGACACGGCGGCCCAGCGGAGCATCGCGCATCTGCGTCAGGTGTAGAACCATGGCACACTCCCAATGGCGACTGTCCCCGGACCGATATTTCGACCCCGACCCGGCACAGCGGCGCATCGCGCGGGAACTGTACGAGGCGGTGCGGCCCTTACCCATCATCAGTCCGCACGGGCACGTGGACCCCAGTCTCTTTGCCGATGAAAACGGTACCTTTGGCACGCCGGCCGAGTTACTCATCATCCCCGATCACTATGTCTTTCGTATGCTCTACTCGCAGGGGATTGCGTTGGAATCGTTGGGCGTTCCCGCCGGCGCCGGGGAGCGGGATCATCGTAAAATTTGGCAGCTTTTCGCCGAGAATTTTTATCTCTTTCGCGGCACGCCGACTGGCGTCTGGCTGGCATACGTGTTTGACCAGGTCTTTGGCATTGAGGAAAAGCTGACCGGAGCGACGGCCCCAAGCATCTACGATCAACTGGAGGCCAAACTGAACTCGCCCGAGTTCCGCCCCCGCGCCCTGTTCGAGCGGTTCAACATCGAGGTGCTCTGCACCACCGACTTTGCCACCGACTCGCTGCGCTATCACCAGGCCATCTGGGATTCCGGCTGGCAGGGTGACATCCGCCCCACCTTCCGCCCCGACGACGTGGTTCACCTGTTGAGGCCGGACTGGCGGCAGAACGTTGACAAGTTGAGCGACCTGACGGGAATCGAGGTCAACTCTTACTCCGCACTGATTCGGGCATTGGAGGGGCGGCGCGCTTTCTTCAAAGAACTGGGCGCGGTCGCCAGTGACAGCGACGGCACCAGCCTCGCCACCGGCGAGCTGACCCCGCAAGAGGCGGAGTGGATTTTCCAGCGGGCGTTGCGCGGTGAGGCCGACACCCAGGATGCGGCCCGCTTTTTCGGCCACATGCTGATGGAGAGCGCGCGCATGAGCATCGAGGACGGGCTGGTGATGCAGGTGCATTTCGGCTCGTACCGCAATCACAACCAGCCGCTCTTTGACCGGTTGGGGCCGGATATGGGGGCCGACATCCCGTTCCGGGCCGAGTTCACGCGCAACTTGCGCCCGCTGCTGAACAAGTACGGCAACGACCCGCGCCTGACCTTTGTCGTCTTTACGTTGGATGCATCCACCTACACCCGCGAACTGGCCCCGCTGGCCGGGCACTATCCCGCGCTCAAACTCGGCCCGCCCTGGTGGTTCCACGATAGCATCAATGGGATGACACGTTATTTTAACCAAGTGATGGAGACGACCGGGCTGTACAACACCGTCGGCTTTACGGATGACACCCGCGCTTTCCCCACGATTTCGGCGCGGCACGATCTATGGCGGCGCATGAGCGCGAACTGGCTGGCGGGACTGGTCGTGCGGGCGGTTGTGGACGAGGAGGACGCGCGGGAGATGGTCGCAGAGCTGGCATACGGGCTGGCGAAACGAGCGTACAAGTTCGAGTGAGCCAATGTCATCAAGTTAAGGAAGCGAGCGCTGGTCGAGTAGGCCCGATGAGCCAATGTCATCAGGTTAAGGAAGCGAGCGCCGGTCGAGTAGGCCCGAAGGGCCGTATCGAGACCAAGCGAGCGGCTTTTGCAACGGATTTCGCACTGCATGGGCCGCGCCGTGGTTTCGATACGCTGGCTTCGGTACGCCTTCGGTTACTCAGCCCAAGTCGTTACTCAACCGACGGCGCTTAACTTGATGACATTGTCGAGTGAGCGAATTGGAGGACGAGATGGATTTGGAACAGTTGAGGGGGTTGACAATTTATCCCCACTCGGTGGTTGACTGGAACGACACCTCTTTTGTTTTGGTGCGGAGCGGTGGAGAAAAGTATCTCTCGGTTCTGGGCGACGCGACCGGGTTCGAGGGGCAGGCGCTGGGGCCGGACCCCGAATCGCTGCGTCTCTGCCCGCTCACGTCGGTCAACGCCGCCGTGCTGCGCGAGCGGTTGCCCTGGCTGCGGCCTGTGCCGTTGGGCTTGCGGCCCTCGGCCGGCTTTGGCGACCGGTTAGGGTTGGCGACGCCGGGGCACGTGCGGGCCGCGCGGCGTGCA
>Ga0164318_10005355_pt1 | contig 12405 bp, 11 predicted proteins | sample GuaBasSedimGuay9_FD_113734 | JGI IMG/M metagenome (GOLD analysis project Ga0164318, IMG submission 113734) | Subseafloor sediment microbial communities from Guaymas Basin, Gulf of California, Mexico - Guay9, Core 4571-4, 0-3 cm | ecosystem: Environmental > Aquatic > Marine > Hydrothermal vents... | reverse complement strand
TGTTTCCTAGGGTTAACCTCATTACTCCTAACTTGCCTGAAATAAATAGCTTTTTAAATGCCTCTTTTGTTGGAGTTAAAGATGAAGCAGAGCAGATAGCAAAACAGTTTTTTGACATGGGCGTTAAAAATGTACTCATAAAAGGTGGGCATAGTTTAGATAAAAATGAGGCTACAGACTACTTAGTTTTAGACTCATTTGAGGTTCATAGCTTCACTACACCAAGAGTAAACACTTCTCACACTCACGGTACAGGTTGCCTACTCTCATCTGCCATAGCTACAAACTTAGCAAAAGAAGAGAGTTTAAAAAACTCTGTTGCTTTGGCTAAAGAGTTTCTATATGAAAGGTTAAAACTCTCCTCTTCTTTGAAGTTTAATTATGTAGATGAAAATGTTGTAAGAAAAGAGCCACTTATTTAATAAGATAAAATTTATCTCATTTAAGCCTATCTAAAACTTTTTTCTAGTATAAACTGTTTACGAAAACTCTCGGGGAACTACACATTTGTGTAAGTTGAGATAGCATTATGCTTGACCCGTTGAACTTGACCTAGTTAACACTAGCGTAAGGAAGAGATATTTTACTACAAATACTTCTCTTCCTTAATATTCTAAGGAAAAAAATGACAAGAATTAAAATTCAGTACAGTGAGGCACTAAATGCCGAATCGTAAAAACAAAACTTTAACAACATCTCTCATAGCTATGTATGCTCTAGCAGGTGTATCATCTTTTGCAGAAGAGGTTACACTCGACCCCATAGTAGTTGGAGCAGACTTTAGAGAGCAAAATCTTTCACAGGTAAGTAACTCTGTAAGCTTAATAACTGAAGATAAACTTTATGATAAAGCATCTCAATCATTTATTGAGACTTTAACTTCTGTACCAAATGTAAACTTCTCTTCTGGTTCATCAAAAGCAAAATATATTCAAATTCGTGGTATTGGTGAGAGAAGCCAGTTTGTTACACCTATTAACCCATCTGTTGGTATTATTGTAGATGGTATTGACTTTTCTCAGAACTCTTTAGGTGTAACAATGTTTGACCTAAAGCAGATAGAAGTACTAAGAGGACCTCAAGGGACTACATTTGGTGCAAATGGAATGGCAGGTGTTATTAATGTAGAGAGTAATGACCCTACGAGTGACCCACATGCACATATGGAAGTAACTGTTGGAGATTACAATACAAAAGCACTTGGTATTGCTATAAATGCACCTATAATTGACGATACTCTGTTTGCAAGATTTTCACTTTACAAAAATACAAGTGATGGATATATGACAAACAGTTATTTAGGTCGTGATGATACAAATAATATTGATGAACTATCTGCAAAAGCAAAATTTAGATGGTTTGCTTCAGATAATCATACTATAGACTTAACACTTATGCATACAGATGTAGACAATGGATATGATGCTTGGACTTTAGATAATTCTAGAGATTCTCACTCAGACCAACCTGGAAAAGATAAGCAAAAAACTAATGCTTTTGCTTTAAAGTCAACTTATCAAGTTAATTCTGAAATGCATTTAATAACAAGTCTTAGCTATAGTGATACAGACTTAGAGTACTCATATGATGAAGATTGGTCTTATGTTGGTGAGTTTGACCCTGACTGGTCATATAGCTCTTTTGACCAGTACTTAAGAGATAGAAAACAGGCAGATATTGATGTGAGATTGGTTTCAGATGAAGAGGGGCGTATTTTTGATGGAACTACAGACTGGACTATGGGCGCATACTATAAAGATTACTCTGAAGACCTTACAAGAAATTATACATACCTTGCTTCACCATTTAATTCAAAATATGACACAGAAAGTGCAGCCATATATGGACAGTTAGATACACACTTTACAGACAAGTTAACTATGGTAGCAGGATTGAGAGTTGAAAATTGGAAAGCTGACTATAGTGACTCTGAAAATATAAATATACAAACAGATGAAAATTTATTTGGTGGGAAACTTGGTTTAAACTATAAGGCAGATAAGAGTAGTTTGTACTATTTAACACTCTCAAAAGGTTATAAACCAGGTGGAGTAAATGCTGACTATAGGTTAGCTTCTGAAGCAAAAGAGTATCAGACAGAAAATTTATGGAATATTGACTTAGGTATTAATTCAAGTTACTTTAACAATAGTGTTAAAAGTAGACTCAATCTATTTTACGGAAAAAGAAATGATCAACAGGTAAAAAGTTCAGTAGTTCAAACAAGAAGTGACGGTAGTTCAGAGTTTATTGACTATTTGGCAAATGCTGCTGAAGGACACTATTACGGGTTAGAGTCTCAGATTGACTACTATCCTTTAGATGGTTTACATCTTTTTACAAGTTTAGGTTTACTTCAATCAGAGTTTGATGAATACAATGATCCAAACCCAATAGCGTTAGATATGAATGGAAGAGCACCTGCAAATTCACCAGAGTATCAATATAATGTTGGTTTTGATTATCTGTTTTTGGAAGCTTGGACATTTAAAGCCAATGTTGAAGGTAAAGGTTCTTACTACTTCTCAAATAGACACAATGAACAAAGTGACTCTTATGCTTTAGTTAATTCAAGTCTTGAATATACAGATGGAAGTTTCTCTGCAAATATATGGGTAAGAAATATTGCAGATGAAGAGTACACAGTAAGAGGATTTGGAAGTTTTGGTAATAATCCTTCTAAATTTTATGAAACAGAACTATATACACAGTTGGGAGCACCAAGAACAGCAGGTGTAACACTCTCATATGACTTTTAAAAAGGAGTTTTAATTATGGAAATTTCAGTTGATATAAGTATGTACCCTCTTCAAAAAGAGTATGAAGCACCCATCTCTGCTTTTATAGAGAGATTAAAAACAGAACCTGCTGTTACTGTAGTTTGTAATGAGCTTAGTACACAACTTCATGGTGACTATAAAGTCATTATGAAGTTACTAGATGAAGAGATATATTCTGTTTTTTCAAAAATACCAGACTCTATTTTTGTTTTAAAATTTGTAGGACACAATAGAGAGGGGAAATTCTAAAATGGATTTCTCTATGCAGGGAATTTTATCTGCTTTTAGTCAAATGTCTAATTGGGAAGTAGTAGCAGTATTTTTTGGTATTGCTTATGTTATTCTTGCAGCAAAAGAGTCTCTTTGGACTTGGCTTTTTGCCTTTTTAAGTACCATTATATATACGGTACTTTTTTGGGAAGGGGCATTGGTATCATCTTCACTTCTTAACTTCTACTATATGATAATGGCAGTTTATGGTTTCATGTTATGGAGAGGTGGAGGAGAGAAGGGTGAAGAGCTTGAGATTAGTCAATGGTCACTTAAAACAAATATTATTGTCATAATTTCAGGTATAATCATATCAATAGTTCTTGGCTATCTGCTAGATACCTATACAGATGCAAAATTTGTTTACTTAGATACTTTTGTAATGATATTTTCAGTTATAGCTACTTGGATGTTAGCTAAAAAAGTTCTTGAAAACTGGCTCTATTGGATGGTAGTAGACTCTACAGCTATTGTCCTTTACTGGAAATCTGGATACTTAGCAACAATAATATTGTTTATACTTTATGTAATTTTAGCAATATATGCTTACTACTCTTGGTCTAAAGCATATAGTAATGAAAATTGATTTTTCAAAATGTACCTTGCTTGCAGAGCAAGGCTACTCAAATAAAAACTACACATTTACTCATAAAAAAACTACATACTTATTACGCAAATTTGTACTAAAAGACCCAGACAGAGAGCTAGAGTTTCACATACAAAACTTAGCATACAAACAAGATATAGCAGCAAAGCCAATACTTTTAGAAAAAGAGTACATGGTCTGTGAATTTTTAGAGGGAAGCCATAAGAAGAAACTTGAGAGAGATGACATAAAAACTGTTGTTAGTATAGTAAAAAAATTACACCACATAAAACTAGATAAAAAAGAGTTAAACCTAAAGGCTCTTTTTAAAACTCAAACTAAAGAGTTAAAAGAGGCTTTTAGAGTTATAGACAAATACCCAAAAGAGTTAGTCTTATGCCATAATGATTTAAATGCAAAAAACTTCATATTTTCAAACAAAAGCCTAAAGCTAATAGACTGGGAATTTGCAAGCATTAATGACTTGTATTTTGACTTAGCATCCATAAGTGTAGAGTTTAATTTAGGAGTTATAGATGAAGCCTATATGCTAGCAAATTACTTTTTAATGAATGGTTGGAATAAAGAGAAGATAGAAGCCTATAAAGTTCTCTATAGGGCTTTGTGTTTGGAGTGGTTTGAGGAGCAGTCTACTCCACCGTAACACTCTTGGCTAAGTTTCTTGGCATATCTACATCATTTCCTAATCTTATGGAAATTTCAAGAGCTAGTAGTTGTGTTATAACCATCATTTCAAAGAACTCAACCATAGGATGAGAAGAGTACTTTGTCTGTATAAAATCATCAGCTAATTCAAAAGGTTCAGGAGAAATAGCTAGTATAGTTGCATCTCTAGCAGATAACTCTTCTACATTTGATTTAATTTTATCATAATGCATTGTCTTTGGCATTAAAGCTACAGTAAACAATTCAGCATCAGCTAGGGCAATTGGACCGTGTTTCATCTCTCCAGCAGGGTAACCTTCTGCATGTAAGTAGCTTATCTCTTTTAATTTTAAAGCACCTTCTAGTGCAAGTGGATAGAATATATCTCTACCAATAAAGAAGAAACCGTGACCATGTAAATAACGCTTAGAAAGACGATGTAACTTTTCATGTAGAGTATCTGTTACTACTAATGCTTTAGGTGTATGTATCATAGCATCTATTTCAGTTTTTAGTAACTCTTTTGAAACAGTTTTTTTCTCTTGTCCCATATATAGTGCTAACATCCAAAGCACCATGGTTTGTGTAGCAAATGCCTTTGTACTTGCTACACCTTTTTCAATGCCAGCTCTAGTTAAAATAGCTGCATTACTCTCTCTAACAATAGATGAATTATCAACATTACAGATGCTAAGACTTTTCAGTCCAGCTCTTTTTGCCATTTTTAGTGCTTCAAGTGTATCGGCAGTCTCTCCACTTTGAGAGATGGTTATAAATAGTGTATCTTTTGTAAGTAGTGGCTCTTTATATCTAAACTCTGATGCTATTTCAATGTCACATCTTACTTTTGAAATGCGTTCAAATAGATATGCAGATGTTAATGCAGAGTGATAAGATGTGCCACAAGCACATATTTTAATAGCAGATATGCCATCAAAAAAGTTTTCTGCTAATTCATCAAAAACTATAGAGTCATTTAGTACACGACTCATCATTGTATCTGTTATAATACTAGATTGTTCATAAATCTCTTTTTCCATAAAGAAACGAAAACCATCTTTTTGAGCCATTGCTTTATCGGTTGCAAGAGCTTGTTTAGTAAAACTTTTTTCACCTTTAGCATTAAAAAGTGTTACTTTTCCATTATTTGCAAAACCATATTCACCATCTTCTAAGTAATACACTTCAGTAGCCTTACCAATAATGGGTGTATCTGAAGAGGCAAAATAGACTTCATCTTCATCAAAACCAATAAGCATTGGGGAGCCATTTTTCGCAAAGAAAATAGTATCTGGGTCAGCTTCTGTTATAAGTAGAGTAGCATAAGCACCATAAAGACTATTGATTGTCTTTTCAAATGACTCCATAGGATTTTTTACTTTATTATTAAACTTTTCAAAAAGATGAACAATAGTCTCTGTATCGGTTTGACTTAAAAACTTTATACCATCTTTTTGTAACGCATCTTTAAGCTCTTGGTAATTTTCTATAATACCATTATGTACAACATAAGAGTACTCTCCTAAATGTGGATGAGCATTAAGTTCAGTTGGTTTTCCATGAGTCGCCCAGCGTGTATGACCTATGGATATACCAAAACCTTCGCTTTGATAAGATTTTGTTTTTTCTCTAAGATTTTCTAGTTTACCTATGGCTTTAAAATTAAAAAGTTTTTTACCTTCAATAATAGCAATACCTGCAGAGTCATATCCTCTATACTCTAACTCTTGAAGACCATCCAATAGTATCTCTTTTTTCTCTTTTGGACCAATATACCCAACGATTCCACACATATTACTATCCCTTACTTATCTCTTTTGGTTAATTTATCTATTATTATATCTATATTATGGCAAAAGTTACCATCTTTTTCAATAAGAAAAATATCTCTTGTGCGATTTTTAGTTGTATGTATTTTTGCAGATGCAATATCTATCTTTAGTTCATCAAAAATATCTATAATAAATGCAAGTAGCCCATTTTGATCGTCTGAATTAAGATAGAGTGCCCCATAAGTTTTAGAGTGATTACAATCAATTTTTAACTCTTTTTCTTTAATGGCAGGTGTTTTGAGTATACCCCTATCTTCTATTTGAAAAGAGTCATGTATAATTTGTTCTATAATTATAATGTCATCACTACTTACTTTGTCTGTAAAGTCAATCTTAAAGTATTTATAGTTATTAAATAGTTTTGCTATATCCATATTTATTACTTTCAAGTATGATAATTTAGCAAGTAAATAACCTAAATTAAGATTTTTATCTCGTATAATTTCAATAGTTAAGTGAGTTTTATTTGAAATTATAAAATCATACTCTTTTAGTAAAAAAGCTCTTTTAGAGATGGTAATGATTTCATCGGCACTATATCTTAAAAATAGAAGATTTGAAGGTATGCTAAAAATTTTCTTCTGTTCACTCTTTTTTAACTCTAAAAATAGAACATTTTTCTTTAGTGCATTTTCCTTTTTTACACGCCTTGCTGTTTCATTCAACTCTTTTTCATGCTCTAAGGAGTCTACAGATTGAATATATAGTGTTTTAAGAAGTTTAGCATTGAAAGTATTGTAAGTATTAGATCCTACACCATTCATATCAGCGTATGTAAGTATGTATATTAAGTCTAAAAGTTTTTTATTTTTAAAATGTGATGCAAATTTTAAAATAACTTTTTCACTATGTAAGTCTTCTCTTTGTGCAATGCTTGACATGAGTGTATGGTAAAGTATGAGTGTTATTCCATGCTCAATAAGTTTTTCATCCATATGAATATTATTGGCAAATAGTTTAAAAATAGTAGCACCAACTTGATGATGATCCCTAGATCTTCCTTTACCTGCATCATGTAAAAATGTTACAACTTTCATCATGGCTTTCTCTTCACTATTTAGTACATCAAAAAGTTCTTTTATAAAAGGTTCTTCTATATTTTCTAAATGTTTTAGAGATTTTAAAGAGTGTATGTCAACAGCATACTGGTGATAACCGTCAAATTGAGGCAAATCCACCACTTTTTTCATAGGCGGTATAATGTACCACAATAGTCTTGCATAAGATAGTGTATTTAATATAGAGTAGGCATGTTCTTGGTAAAATATTTTTTTAATGCTCTTGTAGTAAGACTTATTGAGTCTGTTGGGCTTATTGGCGTGAATAAGTTGTTGTAAAAATTTAGGGTGTGCTTCAAAAGGAGCATGAGCATGAGAGCAGAGATACTCTACTAGTTTATTTAAATCTTCATCAAGTTTAGATGTAGGAAAAACAATATGCTTCTCTTCTCTTTGTTTTACATACTCTTTAGTTAAAATATTTAGCCAAATAATACTATATAGTCTTATGGATTTAAGGGAACCCGTAACTTTTTTTGTAAATTTTCTATGTGCCTCTTTTGTCTGTTCAAATCCTAAAAGATTTGCAACTTCAGGTATGAGCTCTAGTCTTAATGTATCTTCTTTTTTTCCAGTTGCTAAATGCAGTGCAGAGCGAACACGAAATAGAAACTCTAAGGCAATACGAAATTCACGGTACTCTTTATCTGTTACAATATCAAGAGGAAGATTTTTAATATTATTACTATTATATAGTACTTTTCCTATCCAATATATTAAGTTTGCATCACGAAATCCACCTACACCCTCTTTAAGGTTTGGCTCCATAGTAAGAGGATATTTTTCATGTTTTCTTTTTTGCTCTAATAACTTCTCTTCCATAAAAGAAGAAGGCTTGTCAAGGCGTATTTTATTGATGGCATTTTGTGTCTGTGTCCATATAAAATTAGAACCCTCTATAAATCTTGACTCTATGAGTGCAGTTTTTATGGTTATATCTGTTTTTGAAACATCAAATAACTCTTCAACCGTATGTACACGATGACCCAGTTTTAACCCTGTATCCCAAAGTATGTATAGCATTTTTTCTATCATAACTTTTATGTTGTAACCAGCTATGTCTTTATATACAAACATAATGTCAATATCGGAGTGTACACAAAGCTGTTCTCTTCCGTAAGAACCTAATGCCACTAAGGCAACAGGAAGATTATTTTTCATAGGCATATAGTCACCAAACATATTTCTATGAGCTACCTTGTAAATGAGTTTTAAAATACTATCTATTTTTTTAGTATGCTGAACAAGAAAATCTTTTCCACTAGAATTAGAAAAAGTATTTTCTAATGTGTTAAAATAAATTTTTATATCTTCTTTCAATACTTTTGCTATTTTAAAATCTTCAGCATTCTCATATAGTAGTTCTTCAATTTGTAATTTAACTCTATTCACTTACTAACTCCTAAAATTTAAAATCTTTTTGCTATTATAATGTAAAAAAGGAATATTAATGCGTATGAAGTTCGAAGATTCCGAAGAGAACTACTTTTTTTCTCAGCCACACCAACCTTTTTTTGTATTGGCGTTTGTTAATGCAATTGTTATTATGCTTATTTTTATGTTATCTTACAAGGGGGTAATTAATATAGGTATATCTCCTGTAAGTTTTCATGCCTATGGGCTTATTTACCTTATGTTTACTCCTGCTTTTTTTGCTTTTCTTTTTACTACATTTCCAAAGTTTACAGCTACACCCATAATCACTAAAAAGCAATATATGCCTATTTTTAACTTATACTATTTAGGCTCATCCATATATATATTGGGTAGCATAGCAACACCTATTTTCTCTTCAATTGGTATGTTTATAGTATTGATAGGACATATTATGGGTGTATTGATACTAAAAAATATATACAATAGCACAAAGATGAAAGAGAGACATGATGTATATTGGATTCTTAAAGCTATGATTTTTGGTGTCTTGTCTCATATTCTTTTTATAATTGCTCAACTTTTTTATATGCCTCTTAATGGTATAGCTGTTGAGATAGCCATTTATCTATATATGTTTATGGTTACTTTTTCAGTAGCACAGCGTATGATTCCATTTTTCTCACACTCTATGGAAGGTAGAAATGATACTCTCATGAAGTCTGTTTTTATTCTCCTACTTCTTCATGTTGTACTAGAGAGTATTGTTACAAATAGCTCATTTATTGTTGATATATTACTAGGTCTTCTTATAGGAAAAGAGCTTTTAAGATGGAAACTTCAATTTCCAAACCCAAACCCTCTACTATTAATTTTACATATTTCTCTGTTTTGGATACCTATATCCTTTATACTTTCAGGTTTAACAAATGCTATATCTCTTTTAAGTGATGTATCATTTTTAGCACTAGATACACATGCACTTATGCTTGGGTTTCTTTTTACTGTTCTTATTGGTTTTGGTACTCGTGTAACCATAGGACACTCAGGAAATACAATGCAAGCAGATAAATGGACAGTTAGACTTTTCTATTGGACTCAAGTAGTAGTTGTATCGCGTATTCTACTCTCATTGGCAGCAGCTTTTGGATGGAACTTTATGATACTTTTTGATATATCTGTAACAGTATGGATACTTATGTTTATTGCTTGGGCTGTAAGATTTTTTGCAGTATTGATAAATGGTAAAAAATTAACAAATATAGAAGCCTAATATGAGTCAAATGGATAATATATATATTACAGACTTAGATCATACATTTTTAAGGACAGATCAATCTGTTTCAAAGTTTAGTGCAAAAGTATGGAATGAAAAGGCTAAAGATTCCATACTCTCTGTAGCAACAGCAAGAAGTTTTCAAAAAACTCATGATTTTTTAGATAAATTACAATTAAAAGCGCCTATGATACTTCTTGATGGAACAATGATTGTTGCACCAGATAAAACACTTATAGATGTTAAACTTGTAAATAAAGAGTTGGGTGATGCAGTTATAGATGAGGGGGCTAAGTTTGGTATATATCCATTTATTATAGCTCTTAAAGATATGGAGTTAAATGAGGCATTTTTAATACCATGTCTTTTAAATGAGTACCAAAAGGGTGTACTAGAAAATTATAAAAATGATCCAAGAGTGCAAGAGTGTAAAGAGATAAGAGCTATGGAGATGAATCTTAAAATAGTATATTTTGGTAGCAAGCAAATACTAGAACCATTGACTATACACTTAGAGAAAACATTTGTTAAGGAGTTAGAGTATAAACTTTCACCAGAGAAGTACTCAGATGGATGGTTTTTAACCATTTTACACCCAGAAGGAGACAAAGCTCACGCCTTAGTAAAAGTCTTAGACTATATACAAAGAGATAGTTCAGAGCTTATAGTGTTTGGAGATAGTATAAATGATATAGGTATGTTTAAACTCGCAGGTAAATCTGTTGCTGTCTCTAATGCATTGGATGAAGTTAAAGCTGTTGCAGATATTGTGTTAGAGTATAGTAATGATGAAGATGGAGTTGCTAAGTATTTAAATAGTCTTTAATCTATTATCTATCGATAAGTAGGTAAAATATAAATAATAAGGAGGTGTCATGAGTATTAGTGCAAAAAAAGTATTTCAAAAGATGAAAGAGAAAAAAGAAGCTGAGATTGAACAAAAGAGAGTTATGTCTGAAAATAAAACTCGTAATTTTATGGAAATGCAAGATAAAATTATTGGAATATTAATGAAAATACTTCCTGCTTTTACCTTTATAATTTTACCTTTTGCTATTGGTGCATTACTTATGGCACTTTTGGTATTTTTTGTTACGGATTCATTAAGTATTATTGAATTTTTTCATGTGCTTCATGAAGATTATAGCTTTCCTGGTCTATGGAGTATTGGTTATGCTATCATATCTAGTATGGCTTTTATACTTTTAATACTCTTTTTATTCAGACCAAGAAAATAATTATGCTATTTTAGTTAATAGGGCTTGCACATCCTATTCTTCCCTCTTTTGCAAGTTTTTGATAAATTGTTCTATCGCCTTTGCTTATAGCAATATTCATTTCATCTTTTGCATTTTCTTCTTCCCATGTTGTATCTCCATCTTTACACTCATTCAATCCAATTTTTTGATAAAATTTAATTACTTTTTCATCTACATATGGAGATATATTTGCTCCAACAGGAATGTTGTAAGATTTTCCATTAGATACTTTTACTACAGTATTATCTGGGCTAAATGAAGGTTGTGTAGCATTACAGCCTACTAGTAATAAACCTGTAAATGTCAGTGCTGTTATTGAATTTATATTTTTCATATTTTTCCTTTTTTAGTATTATAATATAATAAATACTAATTATTGTTAAACAGTTGAGCATTTAGAAGTTCAAGTCTTTGAGGTGTTCCTATATCTAACCATTCACCTTCAAAAAGTTCACCTGTAACAAGTCCTTTTTTCATAGCTTCTTTAAGTAGTGGAACTATACTGCTTTTTCCATAAGGAATATTTTTAAAGAGTTTAGTAGAATAGTATCCTATACCAGAAAAGGTATATTTTTTAGAGTCAACTACTAAAGTCTCTTCTAGTGAAAAATCTCCATTGGAATTATGCTCTGGATTAGGTACTAAAATAAGATGTGCTAATATATCATTCTCTAATTTTTTTTTAACATTAAAGTCATACTCTGTAAAAATATCTCCATTTACAATAAGAAATATATCATCTTTTAAAAGTGGTAGAGCTTTTATTACCCCTCCTGCACTCTCTAAACAACCCTCTTTTTGCTCATCGGAGTAAAGTATATTTACTCCCCATTCTGAACCATCACCTAGTGCATCTTTTATTTTATAACCTAAATGTGCAATATTTATTACAATTTCCTTAAATCCATCATGAGCTAAACGCTCTATGTGCCAAACTATAAGTGGAATACCTCCTACTTTAAGTAAAGGTTTAGGTGTAACATCTGTAAGAGGTCTCATTCTAGTTCCAAGACCAGCTGCTAAAATCATAGCTTTCATACTTTTTCTCTTTTTTTGTTTTCATTTTACCTTATTGAAGTTAATGCATATAAAAAAGTGTAACAATATATATATTTTTCATTTTAAAGTAGATTATTATTACTATAATCATCAAATAATAAACGATTCTATAATTATATTTATTTTTGGATAGACAAAAGTTAATTGTTATTATTGATGGTAAAGTGGCATGGGTTGGTGGACACAATGTTGGAGATGAGTACTTAGGTCTTGATCCAAAGTTTGGACATTGGCGTGATACACAT
>Ga0164318_10005354_pt1 | contig 12408 bp, 12 predicted proteins | sample GuaBasSedimGuay9_FD_113734 | JGI IMG/M metagenome (GOLD analysis project Ga0164318, IMG submission 113734) | Subseafloor sediment microbial communities from Guaymas Basin, Gulf of California, Mexico - Guay9, Core 4571-4, 0-3 cm | ecosystem: Environmental > Aquatic > Marine > Hydrothermal vents... | reverse complement strand
TGCGCGGCGCTGACGGCCGGAAAGTCAGCCGTGAAGATCAGATTGATTCGTTCTGAGGGGAGTACCTGCGACCGTCCTCCACCTGCAGCACCGCCCTTCACGCCGAAGACAGGTCCAAGCGACGGCTCTCTAAGGGTAACAACGGCACTATGTCCCATCTTGTTCAGCGCCATGGACAGGCCTATCGAGTTTGTCGTCTTTCCCTCCCCTGCACGTGTGGGGTTGGTGGCGGTCACAAGAATCAGATGGCCCTTGCGTTCACCGAGTGTTTCCCGGAGGCGCAGGTCAATCTTTGCCATGTACTTGCCATAGGGCTCCAGAAAATCAGCAGGAATCCCTGCTCGCTCTGCTACGTCGAATATCGGAATCATCGCTTCGAACACCCGCTGCAGCATCACTGCACTCGCGGCAACATCGAGCTCCTACGCACCGTCCAATCATAGATAAGCAAAGCTCTACCTGCATCAAAAAGAAGCCACGGGCAGGCGGACAGCCAAGTCGCCCGCCCGTACGACAGATGTGAGGCCCATTATCAGTAGGAGGCGGTTTCTACTTTCCACTCGCCCTTCTCTTTCCGGAGGTGGATGGGAACAGGCATTCCTCTCAGAGATCCGTCCCGGTTGTGGCGCTTGAAGAAGAGCTTGCAGTAGTCGTCCTTCTCGATGTCTACGCGGTCGAAGGTATAGTACACACCGTATTTCTCGTAGTATCCGCGTCCTGTCTTCCACCAGTAGTCTGCCGAGTCACCGTGAACCGAGTTCAGGGCACCTCGCTTCCTGTCCTCGGTCAATGTCTCCGCCCACTTCTTGATGTCACCCTCCTTCAGAAGGTCGTAGTGGCGCTGCGCGACTTTGATCGCGTCTTCAATTGACATGGTGCTCCACCATTCTCAAGTATCGCATTTCTTCATGTACGAGCGCAATTAAGACTAGTTGTCACGTCTTCTCTGACACCACCGGGCTACGAACGTGCACCGAGATGAACTACTGAGCCGTCGCCAGATGGGCGCCTCATCAAGAGCGATACTGAGGTCATGGGGGGTCCGGGTCATGAATGGAACACATGGTGCCTGTCTTCTTGAGAATGATCACGATGTGCATGAGTTCCATTGTGAGCGCGGAAGGGGGCGCACTTGCCGGCGCCCCTAATGCGCCTGTGTGAAGCCTGTGAGGACTCAGATTGGCAGGCCAAGCAGGTCGAAGACGCCAATCATCTTGAGGGCCATGTAAATCATGACCACGATGAAGATCCATTTGAGAGCCTTGGCGTTTATCTTGTGCGCGATATGTGCACCGACCTGTGCCATGGGGATGCTCGTCCCAGCTAGTAACACCCACTGCAGGAGATTTACGTAACCAATTGAGAACTCCGGCAGACCAGCCACTCCGAGGCCAAGAATCATGTAGCTGAGGGCACCTCCCAGAGATGTGAATATCATCATCGCGGTCGAGGAACCAACAGCCTCGTGCATGTGGAAGTTGAGAAAGATGACCATCACTGGGACCACCAAGACTCCGCCTCCAATACCAATCAGTCCCGTGACAAAGCCCAGCACGATGCCCCAGAAGACGTACGCGGCCATATTCTGATTGACCTCACCCTCAACTCGAAGGGGCTTCGCTGTCGTCATTCTCAGCGAACCAAGAAGTATAGCCGAACCGAAGATTACCTTAAGGATCGCGCCCGGCAGCTGAGAGGCCACGAACGCCCCGAAGAAGCCTGATGCAGCTCCGACCACTCCGAGAGTTATAGCCTGCCTCCAGAGTACGGCTCCCTTCTTGTTGTGTCGGAACGCTCCGCTCACAGCCGTGGGCAGCACGACCAGTAGATTCGTTCCGAAGGAAACTCTTATCGCGATGGTCGGGTCGATGCCACTGGCCACCAAGACGTAGTACTGTACTGGGATCATTATGAAGCAGCCACCGACACCCAGCATGCCTGAGACCGCTCCCACCGCAGCACCAGTTATCAGCAGTGCAAGCATAAACAATGGATCCATTTTCATCACTCCATCGCGTCGCGGCCGCGCCAGCCGCTCTTCTCGCTGTGCCGGTCGTGACGGCAAATATCGGGCATCCGCGATATTTCAATATAGTGATGGGGCTCAGTCGATGGTCACGATGTCGCCAGGGCTGACAGATATTCTATTGGCTGCGGAGCCGTTGCGCAGTGAGATCTCGAGGGTTCCTGCGCTCCCTGTCACCAGAAACACATCACCGAACGGAGCCTCTGCATACGTGGGATACCAGTGAACGGCGCGTTCAACCCCGCGGATGTTGAGCCGGTAGATGTCCTTGTCCAGAGGAGGAATGTTCGTGACCACGTTACCGAAGTGATCGACACGCACAATCTGCCCCTGTCGTCCCCTCAGATGGAAGTCCAACTTTATTGACAGGCCCTCGACGTACGGGCCAAGCATGCGGCCAGCCCCACCCTTGTAGAGATATGCCGCCATGGGCGCGAAGACATCCCTGCCGTGAAATGTCCTTGACGCGTCCTTGCGGACCTTGATAGAGAAGACCTGTTCAATACCGTCCTCTGAGGCTGCGGGATAGAGGAGACCGTTGTCAGGTCCGACAAAATGGTAGTGCTTCGTCTTGACGACGACCGGACGACGCTCTGTTCCCACACCGGGGTCAACTACTGCGAGGAAGATTGTTCGTGGCGGGAAGAACCTATAGCTCCGTTTCAGAACCCAGGCTCCCTCGACGACCGATTGGGGCGTGATAGAGTGAGTGAGATCCACCAAACGGACATCCTCACAGATGCTGTAGATCACGCCCTTCATCATTCCAACGTACTCAGACTCGCCAAAGTCCGTCAGCAGGACTATCATCAGTCATCACCAAGAGGAAAGGGGTGTGGTGAAACACAATCGTACGTACCCTATTCTACCTTTACCAGACGTACCTCGTTGTAGTCAGTTATGACACGGATGTAGCCACGGAGCATCTCATCCACCTCGGCATCACCGGTGTCTACCTTCAGAGTCTTGCCCTCAATGCCACGAAGCTTGCTGGGGGTGCACAGCACCAAGATGTTGTCCTTGCCAACCATTCGGATGATTTTCGGGCTAATCTGCTGGTTTCCCCGACCGAAGAGCATCCCCTGGTGGCCAATAGGTGACACCACTATCCATGTCTTGCTTGGGTTCGTGACTAGCTCAAGTAGCTGGGCCTCATTCACGTCGTTGAAGACCTCGCCATCACGATAGACATCGACCCCTAGAGTCGTCTTCTTGATCTCCAGCAGGTCGGCCACCGTCTTGACAGTTGTACCAGGGCCCAGAATGTATGTTCCACCAGGCTCCATGCTGTCGATGACGTATCGCGCAATCGCCTCCTGTGCCTCGTGCTCGTTGACGGTCTCAGGACTCGCCTGTTTTGCGCCCTGAAAGCGGGCAGGAACAGCAGGTCCCTTAAGGTATCCGTATAGGCGTATTATGAACCTGTCCTGCCGGAATGCCTCTTCATCAGCATCCATGACCTCAAACTCTGCCGGTGTGGCCGTCCCCTGCGCAACCAGCCGAACTACCTCAGCCGCGTCCTTTGGGTTGACAACGAAGATTCCAGAATACATCTTGACCCCGGAGGGCACCCCCAGCACCATGAGGTCGTCCAGCCCGTTCTGATTGATACTGTCGAGAATGTCTCGTGCAGTGCCGTCGCCACCAACAAAGACAATGAAACGTACCCCGGCATTGTAGAGGGCAACAACCGACCTCCTCGTGTCCTCAGCGGTAGTTTCATTCCCAATCGTGACGTCAACGGTTTCAAAGGGTAGGTCTGCGTCGGCGGCCACGTCGGCACCCATTGGTGCTGGCACAGTCACGAGTTCTATGTCAATGTGCTGTGCCTCAATCACTGACGCGAGGGCCTCAAGAAATTCCCGAGCCCTGCTTGGTGCAACTGGCTGGGCGCCCCGGCGAATCGCCTCACCGAGCACGCCGTCCGTGCCCTTCAGTCCAACACGACCACCCATTCCTGCGATTGGGTTGACAAGAAGACCGACCTTCATCATGGACACCGATGTTGCGAGCCCTTGCGTCCTGCTTTAGCAGTTTTGATAGGACCGTCACAGACTCTTCAGATGCCGCAGGCACTCCCTTAGAACGGTGTGACCATGAAGAATCATCTGCCGATAGGCCTCTGTGTCCTTGAAGTCGGAGAGGAACAGATCCCAGCCACGCTCGTAGAAGGCGCAGTAGTGAGACGCAATCGTGTCGTAGCCTGAGGACTCCAACTCCTTGAGAAGACGTGTTCTGTTCCACCCCCAGACATCAGCGGGCACGGGATAGGTCTGTGTCAACAGTCTGGCTGGTGCAGGAGAGACCCTCCATGTCAAATCTCGAATAACGTACCAGAGGTCCAGCCCGGTCCGATCGAAGGTTCTCATGGGGAGCCTCCGAACAAACTCCTCGTCCTGTTCCAGCCTCCAGCGGTCGACGAATCTGTACCGTTCTGGCGGGGGCTCGCGTAGCTCTGGTAGCTCACCAACTACGGGGCGCACATCACGTTGTCGTGGAGGGATGTACCACTCAGCACCGAGCAGACCGTTGACAACAACCACCTGGGAGCGTGGCGTATGCATAGGCTCGGGCTCCAGCTCCCTGAAGGTCCGTTCGTGCAATCGTGACAGATCGAGAGCGGCCCTCATGTGGTCCTCACTGCCCGCTAGAAGCCCTGTCTTGTTTCTCAGATAGACGTGAATGTCAACATCACTGATGACGGGAACGTAGTCGATGGGAGAATCCCATGCTCGCACGGCTGAGCCGAGAGCATACATGCAGCCGAGCCGCTCACCCAGCGTACGCCTGAGAGTCGCGGACCACGCCTGGATACATATCCGGATGTCGTGTCGCGCACGCTTGTGGAGCAGGGAGAAGTCAGGCATGTATGAGATGAGTGGAGAACACAGAGAAGACTCTATCGCCGGAATCATTTCAGGGCGCCGACGATTGCCGCGGTCTGGAACCAGAACGCGACTCTCAGCAGCACCTGTTCGAGGAACTTGTCGCGCTTGTCAGGGGTCACGTCCTCAGGCCATCGGGTTCGGCGATACTCGTCAAACTTCTTGAAGGTCTTCCCGAACTGCGTGGTCAGAGGAAGCTCCACTCTGCGGTCACAGACAGTATTCAGGGCCCGAATGAAGAGGACGAAGTCGAGGTCCATCCGGAGGAGCCACTTCCGAATCGCGGGGAAGAACTTGCGTGAGTCAATCTCACCCCATGGCAACGACTTGACTGCCTCGCGATCACTGCCGTCAATGCGTTCGCTGTTGAAACTGCACTCCTTGGAATACATGCAACGGGCCCGGACCCAGATCTTCTTCTCAGATGTCCAGACTGCGATCTCGTGGGGGCCTTTCTTTCGCATCATCTCCTTGTGAAAGCCAGCCGGAAATGAGATCTCGAGCACCTGTTGTTCCTTGAAGCGCCCCTTGTGCTTGAGGTAGAGCTCCAGTGCCCATGCTACTGGCGGAATCACATTTGCTGCATAGTACTCGTCAGGACTCGGCATGGCACCTTACCTACGTGCTGATGACTCCAATCTATGTGTGAGAGTGATATCACGCACAACTCATCCAGGTCCATGACGTGCCTCCACAAGAATCTTGGCGAGCTGCTCAAAGACATCAAGGATACCCTCGCCCGTCTTCGCGGAAGACTCTACGTATGGCATGCCATGCTTCTCGGCATAGGCCCGACCCTCTTCTGGCGTCACGACCCGGTCGGGAAGGTCAGTCTTGTTAGCAACGAGAACAAGCGGAATGGTCTTCCCAACCGCCTTCTTCAGTTCCGCAAGCCACTCATCAAGGACTATGAAGGTCCTCCGTCGGGTTACATCATACACTAGGAGACCACCACTTGACCCACGGTAGTACATCGGTCGCAGAATCTGAAATCGAGATTGCCCTGCGACATCCCAGATTTGCAGCTTCACGGTGAGCCGGCCGCTGTCGGTAGCAATCTCGAGGTTCTTCACTGCGAATTGGCTGCCAATCGTCGTACGATAGTCTGTCCGGAAGAAACCGTGTGAGAAACGGGTGACAATTGCCGTCTTTCCAACAGCACCCTCTCCGAGGACGACCACTTTGAAGAGATAGTCATAGGAACTACTCATTGGTCCGGACCCACCTTTGTGGACTTGCCACGGGACTCTTAGCGGGTACTCGAATCCCTCGTTAATAATCTTTTGTGGCTTACAGCATAATGGCGAGAGAAGACACGCTCTCTGCAGATTCCAGTCAATGTGGGCCGAACTTGCGATCAACCCAGTCCAAAAACTTGCCTAGGAGTCGGTTGAACTCTTCGGGTTGCTGCACCATCGGACAGTGATCGGAACCACGTACGATTGCGATATCGGCCCTTGGAAGTCGCCGCACCAGCTCCTCAGCCACTCCAAGAGGAATGATGTTGTCGTCGTCCCCATGAATGACGAACACGGGAAGGTCGATGTCACCGACCCTGTCGGCTATGTCAAAGCGGTCACATGCACGGAGGTCACGACGGACGGTCTCCGGATGCTCGCGTTTTCGGTCCTCCTCTTCTTTCCATATCTTGTAGGCTGGAGACTCCTTGTCCGTCATTCTCTTCTTGATGAGAAAGAAATAGCTCTCGACGGCCTCTATGACGAGGCCCGGGGCAATCTTCGATAGATCGAGATCAGGAGATGTGTCGACGAGCGCCACTGCGACCGGGCGACGGACTGGCTGGCTGAGAAGGTACGCCATCACGGCGCCGCCACCCATTGAATGGCCGACCAACACAAACCTGTCCAAGTCAAGGTGATCAAGTAGCGCGCCAATCTCTTGGGCATAGTCGTCGACAATGTCAGCCTCCCCCTCCGCGGAATCCGACTGGCCGTGCCCGGAGAGGTCTAGGGCTATGACCCGGCGCTCGGGGGCAAAGTGCTGTATCTGCAGCGTCCATATCGCATGGGACGATCCGGCACCATGGACAAAGACCACGGGCACCCCACATGAATCACCACAGTCCGCAGCATCCACATAGTGGAGCTGTAGGTCTCTGAACTTGAAGAACGGCATGGGAAGTACTTCCTGTATGACAGCCGCTGTGGAACCACACAGTGAATTTAGTTGTATTGTGGTTGCATGCACTATGCTGAGTCGTGCAAGCATGTGAGTTACCTTTTTGACCAGCCATGCCCGCCAGTAGTACGAGGAAGGATGACGGAGAAACTGTTCGGTACGACAGGAGTCAGAAAGATCTACGGTGAAGAGTTCGACATCGACATGGCACTGCGTCTGGGAGAGACTCTTGGTACGCATCTGGGCGGTGGTACGGTACTACTGGCTCGTGACGCTCGGATCACAGGCAGGATGGTGGCCGATGCCATCTCCGCGGGACTTCTCTCGACCGGCGTGAATGTCGTTCGCGCAGGAGTCATCCCGACGCCAACACTCGCCTTCATCACGAAGCACGGGGGCTTTGCGAGTGGTGTGATGGTGACCGCCTCTCACAATCCTCCAGAGTATACGGGAGTCAAGTTCTGGCGGTCTGACAGCATGGGGTACACTCCTGAGGAGGAAATGAAACTTGAGAAGATCTACAATGAGGGGAAGTTCGCCACTGCAAGTTGGAACACGCTGGGAACTGAGAGTGTGCTTGAGACTGCGGTCTGGGATCACATTGATGAAACACTGAAGCGCTGTGATGTCGAGGCCATCCGCAAGCGCGGCTTCAAGGTTGTTGTGGATCCGGGAAACGGTGCAGCGTGCGTGCTCACACCGTATCTGATGCAGCAGCTCGGGTGCCAAGTGATTGGCCTGAACAGCCAGCTCGATGGCCACTTTCCCGGTCGGAAGTCGGAGCCCGAGGAGGCCACGCTTGGGGACCTCGTGAACATTGTGAAGACAACGGGTGCAGATCTGGGCATTGCCCACGATGGTGACTCTGACAGGGTCGTCTTCGTCACAGACACAGGCGAAGTGGTCAGAGGTGACCGCACAATCGCGCTCCTCGCGAGGGAGGCGCTCGCCTCGGCTGAGAACAAGATCATCGTGACAACCGTTGATAGCTCTCGGGCCCTTGATGAAACCGTTGAGGCCGCAGGAGGCAGTACGATTCGCACACCTGTCGGGGATATCCAAGTAGCAATCAAGGTCAGAGAAACTGGTGCGGTGCTTGGTGGCGAGGCCTGTGGAGTCTTCATCTTTCCGGAGTTCCATCTCGCTCCCGAACCGTTCTTGGCGGCATGCAGGCTGCTGCAACTCATGGCAAGAACGGAGAGGAGCCTCAGCGACCTAATCTCAGAGATACCGAAGTACCCCCTGCGTAAGACCAAGGTGACCTGTCCAAACGAGAAGAAGGTAGTGACGATGAAACGGCTGTCGACTGTTCTTCCTTCTGAGCTGAGCGGCGTGACCGACGTGATAACTGTGGACGGTGTCGGGCTGATGCTGGAGAGAGGCTGGGTACTCGTCCGGCCCTCGGGTACCGAGCCCGTCATCCGTATCACCTGCGAGGCACCGACTGACAAGGATGTCGAAGAGATTCTATCTCAGGCTCAGGGCATAGTGGAGGCCACCTTGTCCGATATGTGACCAACCAAATGCGAACAATGTTTATAGCATGACCGGGTAGTGAGTTGTCCGACGACGGGGTCCCCACCATGGGCGAAGAAAACGATTTCATCAAGGAAGAATTCGAATGGGCACTTCAGGACCCAACCGAAGAGAAGCTGAGGAGTTTCGGGGAGGTCGTCAGCACCATTACGAAGAAGCTTGTCGAGGCAATCAGTGAGCTGCAGGTTCAGGTGTACGAGGTTCAGAAACAGATGCAGACGCTCGACTCGCGAATCGACGGGCTCGAGAACAAGATTGCCAATCTGAGAGATGCGCCTGCAGCCGGACCAAGCGGGGGCCCAGCGAAAGCAGCAGGGGAGGCTGCTGCCCCAGTCGCAGCAAAGGCACCAGCAGCCAAGGCTCCGCCGCCAAAAGCTCCCAGTGGTCCCATGAGCATGATGGGCGAGCTCAAAGCACTTCTTGCCGCACGGAGAAAGAAGGCCGAGGGCGGTGGCTAGTAGTCACACAAGGCGACTGGTGGCATTCTTGGGGTAGAAAGGTCCTGCATGTTCCGGTAGCACGATTCTGAACGCCTCTGCTCTGTCACAACCAGATTGTACGCCACGAAGAGCAGTCCGTGCGTCGTAGAACTTGAGATAGTATCCCCCAGCCCTGTCCATCTGAGAAATATGCTTGCGGAGCGCCTTGACAACACGTCCGTACACCGCGCCTATGTCAAGCATCACTTGGGGTCGGCTGTGAAGAGAGTTGATCTCCATGTGGTACACACGCTTCACACGATGAGCATCCGGATACAATGTCACATGTGAGGCCCACTCCACGGCCTCGTCCACGAGATGAGAACAGGTGACATGCGCACGATTGTAATCCATTGGCGAGTGCGTGATTACTATCTCGGGACGAGAGAGCAGAATTGCGTCAACAACCTCTCTCTTGAGCGACTCATCAACATCGAAGTCTTCCCGGAAGCTGCAATACATGTGTCTGACTCCCAGCACATGCGCGGCGTCCTTCAGTTCCCTGTTCCGCGTGTCATTACCGGTCAGACAGAGAACATCCACAGGGATACCTGCATTGGCATGGACTGCAATGGCACCGCCTGCGCCAAGACACTCATCGTCCGGATGGGCACACACTACCAGAATTGAAGGCCCGTCGCCCTCGGGCATGATGATGGCGTGCTTCCTGACACTGATTAAGGTTTGGACACATCAGCGCCCTTATTATCAAGACCGCTGGAGAGGCATGGGTGGCTCACTTGAAGATTGGCGTGAATCTCTACCCGTCAGTAGGAGGCTCAGGCCACCTGGCAACAAGACTCGGACAGCATCTTGCCGAGCGCGGACACACAGTTCACTTCATCACGTACCAGCGTCCGTTCTCGTTGATGTGGGAGCAGACGCCGGGTGTCTTCGTGGACCTTGTAGACAACTTCGACTACCCGTTGTTCAAGGATGTTGGCCCACCCTATACGATGGCCTTGACATCGAAGATTGTGAAGGTCACACGCGGTGCAGGCCTTGACCTCATTCACTCACACTATGCGATTCCTCATGCGATGTCGGCATTCATGGCGCGAGAGATCACAGGCGTACCATATATTGTGACGCTGCACGGCTCGGATGTTCATACTCTAGGAACGGACCCTGCATATCGCCCCGTGGTCACCCACACTGTTGAGCAGGCAGATGCTGTGACCACAGTATCAGAGTTCCTCAAGAGGAAGCTGATTGACGGGCTGGGTATCGACCGCGAGATTCATGTCATTCCCAACTTCATCGACGTTAGGAAGTTCGTCCATCTTGATGGGATTCGCCTGACGGTAGAGAGCGGATGTGTGTCGCTGCGACACGAGAATGCCATGGATATCGATCCCGAAGAGAAGGTTATCCTTCATGCCTCCAACTTCCGACCTGTGAAGCGTGTTGTGGAACTGATTGAGATAATGCGGGTGGTCGTTGATCACCTCCCACGGACCAGACTCGTCATTGCAGGCGATGGCCCCACTCGTATTGAGGTTGAGAGAAAGATAGAGGAGCTTCAGCTCTGTGACAATGTCCACCTTCTTGGCGTGAAGAGCAACATGCGAGAGGTGATGTGCTCAGCCGATGTGTTCGTCCTGAACTCTACCATGGAGGGCATGCCCCTCGTGCTGCTAGAGGCAATGTCATGCCGCCTCCCCGTGGTCACAACTCCTGCAGGAGGCATCCCCGAGCTCGTACGCCCGGGCAAGGACGGGGTCGTGACAAAGGGCTTCGAACAGGAGGAGATGGCGGCCGCTCTCATCGACATTCTTCAAGAAGATTCCAAGAGACAAAGTCTTGCCGAGGCGGGGCGGCGCAGAGTGGAGAACGAGTTTGCTGCGACGAAGATAGTTCCGATGTACGAACAAGTATTCGAGTCGGTCGCTGATTAATAGGAGGACGAAACTTGGAGCCTAGCATAGTTGCTGCATATGACGCGTACGTTTGGAGGGGAGAACACTGTGACCTTGTCAGTGGTCTGTACGACAGCCCCCCGGTGACACTAGCTGAGGCCGCATCACGGATTCCAGAGATCAGGGCTGCGTATGATGATACGGAATGGCTCGACGAAGACAGCCTCAAGAAACTGCAGCAGCGCCTTGCCGTCCTGTGCAAGCGACTGGGATGTATGACTCCGGGTGTGAAACACACCATTGGGAGATTAGGCGAGGGAGCAGTGGAGGCCGCCCACCAGAGTGCGAACCTCGGCGGACCAGCATTCATCCTGAATAAGGCAGCAACTGCAGTTCGCATCGTGGGCATTGCCAATGAGAACGGAATCGCCTCAGCGGCCTACTTCTGTGTGGCAGACTATGACGAGGTCCAGCCAGAACTGACACATGTGCGAACGCCTCTGATGGGGCACGAGGGAAACGTAATCAGTGTGCCCGTTCCACAGGGTTACGAACACTCACCAGTCAGCGCATTGCCCCTTCCATCGTCCGACTGGTACGAGGACGCACAGGATAGTATTCGTGAGGGGTACAGGCCCCTGTTCAAGTCTGTGGAGGGCCCAGCAAGAGCCATTCTTGAGGAGCGGCTTGAGCAGGCACTCTCTCTGACAAGATGGGCCTTCTTCAACTCCTCAACACTCGGTGAGTGGGCGCTACGTATCCTTGGTAGGCTGTTCAACGTAGAGGGGCGGCTGGGTCTGCCTCTGTTTTCCGCCTCTGACCCGGAGCTTCGAAAGCTCCTTGCCCGTGGCTTCGAGATGCTGCTTCGGCCAGAGGTGCGCAAGACATTCTTGGCCTCACATCGCAAGGCCGGAGAGATAATCACAGCCAGCGGGTTCAGGAGGGGAGTTGGCGACAGAGATGGTGAGTACGTCCCGTTCTTCTATGAGTGCGTGAATGCGGACTGTCACCGTGCAAGGACCAGACTCACGTACAGCGAGAGAGGAAACCGAGCGGTGCTACAAGGTGAGTGTCCGTCTTGTGGAGAGAGGGTCGAGATTGAGATCTCGCGTTCCGACCCAGATCTCTCGGATGTTGCGGTGAACCTCTCGCCACGCGTGGACTCACGGCAGTTTGCCCTCGATGCGGTGATTCCGGTTGTGTGCCATGTGGGAGGGCCGGGTGAGGCTGCGTACTACGCACAGGTGATTCCTGCGGCAACAGCAATGGGGGCACCCTTCCCGTCGTTCGTCAGGTATCCTCGGATGTTTTTCAATACCCCTTGGAGCGAGAGCCTAGCTAGAACCCTCGCCGAGCAGGACGTGCCTGTCCTTCACGGGAGGGAACTGTTCCGGACGCTGGGGAGAATCAACAAGTTTCGCAAGAAGAAACGTCATGACGAGATGAACGCGGCTGTGGCAGAACTCGGTTCACTAATCAGGTCG
>Ga0164318_10005353_pt1 | contig 12412 bp, 12 predicted proteins | sample GuaBasSedimGuay9_FD_113734 | JGI IMG/M metagenome (GOLD analysis project Ga0164318, IMG submission 113734) | Subseafloor sediment microbial communities from Guaymas Basin, Gulf of California, Mexico - Guay9, Core 4571-4, 0-3 cm | ecosystem: Environmental > Aquatic > Marine > Hydrothermal vents... | reverse complement strand
TGAGTGAACCAACATCCGAGTCCCATCAATGCTACGAAGATACTATCAAAATATAAAATTAACGGCGTATCAAATTGCCCGCTTAATTGTACTAAAAATGGAAACCACCTAGAGATTGTCATTAGCGAAAAATAAACTCCAATTATTGAATAGGTGGATAAAAATGCCCAAATAAGCATTAATAAAGTGATTTGGGTGCTAAATTGTGCAAATTTTATGGAACTTTCTAAATTGTCACCTTGTGTAAAAAAGGTAAAGAAATATGCTAGTCCTAATAGAAGAGGTGATATTAGAAGTAAACCTTGAAAAGGCCTGAAAAAATGCAAAATGGGAGGAGGGTCAAATTCAGAATATTTAGTATAAAGGATTACCCCCGTATGAATCAATAAAATTCCAAATAATCCAAAAGGGGTTAAGAGGCTGTACCAACTTAGAAATCCAATTAAACCCAAAGAAAAGGCAGCCATGATTAATCCGAGCATTTCCGGGATAAATTTTCTTTTTTTTTTCAAGGTGAGATAAGAAACAATTTTAGGTCGAGCCATCCTCCTAATTAAATTGTAGATGAGGGACCTTTAAGAATTTTATATTAAGAGTAAGATCGATTGGTAAGAGGATCAAAATGGTAAATCGGCAAAAAAACCAAAAATATCGAAAAATTCCCGAAATTACGGGAAAAAGGGTGATTCTCCGTAAAACTACGACTGCTCATGCAGATAAATTATATGAGCAAATTAAGAGCCTTGGAGTTTTAGAAAATTTAACCATTGATATTAATAACCTTAATGAATTTCGTCGTTATATTCTTTTTATTGAAAACCAATGGCAGATGAATCAAGATTTTACTTACACCATCTTTACCAAATCAAATCAAGTAGAAACAGGAAAATTGGGAAATATTAGAATTCCAATTGGGCAAATTTCCATTTATAATATCTCTTTTACTAATTATCGTGGGGAACTGGGTATTTGGCTGGGAAGGTCTTATTGGACCCAGGGTATTGGCACAGAGGCGCTTTTGTTAATGATCAAATATGGATTTGAAAATTTATTTCTTAACCGTCTTCAAGCCCATATTTTTATAGAAAATGCCAGATCCATTTCTCTTTTTGAGCGATTGGGCTTTAAACGTGAAGGAAAAATTCGTGAATATGTTTGTAAAAAGGATAAATTTAAAGACGTTTATTCTTACAGTCTTCTACGTGGAGAATATTAATATTAATAATTCTTCACAAATTAACTGTTATAAGGAGTTAAGTGACTGTAATGCGTTTTGCAAAGGAAGGATATTTCTGGGTAATTCCCGCAATTTTGTTAGATATTGGATGGCATATTATTTCTTTACCAACGAAATATAATCCTTGGTTATATTTCTGGGTAATAACTTTTCCCACCACAGTTGGAATTATATTGCTTGCCTCCTTTTTCCGAGATCCTGACCGAAGAGTTCCTTCCGATTATGATCCTCAGCATGATATCTTAAGTCCTGCCGATGGAACTTTAGTCTATATCCAAGAAAATCCAGAATTTATCTCACTTTTTGTGGAAATGCATTATCACAACGTCCATGTAGTTCGAGCGCCGTGTAATTTAACCGTTAAGAAAATAATTCGTCAAAAGGGGAAACATCATTTGGTTTATTTCATTAAAGCAACTTCTTCTTCCACTACCAAAGCTTTGCAAAAGAATGCACGGACAATTTTAACCTTAGAAACAGAATATGGAGATCGAATTATGTATTATATGATTTGTGGGGCGTTCTTTCGACGCAGTAAACCATATGTGAAAGAAGGGGATAAGGTTAAAGCAGGTGAACGCATGGGTATGATCGTTTTTGGTAGTACCTTGAAAATGGAAATTCCAAATCATCATCAAAAAATTCAAGTTAAAATTGGAAGTAAAGTAAAAGCTGGAGTGACAATTCTCTACAGACACTAAAAAGTGAAATTTCATGAACGAAGACGAAGAAGACGAGATTCGAGACATTATAAATACTTGGCTCGATGCAAATATGGAAATATTCGGAGAGATTTTGGAAGAATGGGAAGAAAATGAATACGTTCAACCTTATTCGTATAGCAAAACTCAATTTAAATGTAATGATTGTGCAAAGTGTTGTAATTTCAGCCTTTCAAATCATTGGGTTTGGATTTACCCTTATGACATGGTAAAATGGTTGCAGAAATTGGATGATGAGGAATATAGTCCTCTTTTTCTCAGTGCAATATTTCCAGTGGAAGATTTAGATGGGATTTCCGGTTATGGTCTTCCTTCTCAGAAAGAGATCTCTATTCGCTACGAAGAAATGATCCGAGAAAACAAAAAATTTCCCATAGTTCAAAAAACGCTTCAAGCAATTCTGAGAAATCTCAAGCGATTAAATCCAGATTTCGATCCAACTTCCAATTATTGCATTTATTATACACCTAATCCTAAATATAATTCAGGACATTGTTTGATATATAAAAATAGACCTATTCAATGCCAAGCTTATCCCTTTGATTATCCTCAATTTACAAAATTTGTAATTCCTGGTTATAAAGAAGAGATTCAAGATGAAGAATTACCATTATGTCCTTCATCAACATACATAGGTGGAGATCCGAAAGATAAAGTAAAAATCTCTGAAGATTCGATTGAAAACGTAATAATTGAAAAAGCAAATTACAAAACTTCGGTAGTTATTGAAGATTGGAGTAAAAAATCTGAAGAATGGAAAAAAATTAAAGATCTCGATTTATGTGATTTATTTTTACAGTATTTTCATAAAGATATTCTTGCACTTGAGAGAAAAACTAAATATATTAAGGATAAAAATCAAAAATCAGCCAAATATATGGCTGGAAAACGCCCTGCTCGCAAAAAAAGGTGATTATTTATGACCGAAAAACCCTTGCTTTCAGTTGTGGAAGTCCTTCCAAATCAAAATCTCGCAAAATACCAAGCAAAAATATATGATCCGGAATTCTGGAAGCCATTAATACCCTTAAACACACCTATTTTTAAAAGCACAGCAGAATTAAACTTTGAATTCGAGATAGATGACAAAATTATTTTAGATCCTACTGGAACACTTTTTCAGAAATTCAATGCTAAAGGAGAAATCATAGTAGAAGATAAGGGTACTCCAGATCATCATGGAAAACTCTGGAACATGAAGATTACTCTTAATTCTCCCCCAGCAACAGTATATGTGAGAATTAGAGCACGTGATTTATCAGATCGCAATGCTTTGAAAATTGGAATTTTCATTCTTTCCATTGAACACGATCAATATCTGCAAGGAACAATCACACTTGATGCCATTTTATTTGCGATTCGATTATATCTTCGGGAATTGATTAAGAAAGCCAATACTTTACTTTAAACAATATTGAACCATTTTTTTTTAATAAGATCACAAATTATAAACACACGGATAATTATGGTAAAATTGAATTGGTTTCGAGGCAAATCTTTTGGATTAGCTCTAATCTATTTTGGGGTTATGGGGTTATATCAACTGATTTTCATGTTATTGGCTCAATATGGCCTCCAGATAGGGTCCCGTCCTATTATTATTCTTATTCCTCTTGGTGTAATATTTGCCACTGCGTATAGTGTAATTATTCTTTTTGAAACAAATATAACTAAGATACATAATCTTCAAAAGAAGCATTATAAAAGCAAAAAGAAAAAAACAAGAAAGAAAATGGCTAAAACTGCCTTTATTTCAACAATATCATTGTTATGGAAAAATCCATATATTAGACCTGTCTTTTTGACCATGGTGGTATTTGGAATAACTTTTGGAATCAGTTATGGTGTATGTAGCATTTTAGTAGATGAGAAATCTACTTTATTTGTTCTGGCGGATAATATCGCAGCCTTTGGCGCGCTTCTTTTTGCCACGTATTTTGATAAAACTTAATCCACAGCTAATTTAAATGTGATCAAGTTTGATCAGTAAAAAATTGTCACTAATATTCCCAAAAGAAAATAATTATTTTTTACTTTCTTTCTTTGATTCAGAACCAAAGAATATATTATTTGAGTTCCAAAATTTTATACGTGACAAAAAAGCATATTACTTGGGATAAAAGTGCAACTTAACATTATTTGTCCGTATTGTGGGCACCACATGAATTTGAATATTCTTCCTTCACAAAAGCTTGACGTTATATGTGAATTGTGCGGTTCTCCTTTAAATGAACAAGTGAATGAAGCAATAAAAAACTACAAACCAGACGCGCATCCATCTGGTGATTATAAATCAATACCAAAGCAAAATGGAACAAGTTTGAATATTTCACAGCCTCCTCAAACTACTCCTTTTCCTCGATCGGCACAACAACCATCCACTACTCCTTCCTTTTCTTCTCCCATTACCCCGTTTTCGCCGAGAGCGGCTATACCTCCTATTGATGGGGCATTATTGGTTTTTCCTCAAATTAATAAGCAAATCAAAATATCACCTAAAGAACATATATTTTATTTTGGCCGAAACACCATATTACCCTTAGTTTCTCCAGTAGATTATGATGTTGAGTGGTTAAATTCCATTTCCAGGGTCAAAAAGGATAAATTTAACCGTATTATTCATCAGCACTTTATTATACGAAAAGAATCTAGTGGACAATATTCAATTGAAGATAATCAAAGTCGATGGGGGACCTGGGTAAATCGGCAGCAAATTAAAGGTAGAGGACATATCCCCCTAATAAATGGAGATAAAATTGAATTAATGCTCTCAAAACCAGGCACTAAGAAAATTGTCCCGTTTGAAATTATATTTTATGCTACTTCGAATCCATAAAAATTTTTGTGATCTCATCAATGTGTGAATATTTTAGTTTCCTTTTTGTTCCATTTTCTTCGATCATAATATATTCTGTTTCTTTTTCAATCAATTTTCCTATCAGAGAGATTGGAATTTTGCGCTGTTGGAAAAATTCCATAATTTGCACTGTTTCTTCTGGATTCACTGCTACGATCAAACATCCAGAAGAAATTAAACCGAGGGGATTGATTTGAAAAAGTTCACTTAATTTCAGAGTTAAGGGGTCTATTAGAATTTCTTTTTTCTTGATTTCTAACCCACATTGAGAATTTCTTGCCAATTCAACCAATCCCATGGAGATTCCTCCTTCAGTTGGGCCATGTATGGCATGAACTTTAAAATTTTCAGTCAACAACTTAGCTTCATCAATGATGCTGATTCCAGGGTTGTATAGAAATTTCTTACCCTCATTTATTTGTTCAGCAGAAATTTGGTTTTTCAGTAAGTATTCAGATCGTTCTCTGGCTATAATTGAAGTTCCTTCTATCCCAATAGGATTAATTAATAGTAGATCATCATTTGGTTTTCCTCCAAATGTTGAAATTATGTTTCTATCGATGGGAATCTTGCCCATCATTGTCCCAACAACGATTGGGTGATCAATTCCATAAGTAACTTCCGTGTGCCCTGCCACCACGGCAATTTCTAGTTTTTTGCATTCTTCAGCAATGCTTTGAAAGATGTCTTCACACAATTTTTCATCAGAATTTTTTTCTGGAAGAAGAATAGTTGTGGAAAACCACTTTGGGATTGCTCCAGAAAGGGCAATATCATTCGCATTTAATATAACAGCATAGTATCCAATATCATCAGTGGCGAAAGTCACGGGATTAGTCTTAACAACAACATATGATCTGTCTAATTGAAAAATTCCGGTATCTTGGCCAAATGTCGGAGTGATCTTCACATTTGCATCATTAGGAGGATGTTTAAAATGATTTAGCAATCTTTTCATTAATTCCGGGGGAAGTTTTCCTGGTTTGAGAAAGGAGTTTTTAGGAGTCATGATAATCCTTCAAAAATTTCTTAATATAAACTTTGGTTTTCAGTATCAATACTGACGATTAATGGCCCGAAATGGTTCATTTTTAATATCCATACTGCTTCTGGAGTTCCAAAATCTAACCATTCCACAGAGATGATTTTGGAAATAAATTTAGAAACAATTGCACCTACTCCTCCTGGAAAAGAGAGATAAATTGCATTAATTTTATTCCAATCAATATTTTTCATACCTCCTTTTCCAATTACAAATCTAATTTCTAAATTCTTACATACTCTTTCTTGATATGGTTCCATGCGAGAGCTAGTAGTAGGTCCACCTGAAATAATTTGGTATTTCCCATCAGATTGTTTTTTTACAATTGGACCCATATGATATATTGCTCCTTGATGAAAGTTTGAAAATAAAGGGGGTAATGACTCATCATTTTCGATGAATTCACAAATTCGTTTATGTACATGATCTCTTCCTGTCCCGATTATGCCTGATAAATAAATTATATCACCAATATGGAAATCATGAATATTAAGTTGGGTTAAAGGTAAATTTAAATGATAAGTTGTCATCGTTTTCACTTTCCATGAGATTCTGTTTAAGAATTTGAGATGAATTGATAAAAATTATCTAAAGTTCCAAAAATGATTTTTCCATCGGCTGTGATTCGACAGGATCGAGTTCTATGAGAATAACAGTCTACAACCATTGCTACTGGATATGTGGCAGGATGTCGCATAGAACATTCAATATGAACGTCTAAACAAGAACAAGGTCCCCCCAAACCCATAACACCGATTTCAAGAGCATTAATTTTGTCTAAGAGGTCACTTTCAAGTTCCTGAATGTCTTTACGGGGGTTTTTTGAGCCAAGTGGGCGAAGTAGAGATTTTTTTGCAAGAAATAATGATTTAACTGCATCACCCCCAATCCCTAATCCTACAATAATAGGAGGGCATGCTTTTCTTGCATCTTTTTGAAGTGATGAAAGTATTGTGGGTATAATTTGTTCTTTTCCAGAAGCAGCAGGAAGCATAAAAAGCTGCGAAATATTCTCTGAACCTCCTCCTTTATTAAGCACCGTTATAATTAAGTCTTCAGATTGAGGAATAATTTCGAGATAGATTGGGGGGTATTTTTCTCCCAAATTATTTTGAGGATTATTATTTGTTAAAGGATCAACTGTATTCGGGCGAATTTTAGCTTCATTTGTTAATTTTTCTAAATTATTTTCTATTTCTTGCTTAAAATTGGAAATAATGGGGAATTTGCTTCCCAGTTGAATGAAAAAATTCAAGTGTCCTGTATCTTGACAAATGGGGAGCTTCTTTTCTTGCCCAAATTTTAGATTTTTAATCATTAAATTAAGTTGTATAGCTGGAATGGACTGTGGTTGTGTCAAATTTAAACAATTTTGTAAGTAAGATAGAACATCTTGATGAACAGAAGTCGAAGACTGTAGAATAAGTTGATAAATTGCTGTATCAATGATTTCTTTTAATTTTCTTTGAGATAAATCTTCCATCTTCGACTATTGAAATAATATTTCCATCTTAAAAAAATTATAAGCATAAGTATCTTAATAAAATAACATATAGCAAAAATAACTAATTAGTAGTAACTTTAAAATAGAACAAAAACTCCTTAACATGTATAGTATAAATTGAGGATGACATAGTGACAGAAAACTTACAATCTTTTCTCGAACGTATCGGTGATAATTTCACGGAAAATTGGGCAAATATTCGAGATTTGCAATCTTGGATGATGGATGAAATATATCGTAAACGTAAAACATTTCCATTTTGGCGAAAAAAGGTCCGATTTTCATATGTTTCATGGCGCCGTAAATACTTAAAACGTCATCCTGAAGAAAAAGAATCTCAAACATTTCCGAATTTAACCCGTTTTTTTTATGCTAAATTCGATTGGTTGTTTCGCTATTTTTTTGAGAATATGTTTCTTGCTTTTAATATAAAACAATTGCATTTAAAGAGTGTTGAAGGAAATATAACAAATCCTCATTCTGATCTATTTTTTCTTTATCGCTATTCTCTCTCTCAAGAAGAAATGGAACATTTCATCCAATTCAAAAAAAGATATCATCATCCCGATCATTATTATCGAATAATTTCTTATATTTTTAACTCAATTGTAATGGTATTTAGCAGGTTAATCTCTGATATAATAAAAGAAAAACTATCATTTAATATAATGTGTGCCAAAATAGGGGAAGGTTCAGAGAATAAAGAATTTAATCTTGATTTTTTGATTCATTTTCAAAAATTAGATACGAATTTCTTGAAATCCTTCTTAAATCCTCTAATTTACGATTTTGCTGAATTGTTACCTGGGATTGACAAAAACTTATTGTCGAAACTTTATTTAAGGAAAGAAAAATTATATCCAATGGCATTAGATGCCTACTCGAAAAGCAATGCTCACATAGTCCGAGTTTTTTATACTTTGCAACGAAAATCTCAAGTTCTTGAACATATTACTCCTCTCTTAGATATAACTAATTTTATCGCTTCCCGAGTGGAAGATTCAACATTCAATACAAATCAACTAGTTCATGAAATTCTAATAGATAAGGCTCCTACTCTTATCCATTATGGAAATATCGAGAAATATCAAGAAATTTTTAATTATATCAATGAATGTGCTTCTTTATTCTCTACATTTCAATCCAATAATCGGGCTCCAATTTATCGTCAATATCAGTTGTTCTTTTTTTATTGTCAGTATTTTCTCCCTCTCGAGGTATTAACCATTCCTTTGCAAGATTATTTTTATTATCCAAAAAGATTTAACGAAGTTCTTCAATCTTATCTTACCAGTAAATCTACAATTCCAAAATCATTTCCAATTTTAGATCTATTCTTATTTCAAGGTATACGGTTTGAAATGGAAAATACTTTTGATAGGGTCTTTTACATCATTTTCCAGCAAAATATTCACGAAATGAATGAAAATTTTTTTGCTTCTTTATTAAAATCTATCAACCAAAAACTTCATGATATATTAATGTCATCAGTGCCCCCTTCTACCATGTATTCTCAATATTTTGATGAAATGGTTCATGTAATTTGTGTAATTTTAAAAAATCTTGTCTCCCGGGTCTTTATAAGAGAAAAGCCTGAATTAGTCATAGAAAATTTTCGCGACAATCTAACTCGTTATACCCCGCAAAAGATCGCTCTTCGGGTTATGGAAATGAGAGTATTTAAAGATGTTCCATTGGCTGATAATAATTGGCAAGATTATTATTTAAGTCGTAATAAGTCAAAGGTAAAAAAAACATTCGCTAAATATTATGATATTCCTGATAACTATTTTTTCACAGAAGAGCGATTACTGAAAATTAATATGAATTATGAGCGCGGTATTCTCAAAGAAACACCTTTACTTGAAGATTGGCTTATAGATAATATTTTAATTCCCTTTGATCGTTTTTATAAAAAGATAAAAAAGAAAGTTGGCCGAAAAACAAATGTTTCCAAAATTCGGCAAGCAATTTTTGAGGAATTTGCCAGTGGAATTATAGATTCATTGGAGAGGGAAAAATTAGAAGATATTGCTGCTTATTTTGCGGAATTATGGGTTGCACGCAATTAATTAGATATTTAATTGTTTCAGTAATTTCTCAGGCTCGATTAAACAATTTATTATAGGAATATGGAAATCATGGGAAATTTTTGCCAAAAATTCGTTGTTAGATGTTATTTTTCCCGCAATTGCGACAACATTGGGATTAATTTGTTTTTCAATATCTTCGACTGATTCAGCACATAATACTTGAAAGGAAGAGATATTTCGAAATCCTTCGCACATAACGAGAATCCTCTCTTGGGGGAAGATATTTTGATAATTCTGAATTAATCCGATAGAAAATTGATCAAATTGGGGTTCTGTCAAATTTTTATTCAGAAATGTGGCCACTTCAACCTTAGTCCGCCCTATCACCATTGAAGCGCCATTTTGGCTGTATTTCCAAGTATCCTTACTTGGAGTGTCAAAAATTGGGAGCGAATGATTCGTTTTTTTTAATACAATGCAGTGGAAATCCCTATTTTTAGCCGCTGTAATGATTGATTCAATTGAAGCCGTTTTTCCTGAATGAGAGTAGCCTATAAAAGAGATTAAATGTATATTATGATTTTTTAAATATTCAAGCAAGTTCATTTTCCAATATGCAAAGTATTATTGCAAAAGGAATAAAATTTTTGAAGGCTTACACAGAAGGGAATATTAGATTAATATTGAGAAAAGGGAATAAATTATGTCAACACTAAGTTCACGCCCCGTATTTATCTTTGACGCCAATTTTTTTATTGGATTAAAAGAAATCAGAGCAGAAAGTCCATATACCAACTTAGCTCTTGCTAAAAAAAAACTTAATCTACGTTTCTATGTATCTGCGCAAGTATTTAATGAATGCCCATTTATAGTTGGAAGTAATTTTCGCGATTTTACTAAGGGAATTGAAGTAGTAATGGTCAAGGATAAAGAATTGAACCACGTCAAAGATGAACTTTTTCGCCGAGGCGTCAAATTAATGGCTCAAGATCCTGATCTTTCTTTAGTTGCTTTAGGTATGCAACTTAATACCAAAGATAATGAAGTATACATTGTCAGCGATGATTTCAAGCTTAGCCAGAACATAGAAAATCTCAATCAAGATATAAAATGTTTGCCTTTACCTTCATTTTTGCAGATGTTGGGTCAAAATTTAAAGGGCGTTTCCCAGAGATATTGGAAACTCGTTCGGAAGAAAATTCTCAAATTGAATCTAGATTATATGATGAGTCGATCGGACATATATGCTCCCCAAGCGAAGATTGCTTGGTTCATTGAAAATTCCATCGATATTGCCGGTATGGGTGTGAATCTCAGAGCCGCCATGGATGAAGATGAAAAAGAAAAAGAAGTTTTGGATTCTGAAAAGAAAATCTTGAATGTTTGCAATGATTATATCCGAAAGCGTAAAATATCTCCAGAGGATAGCAAAAAAATCAAACACTTTGAGAAATCCTTAAAGAAAATCCAAAAAGAAAGGGAAAACTTGATCCAGGCTCAAAAATATCTCATGAAAAATGATTTTAAAAATACTCTGAAAATTCTTAGGCGAACTAATGAAATATTAAATCGTGATTTTCAATTAATGGGTGCAAAACTGCGGGAGAAGGATTACCAGCTTTTAGAGCAAGTTTTTGCGTCGGAAATCTCAAAAGTGGTATTTTTACGATGTTTTGTGCTGATTGCTTCCAATAAGTTTATCTCTGCCTTGGACGCGCTTGATCAAACCGCACTTTTCGCAACTGTAGCACGATTACCCGAAACAGTATTGGCGATTAATTATTTAAAAGCTTTATTATATATTCTTAATTCATATTACAACAAAGCTATTGATCAGTTCAAATTTAACTATAATTTAGCCATGAATTTGCATGTTCGCCCCCACATAGCAGAAATTCTTCAACTAAAAGCTGTAATCGGAAATTGTATTACCAATTATTTGATAGATCAGCAAAATGAAGCATTTAAATTGGTTACTTCCACTATCAAATCTTTAACTTCTAAATCCATTCCCAATTTGATGCAAGCACTCCTTGACTCGGGCGAATATTTTCTTGCTATGGGGTTTCCTGAAATTGCATCAAATTTGTATTCAGAAGCCCTTGAGTGCGCCATTGATTCTAAGAAGAAATGGAAATATTCTTTCATTCTAGGAAAAATGAAGGAAGCGTATATGGCTTCTGCATTAATTGGAACGGAAATTCGCCCCAGCGCGGACATTTCAATCTTAATTGATAAATTTCATGATCTTGAAGATTTTGAGACATTCAATGATTTAATGGTACAGTTAGCCCAATTTACTAATAAATTCTATGAACCTTTTCCATTTTTCACCAAGGACAAGCGAAAAAAGACACCCTACAATCAACTCCCAGATGTTCTAAAAAGTGAATGGCAGTGTGTAAAAATTGAAGAAAGTAAGAAGAATGATGAAACAATTCTTATTGGATTTAATGAAAAGGTAGGATTGGTTGCTTTTTCGGTTCTTCTTGATCGAACTTTGGAGGGTGTACCTGAGAATTATATCTTACAATTGAAGCCCCATGCCAAAGTGATTGTTGAAAAACCAAGTGAAATTGATAATACTGCATTTTTGATTCGAGCGATGATTCGACTTTTCAAAGAAGAACGTGATATTGCCATTACTCGAAAAATACCGATATTTTTTAAACAGCTACATGCTTAAACGCATTAAATTATTATAAATTTTTTGGATTGCTTTTTTATATTTGTTTTAAGTAAATTAAAGTATGGGGCGTAATCTTTTTACCCACACGGAAGATTTGCAGTATATTTTAAAAATGTTAGTTCTTCAAGGTGATATTTTTGCGCTGGAACATAATGTTGTTTTTTGGAAGAGTTTATATGATTCGATTGAAGCAGTTGAAAAATTAGTAGAATCGAGAATTAAACGGTGGAAAGGGACAGAATTGGAAAAACCTCTTAAAAATCTACAGAGTCAAACGATTAAATTCATAAAACAAATAAAAAAGGAAGGTTTTTCTCATGGGTCTTGG
>Ga0164318_10005352_pt1 | contig 12413 bp, 15 predicted proteins | sample GuaBasSedimGuay9_FD_113734 | JGI IMG/M metagenome (GOLD analysis project Ga0164318, IMG submission 113734) | Subseafloor sediment microbial communities from Guaymas Basin, Gulf of California, Mexico - Guay9, Core 4571-4, 0-3 cm | ecosystem: Environmental > Aquatic > Marine > Hydrothermal vents... | reverse complement strand
GATTAACGCAGATGGACACAGATTAGCGGTGTAAACCACTTTTCAGACCGATAGTTCTCCATTATGGTAGTTGTGGTTGCGTAAGACAATCCGACGTTATCAGAAAATAATAAAAAGATTCCGATTTTGGGTCGCACGGATAATAATTTGCCGGACTCACAGCGTCCACGTCACTGCACGGCTGCACCCTAAATTTTTGCTTCGCAAAAACTTCGCATATCCGAATAGTTAGTTGCAATAAATTTTCTTAACGGAATCCGTGCCATATGTACAAGCTATGTAATGTATATAATATCTATATATTTCTTGGGAAAAACTATATATACAGCGGTTGCGCACACTACCGCGGTGATATACCAATGGAAAAACCACACAGGACACGAAGATTTTTGTCACGTACGGTCGTGGCAACGCTCCTGATCGCAGTAATCACGGCATCACTGCTTGGATCAGGTTGTATCGACAACAAAGATGCCGGCACACAGGAACACGCAATGAAACTTCAAGTCGCAGGATCGACAACGGTTCTTCCGATAGCAGAGGAGTGCGCACGCGTATTTATGGCGAATAATCCGGGCAGTCTGATCTATGTATCCGGAGGTGGCTCTTCGCATGGTGTAAAGGCGGCTGCTGACGGCACTGTAAACATCGGAGACGCATCCCGCGACATGTTGGACTCTGAGAAGGCGAGCTACCCCGATCTTGTGACGCATGGTATTGCAAAGGATGGCGTAGCCATCGTCATCCACCCCTCCAACCGGGTCAGCGATCTCACGATAGAACAGCTCAAGGGCATCTACACCGGCAAGACCACGAACTGGAAGGATGTAGGCGGCGAGGACGCAGAGATCATGGTGGTCTCCAGAGAGGAAGGTTCAGGGACAAGGGATTGTTTCGAGCAGGTGGTTCTTGCACCCACCAAAGAGGAGATCACTGCCAATGCGATCATCCAGGACTCAAATGGCAAGACGCGGACGACCGTTGCCGGGAATGAACATGCCATCGGATTTCTGTCTCTTGGGTATGTCAACTCCGATATCAGGGCGGTTAGCCTCGATGGCACCGAGCCTACAATCGAGAATATCCGAAGCGAAGATTATGCGATCTCAAGGACGCTATGGATGATCACAGACGGGGCTCCGGACGCGGATGAGCAGGCGTTCATCGACTTCGTACTCTCAGAAAAGGGGCAGGAAATCGTTTCTGAGGTGCACTTCATACCGGTCTCGGGGTGACTTGTATGATGCGGATCGTGCATCTTTCGGATATCCACGTATCAGACGCTCACTTTCTTCCTGATGTTGCAGGAAGAGTGGTAGACAGCATCAACGAGATCGCTCCGGATATCGTGGTCGTCACAGGGGACTTGACTCAGAATGGCTATTATCCGGAGTTTGCAGGTGCAAAAGAGTTGATTGACCGGATCGATTGCGAAAACAAGGTGATTGTTCCCGGAAATCACGACTCAAGAAGCGTCGGGTACCTGCTATTCGAAGATCTCTTCGGAGCACGGTCTTCGTGCCACGCATCTTCCGGCGTCACGATCGTCGGGGTGGATTCGTCCCAGCCCGACATCGATGACGGGCACGTCGGCAGAGAGATGTATGACTGGATTGCGAAGAGTTTTGAGACGGACGATTTCAAGGTCTTCGCGCTCCACCATCACCTGATCCCGGTTCCGATGACCGGCAGGGAGGAGGAGATTCTTGTGGATTCGGGCGATGTGCTTGAACTGCTCGACAGTTGCGGCGTTAATCTCGTGCTCTGCGGACACAGGCATGTGCCCTGGGTCTGGCGGCTGAATGATATGTTTGTCGTGAATGCAGGGACTGCATGTTCAAACAAGATCCTGGCGAGGACGACGCATTGCTACAACTTAATCGAGATCGATGATGGGGATCTGCGGATATACCACGTGCGCCCCAGCGGCGATCAGGAACTGGTTGTTGATACGACTCGGATAACCGAAAAGGATAACTAAATGAACAAAACTTTGGTAAAGAGATTTGGAATCGGTGTGGCACTTGCCATGCTGGTCGCATTGTGTGTAGCGTCATCAGGGTGTCTCGATTCGAAAGCGAAACCATCTGATGAAGAGACAGTAGGGACACTTAAAATCGGGCTCATCCCGACAGAGGATCAGATCGAGATGTTAAAGAAGTTCGGTCCGGTGCAGGAGTATCTGGAAACCGAACTCGGAATGAAGATCGAGACGTTCACAGCCACAGATTATACATCGGTTATTGAGGCTATGCGCGCAGACAAGATCGATGTCGCATTCTTCGGTCCTTTTTCGTACGTATTAGCCGCGGAACAGGCGGAGGCAGAAGCAATCGTCACTGGTGGCACAGAGGCAGGAGATGTTGCAACATACCACAGTTGCATCGTCACGCATCCTGATTCCGGAATAACCTGCATCGAGGACCTGCTGAACAACTCAAGTGAGATCACGTTTTCATTCGTTGATCCTGCATCAACATCAGGAAACTTGATTCCAAGGGGATATCTCCTCTCGGTGGGGGTCGATCCCGATACTGACTTCAAAACATGCATGTTTGCTGGCGGGCACGACGCATCAGGTCTTGCCGTGAAATCCGGGAATGTGGACGCGGGTGCGATATATGACATCGGATACAACCGCTTAATCGAGAGCGGTGCGGCAACTCCTGACGATCTCATCGTGATCTGGACATCTGACCCGATCCCGAAGTCACCTATCGCAGTGAGGGGCGATCTTGATCCGGCACTGAAGAAGCGGATCCAGCAGGCGTTTGTTGATATGCCTGAGAAGGATCCGGAGGTGATGAAGGCGTTTGAGAGCAAATGGGAGAAGAACGAAATGTATGTGGCGATCGATGACAGCACGTACGAATACGTGCGTGTAATCGGAAAGTCGCTCGGATATATCTGAAACAGGGAATTGGAGTTACATGTTAACGGTAGATCATCTCTCAAAGAGACTCCCTGGCGGGAAGCTGCTTTTACGAGACATAAATTTCAGTGTTGGCGAGGGTGAGTTCGTGGCGATACTCGGACTCAGCGGAACTGGAAAAACGATACTTCTTCGGTGTATAAATCGTCTTACAACGCCAGATGGTGGAGAAATAGTGCTTACCGACAATGGGACTCCACTGAATATAACACAGAGCAATGCCAGCGAGATCAAAGAGGTAAGGCGGCGGATTGGCATGATATTCCAGAGTTTCAACCTCGTAAAGAGGCGGTCGGTCATCGAAAATGTGTTGATCGGCAAACTCGGAAGAATCAGCATGGTCCGGAGTCTGATGCGCAGATTCGAAGACGACGACATCGAGATGGCGCATAGAGCTTTGAACCGTGTTGGGATATCGGATCTGGCAGACCGCAGGGCAGGAACCTTGAGCGGCGGAGAACAGCAGCGTGTTGCGATAGCCAGGTCGATTGTGCAGGACCCGTGCCTGTTACTTGCTGATGAGCCTGTCGCAAACCTCGATCCGACGACAGCAGAGGTTGTGATGGAGCATTTAAGATCGATCTCGGTCGACAATGGCATCAGTGCGCTTGCTGTCTTGCACCAGCCAGAACTTGCAAGAAAGTATGCCACACGGGTTCTCGGGGTCCGGGACGGCGTCATCGTCTATGACGGCGATGCAGGACTTTCAGATGATGATTTCGAGACTATCTATGGGAGTAACGATGCTTAAGAATAGGTACGCCGTACCTGTTCTGTTTCTTTTATTTTTTATCTGGAGTGTAATAAGAACTGGGTTTTCCATAAGAGATCTGATCGCGGGGGTTCCAAACCTCAGCAACTTCATCGGGTGCATGTTCCCGCCTGCATGGGATACATTTGTGCCGTTGATATCGCCTGCCATAGAGACGATACAGATGGCGTTTTTGGGAACTGTTTTTGCGGTTGCATTGTCTATGCCGGTCGCATTGCTTGCAGCAAACAACATCACACCGTCAAAACCTGTGAAGGTGTTTGCGAGGAGCATTATCGCGTTTACACGGACTGTACCTGATATCGTCTTTGCACTCATCTTTGTGTCAGCGGTGGGCTTGGGTCCGGTTCCAGGTATCCTCGCACTCGCGATTCATTCGGTTGGAATGCTCGGAAAACTGTATGCCGAGGCGATTGAGGAGGTAGATCCGGGACCTGTTGAAGCTGTCGAGGCGGTTGGAGCAGGCAAACTGCAAGCGGTACATTATGCGGTGATTCCGCAGGTTACGCCTTCGTTTGTTGCATCCACGCTTTATCGGTTCGATATCAATGTCAGGTCGTCTATCGTGCTCGGGCTTGTCGGTGCAGGCGGCATCGGGTTTGAACTGATCATGGCGATGAGGCTGTTTCGATACCATGAGATGCTAACAATACTTATTATAATATTTATTGTAGTTATGCTTTCTGAATGGGCGTCCAATTCCATCAGAGCGCACGTAATCGGAGAAGAGGTTCTGAAATGAACAGGGATAAGCGATTTGAATTGATCGCACGTGCCAACAGCGAACGGATCTGCGAGATCGCTGAGCGAATACTTGCGGATACCGCTACCGCTGTTGAGGTGATCAAGAAACCGGTGGGCGGCATGATCATGATGCGTTTTAGGGATACTGCCGAGAAATGCGTCTTTAACTTAGGCGAGGTGATGGTAACCGAGGCAGAGGTCAGGATTGACAGTGAACTGGGTTATGCTATGATTATGGGAAGGGATCCGGAAACTGCGCTCGCAGGTGCGATTCTGGATGCCGCGGTCGAATCGGGGCACACCCTCGCGCCAGAGATCGTTGATCTGCTAAGAAGCGAGGAAGTGCGGATTAAAGAAGAGTTGCAGAAGACTTGGGCGAAGGTTGCGACCACAAAAGTGGATTTCGAGGTGATGGCGTGAGGGACCCGGCATTCGATGTGATATTTGACACCCAGAGGATCTTTCGGTCTCTTCTCGATGCCATGGCAAATCCCGGTCGCATCATCACGCTTCCTGATATCAGGATCAAAACCCCTGCCGCAAACATGCATCCTCTGCTCCTGCTCATGACACTTCTGGATCATGAGGTGAGTTTCTGTGTTATGGGCGGGGCTCAGACTCAGGTAACCGAGTATCTAAAAACGAATACCTGGAGCAAAGAGTCGAGACTCGAGAATTCTGACTTTGTACTGGTCTATGGAGGCTCTTCTCATGGCTTGATACGGGGCGCAAGGGTAGGCACGCTCGAATATCCCGATGAGGGTGCAACTGTTATCTATGACACCGATTCGATCGGAGATGGCGGAGGGGATGTCTTGCTTAAACTTTCAGGACCCGGCATTGCAGATAAATGCATGATCGGTGCAAGAGGAATCGAACAGAATGAAATTGAGAATGTTCTTATGATGCAGGATTATCCGCTTGGTCTTGATCTAATATTCTCGGATAACGCGGGCAGGATAGCGTGCATCCCCAGATCAACCACTGTGAAGGTGATATAACTTGGGTTATGTACTTGTCAAAGGTGGAAGCGAAGCGATAAAGAACGCGGGCAAACTCGTTGATTCGCTTCGCAGCGCACCTCCTGTAGAAGTCCCGCAGATCAGGGGGAGGCTTCGGCTTTCTGTTGATCAGGTGATGGGCGAAGGCGGACTCTATGCACCAGAGCTTGCAGCTCTTGCGATCCGGCAGTCAGATGGTGATTTAGTCGCTGCCTCGTTTCTGATCCGTGCATACCGGTCAACACTCCCCCGGATCGGGTACTCTGAAATTTCAGATACGGGAGACATGTTCGTGCTGCGCAGGATATCATCTGCGTTTAAGGAGATACCGGGCGGGCAGATCCTTGGTCCGTCGATCGATTATACAGAACACCTCCTCGATTTCGGGGGAATGGGTGTGATGGGTGACACTGATGCTGATGCTGATCAGGAATTTGGAGCGGAAAAATCCGATATTCCGAAATTTAAGAAGGTGTCAGATCTTTTGAGAGACAATGGCTTGCTCGAAGATGCATTTGCTGACGATGAAACCAGCGATGATGCCCGCGATGAACCGTATGACATAACAAGGGAGTCTATCAAGTTTCCTGCCCCGCGTTCCGCACGCCTGCAAACACTCGCACGAGGTGAGACCGGTGCTATGCTTGCGCTCGCATACAGTTCGCTTCGCGGCTATGGCTCTGTACATCCGACGATAGCCGAACTTCGGGTCGGGCATGTCTCGCTTTGCATAAAGCATCCCTACACTGGAAACGATGTGAGCGTTGGCGATGTGCAGGTAACAGAGTGCGAAGGGATACTCTCGGGAGTTGGTGCTACCGAAATAACAGTGAATAATAGGTTCTCTCTTGGATATGGGCTGGTATTCGGGCAGAATGAGAAGAAGGCGATCTCAATGTCGATACTCGACGGAACCATGAGAGTATCCGAACCAAAAACGCCTGCTGAGGATCAGGAGTTTGTTCTGTACCATATCGATGGCATCGATGCCATGGGTTTCGTGGAACACCTGAAACTGCCGCACTATGTCACATTCCAGTCGAGTCTGGACCGGATCAGGGCTGTTAGGAGCGAGGGGGCGGGGGAGGTTTCGGATGACTGAATTAGCACAATGCAGAGTCTTTGAATCTGTGTTAATCAGTGTTAATCTGTGGCTTAAAAAAACGAATTTTAGCCACCGATTTACACAGATTTCACTGATTTTTGTTGATTCTGAAAACCACTGGAAGTGGTATGATGTTGACTGAACTATCAAATCTTGCGGGAACCGATTCGGGAGCTTTGGAAGGCTACAACTTCGCGTTTCTCGACGAGTTCACAAAGAGGGAGATCCGGCGAAAGATATTGAAAGCCGTAGCAATTCCTGGCTATCAGGTGCCGTTTGGCTCACGGGAGATGCCGCTTGCAAAGGGATGGGGCACAGGCGGATTGCAGATCACGCTTTCGATCATCGGAAAGTCCGATGTCCTGAAGGTGATCGATCAGGGCAGCGATGAGAGCGTCAATGCAGTTAATATCCGCAATCTTGTCTCGCGTATGACCGGGGTTGGAACGACGAGCGACACCGGACGAGCGACAATCATCCAGACAAGGCACCGCATCCCTGAAGAGCCGCTTACCGGGGATCAGATCGCGGTCTTACAGGTGCCGTTTCCTGAGCCCCTCCGAACGATTGAGCCCTCCGAGCAGGTGACGCGGAGGATGCATGCAGAGCATGATTACAGCGGGATGTGGCTGCATCTGTACGAGGACATTGTTAAGCACGGTAAAATCACGATCGGTGCAAGATACCCGTGTCTGGTAAACGGTAGACATCTAATGGATCCAAGCCCGATTCCGAGATGGGACGTGCCGCGATTGCATAAATCGCCTGTGATCCACCTCTTCTGCGCAGGAAGGGAGAAGCGGATATATGCAATTCCGCCGCACACCGCAGTTGAGCCGCTCGAATTCGAGGACTACCGGTTTGAGACCGAGGACTTTGGCGGGAAGGTCTGCGAGCGGTGCGGGAGTTCTGATACGTTTCTGGATGAGATCATCGATGATGCGACTGGGAATGCGAGGTATATCTGTTCGGATACGAGTTTTTGCGAAAAACGACAGAGAGGTGAAGATGTTTAATAAGATATGGCGCAGCGCCCCCGAATCTGTGTTAACCAGTGTTAATCAGTGGCTTAAAAAAACGCATTTTAGCCACAGATTTGCACAGATTTTACTGATTTTTGATCTGTGTCGGCAGGTACAGAGAGGTTGCGCATGAATCCGGCACCGGCACTGGAGGTGAATAACCTGACCAAGATCTATGGCAGCGGATGCCGGAAATGCATCGAAAACACAGGTCCTGATCACAGCAGGAATGTATGCCCGGTCTGCGGCTCGGTTGTTGCATGTGCAGACATAACGTTTGACGTGATGCCTGGTGAGATACTTGGAATCGTTGGCGAGAGCGGCTCAGGCAAGAGTACGATCGTGCGCTGCCTCCATTTTGATATGGAGCCGACCGGAGGCGCGGCATATCTGCGCTGCTCTGGCAACGACTCTGGCAACGAAAACATCTTCCTGCTAAATTCCCAGAGAAAGCGGGCTGTCAGGAACCTGCATCTTGGCATGGTCTACCAGAACCCGCAGATGGGGCTCCGACTCGATGTCACCGCCGGCGGAAATATCGCAGAGAAGTTGCTTGCTGCAGGCTGGCAGAACGTCGAAAAGATTCGCGACCGTGGCGGGAAACTTCTCAAGCGCACCGAAATTCCGCTCGAGCGCATGGATGAGGCTCCGCGTAACTTCAGCGGCGGAATGCAGCAGCGGGTGCAGATCGCAAAGGCGCTGGCAAACGATCCCGATGTGTTGCTCCTTGACGAACTGACCACCGGACTTGATGTCTCGGTGCAGGCACGGATTCTGGATCTGATAAAAGAGATCAGGAGAAGCACGAATGCCGCGATGATCCTGATCACACACGATCTTGGTGTGATTAAACTCCTTTCCGAGCGCACGATTGTGCTTAAGGATGGGCGCATCGTGGAGATGGGGCTTACTGACCAGATACTGGAGGACCCGCAGCACGAATACACCCAGTTGCTGGTAAATTCGGTCTTATGAGGTGATTATCTGACAGATAACCATTTAGAGATTTTTGATCTGAACAAGACATTCAACGTGCACGTTCTTGGCGGAAAAGAGATAAAAGGATTTGAAGATGTCAGTTTCAGCGTGAAACGCGGCGAGTTTCTGGCAATCATCGGAAGCAGCGGCTCCGGGAAATCCTCGCTTCTGAAATGCATGTACCGGACATACCTCGCTGATAGCGGATCGATGTTGTATCGCAGGGATTCTGATAACACAATTGATCTCACCACTGCATCGGATCATGAAATCCTCCGCTTGCGAAGAAACGAGATTGGATATGTATCACAGCTTTTGCAGGCGGTTCCAAGGACAATTGCGCTAGATGTGATCGCAGAACCATTGCTTCAGCGTGGAATTGGGATTGATGATGCGAGGGACGCGGCATCAGGGTATCTTTCCCGGCTGCGGATCCTTGAGGACCTGTGGGATGCATATCCTTCCACGTTCAGCGGCGGCGAGCGCCAGCGTGTGAATATCGCAAGAGCGTTGATCAGAGCCCCGCGACTGCTGCTGCTGGATGAGCCCACATCAGCGCTCGATCCCGCGTCAACAGCGGTTGTTGTCGAGATGTTAAGGGCGGTAAACCATGGGACCACGATGATCGGTATCTTCCACGACCTTTCTGTGGTGAGGGAGCTGGCTGACAGGGTCGTCGTGATGAAAGATAACCGGATGGTCGGAATCGGTACGCCAGAGGAGATTGTAGGTGACCGGGGTGATTGACACGAAGATAATCAATGGACGGATAGTAACGCCGGATCGCGTAATTGAAAACGGCACAATCGAGATCGCTGATGGGATAATAACAGACATTCTGGAGAATTCATCAAAATCCGGTGACGTGATCGATGCAAACCGTGGATATGTGCTGCCAGGGATCGTTGATATTCACGGGGATGATCTTGAGACCGCAATCTCGCCAAGACCGTCCGCAAAGTTTCCTGTTGACTTTGCACTCCTGCATCTGGACCGGCGAAACGCGAGCATGGGAATCACAACGAAATTACATGCAATCGCATACTTCGAGGATGAACTCAAAAGCAGGCATGTTGGCACTTCAAAAGAGATCGTGGAGACGATGGCACGTCTTGAGGATGAGTTTCTGACGCATCACTTTGCGCATGTCAGATGTGAGATCAGCGGCGATCTGAAAGACGTGTTTGAGGCTATCAAGAGTCCGCTTGTCAAACTCGTCTCATTGATGGATCATACGCCGGGACAGGGACAGTTTACAGACCATACGCGTTACCGGGAGTATCACAAGAGGATATACGGATTAAACGACGATGAGATCGATCGGATCGTCAGAAAGAAATCCGGTTATGCGGGCGAGCTATTGCAGAATATGCGGGAAGTTGCAGATTTTGCTCATGCGAGAGGGATATCTATCGCATCGCATGATGACGACAGCCCGGAGAAGGTGGAACTGGTTCACAGCATCGGTGCCCGCATCTCTGAGTTTCCGATAACGCTTGACGCAGCAAAGAGGGGGCGTGAACTTGGCATGACCATCAGCATGGGCGCACCAAATGTGGTTCTCGGCAGGTCAACGTCTGGCAACCTCAGTTCCAGTGAGGCGATCGATGCCGGTCTTGTTGATCTTCTCTGCTCGGATTATAACCCCGGGTCCATGCTCTACTCTGCATTCATCCTGTGGAAACGGGGAGTTCTGACGCTACCCGGTGCTGTTAATCTAATCACCCAAAACCCGGCAGAGGCGGTGGGCATGGGCGATATGATCGGGTCAATCGAGATCGGGAAACGGGCAGATCTGCTGGTTGTCCCGGAACGGATGGAGCTTCCGGTTGTCACACACACGATTGTGGGCGGGGACATCTGTATGCGGCAGGCGGTGCGAGATGATTCGAATTGGCGCGTCTCCGGATCTTAGTTTCGGGAAAGACACGCTACAGTTCATTGATTTCCTGTATTCGAATGGATTTGACCATAGAGATCAGACGAGACAACGATTACGTGTATGGAAATGAATACTGGAATACAGACACTAAACAAGTACAGGTGATCCGGATGCAGATGAAAAATCCACATAAACAGATGCCAGCGATAAGCAGGAGCGAATGGATATTCAAAACCGCTGTCATAGTTGGAAGTGTGGTAATCGGAGATGATGTGTTCGTGGCGCCCAATGCGGTTACCAGGGCAGATGAACCGGGTTCGTCCATTGTTATCGGAAGCAACACACCAGATGCAAGTCTAAGAAACGCTACACCCTGCCAAACCCTACTAAAGCTAACGATATCCATCAGATGGACTTTGTGGGACCGTGACACATCAAAGGCTACGGGCGGACCAGCGTCCCTGAATTTGATTGATGTTGTTAGCAGCAAGGCACACATCCGGCAATATGCAGGCCAGACTATGGATAACGTGATCGAGTTCTTGCTCGATTGCTGGACTAAAAATGCGGTTCCGAATTATCTTCGGATGGACAATGACGCTTCTTTCATCGGTGATTTAATACATTCAAGGCATTTCAGCCGTGTCGTGCGGTTTTGCCTCCATCTCGGTGTCGAACCCGTATTTATCACACCAAGCAAGCCATGGATGAACGGTAAAATAGAAGACTTTAATGGGATTTCGGGGATAAGTTGTGGGAACAAGAACAATGGACAGATCCGGAACACATTCGGAGAGGGGCGAAAATCTTCCTGATGCGTCATAACACTTCGTCAGGACTGGAAGCACAGGAAGACCGATCCGGATGCCATACCGCACCGCAATATCCTAGAAGGTCTCGATATCGATGTTAGTAAACGATGTTATGGACATAATATGCACTTGAAGTGTAAACGATGTATTGACCCTTTCCAGGTATCGGCTGTATTGTGGGTGAATGTGCGAGAGGGTTTTTGTTGTTCGGGTCACCGATCTGTTACCCATGGCTCGAATATCCGGAAAAATCGGAGTTGGCAACGCCGTGTCAACTTGACCGCTATATCCTATAGAATGTTTAATGTACCATGTTGATGATATGATAAATAGCGGATATAAGGAGGTTGATGCATTATTAAAGCAGTTACCATAACATTCGAAAAGCGTTTGGAGCTACTGAAAGAAAAGGTGCAGGAGGATGACTTTTTGACTGCGAAAGGTCTTGGCAACGAAGTCCCATTCTGGATATTCGATTATCCGCCTGAAAAAGAGTTGCTCGTCAGACGGACAATCGATAGGATCGCTTCCAATCTCAATAATATGCCAGTGAATATTCTTGTGATCGACTTATACGAGATGTGCCTCAAACTTTTAGAAGATAAACTGTCTATGGAAAAAATCATTCAATTCGAAGAAGACAAAGGTTCTGAAGAACTGTTAAAAAAGCTCAAAATCCTGCTAAAACATGAAACCATCAAGAAAGCTATACAGTCAAAGATGGCTTCCAATGGTGATATCCAGTTAATGTTCTTAATAGGGGTGGGTAAAGTATGGCCACTTGTGCGTTCCCATTCCATTCTCAATAATCTGCAACCGGTGTTAGGCAATATTCCGCTGGTAACATTTTATCCCGGCAAATACGACAATCATGAACTGAGCCTCTTTGGAAAGTTCAAAGACGCTAACTATTATCGTGCATTTCGACTTATCAGTGATGAAGGCTGAAAAACGAGGGGTGGTAAAATGTCGGCAAATCCGAAAATAGAAAACCTGTTCATCAAAGACATTCGAAGAAAGATCAATGGAGTTATTAAAGTAGATCAGGACGATGATGACAGCGCCTACACCGAGCTTGATGAATATGTAGTTACGCAAGAATCGCTAAGACACTTTGGTGAATTCTTTGACCGATATTACAATGCTGCGCAGACGCCAACAGATG
>Ga0164318_10005350_pt1 | contig 12414 bp, 9 predicted proteins | sample GuaBasSedimGuay9_FD_113734 | JGI IMG/M metagenome (GOLD analysis project Ga0164318, IMG submission 113734) | Subseafloor sediment microbial communities from Guaymas Basin, Gulf of California, Mexico - Guay9, Core 4571-4, 0-3 cm | ecosystem: Environmental > Aquatic > Marine > Hydrothermal vents >... | reverse complement strand
GGATACAAACGCGCTTATGATGCCGTATCAGTTCGGCATAAACATCGAGCGGGAGCTGAGCAGACTTCTCGGAGTGTGCAGAATCATTGTCCCCACAGCGGTGGTGGAGGAGGTGGAGAAACTTGCCCAGCAGGACGGCGAGGTGGGGCGGGCGGCAACGCTCGGCCTTTCCATCATAAAAAAAAGAGGATTCCGCCTCATGGAATGTGCCCACAAGGGGGATGACGGGGTGATAGAGGCGGCACTCAAGGTTGACGGGGCGATTGTGACCAATGACAAGGAGCTGAAGCAGAAGGCAAAGGAACTGGAACTTTCAGTTATTTATCTCAGGGGCGGAAACCGCCTTGAAATGGAGGAGGAGCTTTTATAATGAAGTACGGGGAGAAGGCCATAGCGGAAGCAAAACTCGAATTGTGGGATAATCCGTTTCCAGAAAAGGAGTATACCGTTGAAATCACCTTCCCGGAATTCACCTGTTTGTGCCCCCGTTCCGGCTACCCTGACTTTGCCACCATCCACATCACATATGTGCCGGATAAATACATTGTTGAACTTCGCTCACTCAAGCTGTATCTGAACACATACAGGGATAAATACATCACCCACGAGGAGGCGGTCAACAGGATATACGCCGATCTGAAGCAGGCACTCGCCCCCCGCTCCATTGAGATTGTGGGAGATTTCAATGTGAGGGGCGGCATAAAAACGGTGGTGAGAGTTTCATCTTCCGGTGCACAGTGACGGCGTCCTGGCAGTATTTTACAGATTTATTCCCTGTTACCCAGGGTATCTTCCTATCCAATCGAAATGCATAAATAACCAAAACAAATTTTAGAAGCGATTTGCATGAAAAAGATAGCAGCTTTGTTGATGGTAGTGATGATGGTATATGGTCTTACTGCGGGAGCACTCACACTCGATGCGGATTTTTACTGGGAGCCGGAGGCTCCAACTGATATGGAGGGGGTCCATTTCTTTGATAATTCCACGGGAGATGTGGTGGCATGGGTCTGGTATTTCGGGGACGGCAGCAGCAGCACCGAGCAGAATCCTGTTCACCAATATCAGGATAATGGGACCTATACGGTGCGGCTCGTGATTTTCGACAGTAGCGACAACATGGATTATGTGGAGAAAAATATCACTGTTTTCAACGTTCCTCCCGTTGCGGTTGCAGGAGAAAACATCACCTCAAATGACCTTCTCGTGATGTTCAACGGCAACATGAGCTATGATGTGGACGGCACCATTGTCAACTGGACATGGTTATTCGGAGATGGGAATGCGGGCTTTGGCGAGACACTCAACCATACGTACGGGGCTGAGGGAATTTATACCGTCAACCTGACGGTGTTCGATAACGATGGGGCCAATGATACCGATGCCATCACGGCGCTTGTGGACATCACCCCGCCGGAAACAAACTATTCCATTGAAGGAGAACGGGCATGGTACAATGACACGGTAACGGTGAATCTCTCGGCAACCGATAATCTGGCGGGAGTGAATGCCACATGGTACCGCATAGATAATGGAAACTGGACGCAGTATGAGGGAAACATCACCATCACCCAGGAGGGACCCCATACCATCTTCTTTTACAGCACCGATGTTGCGGGGAATATGGAGGATGAGCACAACATTACCGTCAACATTGATTACACACCTCCCGAGACCACCTATGACATAAACGCCACCTATGGCAAGAACGGATGGATAAATGAGGTGGCGCGCATCACCCTTGCGGCTACAGACAACCTTTCAGGTGTGAACACCACATGGTATAAGATAGACGATGGCGACTGGCAGAAGTATGAGGGTAAATTCAATCTTTCAGCCAATGGCGTTCATGTCATCCACTTTTACAGCATTGATCATGCGGGCAATGCCGAGGATGAACAGAATTTCACCCTGAAAATCGACAAAAATGCACCCACCGTTTCCATCACCACACCCGAAAAGGGATACATCTACATATTCAACCGTCGCATCCTTCCCACCATATTCGGGAATACCATCATCATAGGAAAGTGCACCCTTGCGGCGGATGCGGACGACACCACATCGGGCATTGATTACGTGGAATTCATGCTGAACGGCGAGATACTGTGGAAGGATTATGCAGCACCCTACGAAATACAGGCGCCGCAGAATATTCTGCTCTCATCCAACAAACTCAAGGTGATTGCCCATGATAAGGCAGGCCATCTCACAGAGACAGATGAACTCGCCTACATAAAGATATTCTGAGCGTGCAGTGAATAATGTTATAAATTCATCTGCCATTAGATTTCATGGAGTTTGAGATACGGGTTGTCAAGAGCAGCTCTCTTGTGGGGGAGAAGGATTATAAAAAGGTTGCAACAAAATTTCTGCAGTTGATCGGATATATGGGCAATAACGCCGACGAACACTCCATTCCCTATCATCTTTTTGAGTGTTTCCTCCTTCATCCCGGAAAAAAATGGACGGTGGAGGAGCTGATGGCCACACTCAAGGCCACGAAGGCGACCGTGTACCGTCACCTCAATAAACTCAAGGCCATGGACCTGCTCGAGGAGGGGAAGGAGGGAGAGGGTATCAAGGTAAAAAAGACATATCAGCTCAGGTATGGCAATGTTGCCAAGGCATGGAACTTTGTGGAGGCCCATGTCAAGGTGGCAATGGAGCAATATGCAGAGACCGTTCACCATCTCCAGAAATTGGTGGAAAAGAGGCATTTAAAATGAAGGAAAAGGAAGTGGAACTGGTGCCGGGCTCGATATATATCATATACTCGCTTGGCTCCGAGAAAATCCACATGAAGACGAGCGGAACCTTCACCGGGTATGCGTATCTCTCGAAGGACGAGGTGGGAATCTGCATTGAAATGGACGAATCACACGGAGCGGAACAGGGGCGGACGAGGATAATTCCGGTTTCCATGATTCTCGCCATTGATATTGTAAAGGAAAAGGAGCAGAGCAAGAGAAAGAGTGGTGAGGAGGAACCTCACTATTTCAGGTGATGTCATGATGCAGATAGGAATTGTGGGAAAACCCAATGTGGGGAAAACAACCTTTTTCAATGCTGCCGCCTGTGCCGATGCTGAAATGGCAAATTATCCTTTCACCACCATCGACGCCAACCGTGGGGTCATGTATGCCCGGACAAAATGCCCCTGCAGGGAGCACGGTCTTCAGTGTCATCCAAACGCCGGGAAATGCATCGATGGCATCAGATACGTTCCCATAGAGGCCATTGACGTGGCCGGTCTGGTCCCGAAAGCGCATGAGGGAAGGGGACTCGGAAACAAGTTCCTGGATGATCTGCGGCAGGCATCATGTCTCATACACATCGTGGATGTTTCGGGTTCAACTGACGAGGAAGGGAGGCCCTGTGGCAAGGATTCCTCTCATGACCCCGCAGAGGATGTGAAGTTTCTTGAGGAGGAAATTGATTTCTGGATTCAGGGGCTGCTCAAAAAGGACTGGCAGCGTGTGAGCATGAGGTGCAAGCTGGAGGGTGTTAAAATAGAAAAGATGCTTGCCGATAAACTGACGGGGCTGGGGATAAAGGAGCACCAGATCAAAACAGCCATCAGGAGGGCAGGCCTTTCCTCGGAGGCGGTGCAATGGAACGATGAGGATTTGCTCGCCTTCTCCACCCACGTGCGGCAGGTGGCAAAGCCCATTCTTCTGGCTCTCAACAAGGCAGACAAGGCAGATACGGAACTCATCAACAGATTCCAGGGGGAGTATGCCATCCCCACATCCGCCATGTCGGAACTTGCCCTGGTGAAGGCCGCAGAACATGGCATGATTGACTACAAGCCCGGAGATGACTCATTCACCGTACTCAAGGAGATGGATGACAAGCAGAAAAAGGGCCTGGAATACATACGCACGCATGTGCTGGAGCGGTTTGGCTCCACAGGTGTGCAGCAGTGCATTGACAGGGCGGTGTTTGACCTGCTGAACCTCATTGCGGTGTACCCGGTGGAGGATGAGCACAAGCTGTGCGATAAGAAGGGAAACGTGCTTCCCGATGTGTTCCTGCTTCCAAAGGGTTCAACGGTGATAGACCTTGCGGAAAAGGTGCACAGCGACCTTGCAGAGGGTTTCATCAGGGCAGTGGATGCGAGAACAAAAAAAATCATAGGGCACGACCATGAGCTCACCAATGGTGACATCATTCATATAATAGCAAAATAGTAAATGGCATATTGGTGGAAGGGGTGTTGAAATCCCGTTATAATTTATTTATAATTTATACAAAAATTATATGTGGTTAAATGGTGCCATGATTCCCAGATGAGGTGTTTCCCGATGGACACCCACAGGGGTGCAACAGAAGAACTATAAACATTTCCTGTATTCTATGCCCATGAAACTGATATCCGTAATTGCCGCAGGCATGCTCATGGTGTCATTTCTTCCGGTGGTGCACAGCGATACCAACATTACCGAATCAATCATCGCCCAGGTCAATGAGGAGATGCTTGAATATTATCTTGCCTCACTGGTGAGCTTCGGAGTCCGGTACACCGGAACGGATGCATGCTATCAGGCGGAAGAATGGATTTTTGAGCAGTTTGAATCCATGGATCTGAACGTTTCATATCTGGAGTGGGAAACGGGAGGGTTCAGGGACAGGGATGTGGTGGCAACCCTTCCCGGTGACGACGACCATGTGATAATAGTGGGCGCGCATGCAGACACGGTGGAAACGTCGCCAGGGGCCGATGACAATGGCTCGGGTGTTGCTGCCGTGCTGGCGGTTGCCGAGGTTCTGAGCCGGTATGAATTTATGCACACCATACAGTTCATCGTGTACACCGGCGAGGAAGTGGGTACGTATGGCAGTTACAATCATGCACGGGAGGCATATGCGAACGGAGAGAAAATCATGGCCGTTTTCAATCTCGATATGGTAGGGTACGCCGAATCTCCGGTGGGCGGCAATATGATACGTTTCTTTGAAACGGAGCGCGGGGAAAAACTGACCGATTTCTGCATTGATGTGAGCACCACCTACCACCACCTCATCGGGCTGGATATCGAGCGGGTGCCCAATTATCCGGGAAGCGACCATCAGGCATACATAGATTACGGATATGATGCGGTATTCAGCGCTCATTATGATGGTTACCCCTATGGACATTCGGCCAATGACAGCATAGACAAAATCAATTTCACCTACCATACGAAGGTGGCACGACTTTTTGCCGCAGTGCTGGCGGAGATGGCAAACAGGCCGGTGCACACCTATGTGGAGATACAGGAGCCGCGTGAAGGGTATCTCTATGTGATGGACCATCCAATAATGCCCCTTACCTGTAAGACATGGTATCTGGGATTGAGGGGAGCCACCATTGTCGTAGGAAGGGTGACGGTGGTTGCCGAAACGGAGGGCGCGGTTGAAAAGGTGATATTTGCCGTGGATGAGCGAATGTGGAAGTGGGACTATGATCCTCCCTATGAATGGAAGGTGAATGCGGTGGTTCTCGGAAAACATTATATAAGGACACATGCATATGGAGAGGAAATGGCGGAGGATGAGATGGACATACTCGCACTCATCCCCTACACACCATAAATTATATAACCAAATTGCAATTAAAGGGGTGTGAAATTGAGGGTCACGATATTGTTTGTTGCGGTGTTGCTCGTTATTCCTTCCATCCATGCACAGGCGAAGCCAGACATATACATTGCCGACACTGATGTTTCCCCCGCGGACATATACGCAGGAGACCAGGTGAAGGTGAAGGTCACGGTGGGAAATCTCGGTGCAGGAGCGCACAATGTGGGCGTAGCACTGTTTGTGGACAACAGAACAGCAGCGGTGGACGAGATCGAAATCGACGTACTGGATGAAGGAAGCGAGGAAGAGGTCACACTGTACTGGTTTGCCGAGGAAGGAGAACATACACTTTTCATCTTTGCCGATCCTGATGGAAAGATAGATGAGGATAACGAGGACAATAACTTTGTAAGCGTTGAAGTTACCGTCCAGAAGCCCATATACCCTCCCTTCCCGCCCGCTGCGGAAAATGCCACATGGTGGGACAGCACCTGGCACTACCGGGTGCCGCTCACAGCCTCCATGGTGGGGGAGCGGGAGGACTATGCCTTTGCCAACAAAATGGTATACTGTACCATAAACTTCACCGAACTCATGGATATCCTTTCCTACTATCAGGCGGGAAGCTTTTCAAAACGGACATTCTACCCCGATTCCGTGAGGGTGGTGGAATATGAGCTGCACAACGGCACATGGGTACCGGTAAAAAACGTGGGCAGGGAAATCATACTGAACAATGATTATGATGCACTGGAAAATGCCAATGTCACCGTGATGTGGGTGATGGAGGGCAACGTGAACCCCCACGAGCGGAGATACTATTACATTTACTGGGATACGGTGGAAAACGGGCATAAAAGGGGAGAGTTTGCCCGTATTCACTCAGGAATAAAAAATGCGGAATTTGAGGATACCACCTCCACGCAGTGGAAAAACATCACTGAAGGGGCCATAAAATGGGAATCCGGCTATGTTGACGACCCCGTTGAGGAAGACACATGCTATGGCATATCCGCAAAGGGATTGTTCGGTATAGGGGGATATATATGGTCCCCGGGCTATGTAAAAATACGGCAGGATGTCAAGGTCCCCGATGAAGGGGAAGGGTACTATATTCTCCACGGGAAGGTATTTGCGGTATCCGACGTTGAGAGCTTCCAGTGGCAGATTCTTGTCGATGGAACGGCCATTGAAACGGGATACTCCACCGGCGGCTGGCTCATCATCCAGGAAAATATCACCTCCTATCTGAAATCAAAGGGTACTGTTACCATCTCATTCAAGGTGGAGGTGACCACAGCATCCGTCACCACCGAGCAGCAGGAAATATCTGTATATATTGATCCATCCTGGATAGAAACGGCGCCCATCACCACCGAGATGTTTGTCAACTCCTCCAGGGGATGGTGGGGCGATGCATCGGGGCTCGACACCACCTATGTCTCTGGAGCGGAGGGAAAGGATACCATAGAGCGCATTGATGTGGAGAGTATTGCCTATCCCAAGGAAGTCATGGCTAAACTGTACTCGCCGAAGTCAGAGTTGATAAAGGCATCGATGCCGCTTCCCGACCCGAGTTTTGAAGAGGAGGGATATACCTATCTGTTTGCCAATGACGAGAAGACAACTTCCTCCCGCATCCAGGAAACCCTCCATCACGGTGGAAACAGGGCGGTGGAATTGCGTATGAGCAACTACCTGGGGACCTGGGAATTCCAGAATGAGGATGTGGCAAAGGGAGCAGTGGCAGGATTCAGACAGAACATCACCCACGGTATCACCCTCGCAGAACTGCCAGAGCTGTATTTCTGGTACAACATAGAGAGATTTTCCTCATCTGCGGTGCTGAATTACACCATTCTCACCGTGGGCTCCACCCCGAAATTCTACACCATACCTCTCTCCATACTCCAGAATGATAACCAGTGGCACCGGTATGATATTCCGGCAGGCACACTCCACAACTGGAGGCAGGGTGGCGGAAAGATAACCGCCATCGAGATGCGCCTCATTGCCGATGAGGAGAGCACCGAGAGCACCGTCTACATCGATGATCTCGGATACTCTTTCATGCCTGAAAATGCCACCGACCGCACGAAATGGCACATAGAGGATTTCTATACCTTTGTGGGCGGCACAAAAACAGGAAAGTGGCGGGTGGACGTGATACTTGCGGACGGCTCTGATTACCGGGTGGAAAAGAGCATCCAGATAAATGTGGATGCCGCTGCAAATCTTGATGTGTATAACGTCGAGGTGCCCGCATCATTGAAGGAAGGGGAAACAGGCATCTTCACCGTGCAGGTGAAAAATCACGGTCCCAAGGCGATTGGAGAGGACACCCCCATAAACATCACACTGGCCATCTATCAGGAAGACGGAGACTATATCAAAATGAGGCAATCGGTGGCGGGACTTGCCGTTGATGAGGTAAAGACGGTGACATTCCAGTGGACGGCACTCTATGGAAAAGAGGGGGATGAAGGGAACTGGAAGATAATAGCCAGGGTCAATGAAAACGGAGAGATTGCCGAGTGGGAGATGAAGGATAACTGGTACGCATCAGAGGTAAATGTGGAGCCAAGACCCGATGTGAAAATAGACATGGAGGACGTGCTCTTCGTGCCGGGCCATCCACAGCAGAATGAAACCATCAACATCTCCATTATCGTTCATAATATCGGTTATGCAAATGCCTCTGCAAGGATAAAAATATACAAGAGAGGGGTCGATGAAGACAAGTTCGTACTCATAGGTGATGGGGGCATCGAAAAATTCATTGAGGGCAAGAGCAAGGCAAGGGTGGTGCACACGTGGATGGCAGATAACGGAACATACCACATAAAGGTCGAGGTGAGCTGTGACGATGAGATAAATACGGGAAACAATGTGGTCATCAAGGATATCAGAGTGGGAGGCGGCATGGATTTCACCCCTCCGGTGATAGAAAGCGTGCGCATTGAACCGGAGATTCAGGTGATGGGACAGATTGTCAACATTTCCGCAACCATTTCCGATGAAAACACCACCATCGAAAGGGCGACGGTCACCGTTTCCAATGGCACCCAGGAGACAGAGCACACCATGAGACGGGTCGGCACCACTGACATATACTATGCCACCATCTCATCCAGCAAGGTGGGATATTATACGGTGGTCATCCAGGCATGGGATACATCGGTGCTCCAGAACATGGCGGAAACCGAGGAAGCATCCTTCAGGGTCGTGTATGAGGGAATCGAGACAGACCCGCCGGTGATAAAGGCAGTTTCCATTGACCCACCGGAGGCAAAGCAGGTGGTATCCGGTACGGTCAACATCTCCGCATACATAGAGGATGAGAGCGGCATAGAAAGGGCGGTGGTGATCATCAGTGATGGGACCACCGAAGAGACGCATGAAATGGATGGGGGAGAAAATCATATCTATTACTATGAAAAGGAGTGCGATACTCCCGGCACTTTCTCCTACTATATCGACGTGGTGGATGCCTCGGCAAATGCAAATCATAATCGTTCAGCAACCCACTCCTTTGAGGTGCCATCGGATTATGATATGGACGGCGTGCCCGATACGGTGGAACTTTCGGCGGGATCCGACCCCAGGAATGAAAGCGATGTCATAAACGTGAGTGTGGGGGGTGAGGAAGGCTATCTCCTGTGGGTGGCAGGCAACCATACCTACCGGTACTGGGACAGGGATGATGACGAGATTAGAACAGTCACAGAAAAGGACGTGGATGGTGACGGGCAGGAGGATGTGCTGTTTGATGCGGATGGCGATGGAAGAGCAGATTATTACTATAACGAGGCCGCAAAGGAACTGAGAGTTTATGAGGAACAACCGGAGGAAGAACCCACCGAGACGGTATGGATATTACCCCCGCTGGCACTCTTTATTCTGGTATGCATAGGGTTTATCGCTGTCAGAAAGAGATAAAACCCCTCAGCCGCGGTACAAGAATAATTGAAACCAGGGATAATAAAACGAGTATCGAGAGGGCCGTCGAGACCATTGAAGAGAGTTTTTCGGTCTTCTCCTTTTTTCTGCCGCGCTTGGAGAGCATATAGTTGATTCCGTCGTGGAATATGTATCCTCCGTCAAGCGGGATGGCGGGGAGTGCATTGAAGGTGCCCACCGCAAAGTTGAGCCAGAAAATCCAGTAGAGAATATTGTAGAGTATCCAGAAGGCATGCGAAGGGGTGTAGATGGATTCCAGTTCTGCGGGAAGCGGTGACATGCCAATGAACGGCAGCGTGAGATACTGGAGAAAACGTCCCCTGAATGGATGGTATATGTTCGGAATAAAATCGGTATCCATCACCATGTCGGAGATGCCATATGCGCCGATCCCGAGAAAACCCTTTCCTGCATCCTTTTCATTGTCGGTGTACTCGTATTTATCCGCGAGCACAAGGGATGCATTGCTGAAGGTGCCATTGCGGTAATAGTACAGTGTCAGCTCGTCGCCCGCATGTGTTGCATTCATAAATGCAATGAAATCATCGTTTGTTTCAAGAAACGAGGTGTTCGAACGATACACCGCTTTGTAGATGATATCATCCTCTTCCAGCACCCTTTCCGCCGGCATGCCCTTCACCACGTTCTCCACATACAGCCCGTAAAAAAATCGAGTTTCCTTTACAGTGCCGTGGTAAAGAAAGGTAACGTTGTGGAAGGTTCCCGCCTGGAGCGTGGCGGTGATATTCAGCATATCCTCCCGTGTGTGTACGGGGGTGTCGTCTATTTTGCTTATGACACTCCATTTATCAATGCCGTATGCATCGGTTCCCATGACCACTCCATCCGCTGCCGACGTGATGGCGGGGGCCATTGCAAAGGCAAGAATGAGAAGGCATACGAAGGCGAGGATGATATTGGTGGAGGGACCTGCGGCAAACACCCTGCTTCGTTTCAGCCTGCTTGTGCTCTTCAACTCGTCCTCATCGGGTTCCACGAAAGCACCTATGGGAACAATTAAAAATAGCAGCCCGAGCGTGTTTATTTTTATGCCTCCTGCCCGCGCCAGAATACCATGGGAGAACTCGTGGACCACGATGGCCACAAGGAGCGCCAGTATGCCGTATCCCACGGGAATCACCGGATTTATTCCAGGAAGGCCGATTATGAGCCTGGGGGATGGTGCGTTCTGAGGGGGTATCTGGAAGGAGACAATCACATTGAATATGATAAGGGCGGTGGTGAACACCATTGCCACGATGCACAGGATGATGGAGATGTCGCCGTACCGCTTCCACGCCCTTCTCTTTGCAATGTACTCTATGGTTTTTTTGCCCTTCTCGGTTTTCCACATGAGCAGGGGGCCCATCACATCAAGCCCGCGATCCTTTCCCTTCTTTTTGGCGATATACAGCACAATAATCCACAGTGCAAAAAGCGCAATGAGCAGTTCTATCATGTGGTTTCCTCCTTATATATGTCCTCCACAATGTGGTACAGTACACTCCCGATAAATGCGATGAGCAGCCCCCCGGTAATGCGGGCAAGAAACGGTATGGAAATGACATATTCGTTCAGTATTGAATGCAGTGAGGTCTGACGGGTTATCTCCACCAGAATGGTGAGCGATGCCGAGAGGATGAGGCCGAACGCAATGAGTGTGAACGGGAGAATGGTGTAGCTCCACAGCACCTTTTTCTCCTTGAAGTAGGCATCGATGAATCTTCCCAGGGCGATGAGGAGCACGGCGGCGATGACATACCACAGAATTTCGTTGACAAACCGTATGGCATATTCGGCTGCCGCCACTTCCTTTCCGCTGAGCACACGCACTGCAAACACAAAGGAGATTATTACGATAAAGGCGGCAAGCACGGAGGAAAAAATGGTCATCTTACCTGTTTTCAGCCCGGTTGCCACCTCCCTTCCAATTTCTGAAATCGGCGCTTCCAGATGGAATACCCGCACCAAAAGATACAAACCGAGGACAATGAATATGGACGAGATACCGAGGGACATTGACCCAAATACTGCAGAAATCCCCCATATGAGCAGAATAATTGCCACCGGTAGCAGGAACCTTCTCTGGAGTTTTTCATCGTCCATGAGCCGTTTTATGATGTAATACGTTCCCTCCAGTGTCTGGCTCTGCTTCACCACCACCCGTTTTACGGTATCTATCTTTATTCTTGATTCTATGATGGGAATGATGTACTCATCCTCAGCTCCGTCGGTGACCAGCACCACACGGTCCGGTTTTATCTCTGCCAGTATCTCATCAAGTTGCGAGGCAATTTTCATATCCGATTCCATGCCCACATGTATGTCTCCGCACAGGGTCACAATTTCTGCGTCATCCAGCTGATCATAGGTGGCAATGGCGGCGAACAGGCAGTTGGTATCCGAATCCTCGGGGTCTGCCAGAGCCAGGGACTGCGCCGCCTTTAAATTTTCCTCTCTTCCCACGATGGGGGAGCCGTACCCCACCTTCCTGCCGAAGTCATTATCCCTATCAACACACAGAACCAAGGTTTTCATGGACGATTAACATCCTCACGTCCTATAATAAAATTACGATTTTGTGAATGTGATGGCTACTCATGCGTGTGAATGACCCGTTTATCGGTGAGTATCATATCCATGCGCACGTCATGCGGTTCGTCCGGTATGCGGTGTTCCAGCACCTGGAAGTCATAGGCAAGTGCAACTTTGAGGGAATCCGCACGCGCAAGAAGCGAATCGTAGTATCCCCCGCCATACCCTATCCTGTTTCCATATTCATCGAATGCAATGCCGGGCACAATCACCATCTCCGCCTCCTCCACATCCCGTATTCTCAGAAATGCATCCTTCGGTTCGAGTATGCCATAGGCGCCGGTGGAAAGCTCC
>Ga0164318_10005348_pt1 | contig 12415 bp, 14 predicted proteins | sample GuaBasSedimGuay9_FD_113734 | JGI IMG/M metagenome (GOLD analysis project Ga0164318, IMG submission 113734) | Subseafloor sediment microbial communities from Guaymas Basin, Gulf of California, Mexico - Guay9, Core 4571-4, 0-3 cm | ecosystem: Environmental > Aquatic > Marine > Hydrothermal vents... | reverse complement strand
GGGATTGGCGCGATATCGCTTCTCGTTGGTGGTGTCGGGATCATGAATACGATGTACACCTCAGTTGTGGAACGGACGCGGGAGATCGGGATATACAAAGCACTCGGCGCCGAGAACAATACGATATTGATGCTTTTTTTGGTCGAATCCGGTCTGATTGGGGTAATCGGGGGGTTGATCGGGATCGTGCTCGGTTTCGGGATGGCAATCATGGTGGAGATTATCGGAAAGGAGATGGGGGTCGGTCTCTTACATGCATGGATCTCGTGGGAACTTACCGTGTTCGCGCTCCTCTTCTCATTCTCGATCGGGGTTCTCGCCGGATTCATGCCGTCCCGGTCCGCATCGCAGATGGATCCGGTGGACGCGCTGCGGCATGAGTGAGTGTTATGAGGGGTATGATCATCGGAATCGGATCAAGGCGCGGCGTTACCAGCGATGAGGTCTCTGATGCCATCGAGTCTGCGCTCCGTGATGCAGAGATCGAAATCGGTGCTGTGCGGATATTTGCATCCTCGCGGCTCAAAGAGAACGAGGCGGGCATCAAGGAGGCGGTAAGATCGCTCGGGCGCGAGATCGTATTCCTTGACGATGAGACGATCAACACTTATGAGCCACCCTCCCCGTCCGAGGCAAAGAGGTTCAATCTTGTTGGCGTGGCAGAACCGTCTGCACTCGCGCTCTCTGACGAAAAGAAGCTGGTACTTGAGAAGCGAAAGTACGGCAGGGTCACAATCGCGATTGCACGGTGAACCGTCCGCGATATAGGGCTATCACGCCGTCGCGGTGTTTGCACAATCCCACTCATGAGGGGATTTATGTAAGGCAAGTTCTGATTTATCGTGCATGGAATGAGGAGAGCTCCGCCGTGATCGGCGTGCAACATTGTTCTTGATCTGTCACGTGCGATCTGCGAAGCGCCATCAAAGCAGCGGCGAAGATGATGTGAAAACGCCATGTATGGGCTCTGGACGCGAGTACGGGGTTCGGTGACATAGACAAAAAAAGTGAATGAAACGAAAATTGGAATAAAAAGCTCTGTTGAAAGACGACTCATGAAGAAATTGTTGCTGACCTGTATTTTAATTGTGAGCATCATGTTTATTACAGGGTGTATAGGCGAAGAGAAAACAGATACTGAAACTCCAACGAGTTCGCAGATCAGTCATGAATCTAATACCCAGGTTCCTGATTTGATAATGCAACCAAGCGATGTTCCGGGACTTACTCTAACAGATTATTATTTTATAGCAGTCTCGAAAAGCGCTGCATTTGATTTAAATAACATTGACACTCCTCAGTCATATCAAAACGCCCAATATCAAAACGTTTTGCCGCTGGGCATGCGTAATGCTGGGCAACAGTCGAAGTGGGAAGATGAATCGGGACGACGCGTAGAAGTCGTTCTTACAAAATTCGATTCAAATTCGGGTTTTGAAGTTCTTTCCGAAGGCTGGGACGAACAGCGGGATGAATATAACGATCAGATCAATCAACATCCGCAAGAATTTAAGGAATCCGGTCTTAGTGTTATGGGCAATCCGAATATAGGCGATGCTTCTTATTATGTGTCACTACCATCAGGACAGGATGTGGAAACAATTGTATTAAATTTTATTTATAAAAATTATATGGTAGGTATAGAAGTGAATGATGAGAAGGATAAAAGCGCAAAAGAAGCCATAAGAATTGCGAAGATAGTTAAAAACAGACTTGATTAGAGCATTGTTGTTACTTGTGATCTCTGTAATAATAAAAGTCGCGGGGAAGCAAACAAGCCAATGATGCACCACAACTCGTTATGAAATGGAACTGTTTAAGAAGGAAAAGAAACATTGAAAACGGTGATAGAAAATGATAGGGACTAAAAAAGTTCAGCTCCCTGTTCTTGTAGAGAAGGACGAGGATGGTTTTTTTGTGGTAGAATGCCCCATTCTCCGAGGGTGTTATACTCAGGGACAAACAATAGACGAAGCGTTAAAAAACATACACGAAGTGATTGAACTGTGTCTTGAGGAGCAGAAGGAAGAAATTATAGAACATCTTGATGCAATTCAGGAGTTCAGTTACCACGTTGTGTCAGCAGAGATATGAGCAAACTGCCTATTATTTCTGGAGAAAAGGCAGTTAAATGCTTTGAAAAGCTTGGTTATGTGATAGTAAGGCAAAAAGGAAGTCATATTCGTATGTGGCACGAGTCTGACAGAAATAAGAAGCCACTGACGATTCCTAAACACGAGGTGCTTGGTAAAGGACTATTAAGAAAGCTGGTAAGAGATGCTGAAATAACTGTTGAGGAGTTTAGCGAGTTGTTATGATGCCAATCAAACGCTCGTGGATGGCATCAGTTTCGAATATCTGAAAACACACAACCGAATCAGAGCACCGGGGCAGTTGGCAGCCCATAGTTGCCGGATATGTTTTTATGTCACCAATCCAAATTTGAATATACAGAGGCACGATTGCAGTTTGAGAGACCGGACCATGACGACCATAACTATAGGAATCGCTGACACAACATTCGCACGTGTGGATATGGCAGAACCTGCGATATCGGAACTGAAGAGGAACGCATCAGTAAAGATCGAGCGCTACACCGTTCCCGGGATCAAAGACCTTCCTGTTGCGTGCAAGAGACTGATAGAGGTGCGCTCGTGCGATATCGTGATGGCGTTTGGGATGCCGGGGGGAGACCCGAAGGACAAGGTCTGCGCACACGAGGCATCGCAGGGGATCATTATGGCGCAGTTGATGACGAACACGCACATAATCGAGGTCTTCGTACACGAGGATGAAGCTGTGAGTGATCGTGAACTTGCATCGCTCTCGGAAGCCCGTTCTATGGAACATGCATTAAACGTGATCAAACTTATCTTCAAGCCCGAAGCACTCGAAAGAGAGGCAGGAACCGGGCAGCGGCAGGGGTATGCGGATGCCGGACCTGCAAGACCGTAGTCCAGCCTGATTATACGCACCATAGAACCCGGTAAGTTCACAATCGTCTCCGAAATGTTCATATACTGAAGGGTATGAATGATGATGATCTGCAGCGTGAACTTCCGGCTGGTGGTACGGGGTTTTTCTCTGACCAAGAATTTTTTTGATCCGGGAGAAATTTTTCTGGTGGTTAGTAATAAGTAAGATGTCATGGATGTTAGTGTGACGTCATGTTTCCACGAAGATAGGTGATTTTATGAAACAAGTTCCAACCGGCATCCCGGGAATGGATCAAATACTTGATAAAGGGTTTACGCGTCCATCTACAGTGTTGATCGCTGGCACGGCTGGCACTGGTAAGACGACATTTGCGATTCAATCCCTCTTCGCCGCAGCAAAGAATAGTGAGACCTGCCTTTATTTTTCAGCCATATCCGAGCCGATTGCGATGCTCAGCGGATACATGGCAAACTTCAGTTTCTATGACCAGTCGCTCTATGAGGATGAGAATCTCATCTACTTCGATCTGAGTCATGAGATCATGAAGAACAAGACGTATGATCTGATAGACATCATCGATGAGAATGTGGAGGCGATACACCCCGACCGGATCGCTATCGACCCGATTACGACGATGGATCTGTCTTTAAGCGATAGCGAACGCAGACAGTTTTATTTTGATCTATTCGTAGGAATGAAAGGATGGAATTCCCTTGTACTGGTCACTGGCGAGTTTACCGAGGGGGGCGTAGCGACAAGCCCGATCAGTTATGTTGCGGACGCGATCATTTACCTGTCCAATGAACTGAGAAAGGGGTGTCGTGTGAGGTATCTTGATGTCTTAAAGATGCGTGGGCAGGATTATGCGAGCGGGAAACATGTGTACCGGATCACGAGCGAAGGTATCGCCACATACCCGGATCCGCCAATGACAGATGGTGCGACCGCGACGAATATACGCGTAAGCACAGGCATCCCGGGACTCGATCAGTTGCTAAGCGGCGGACTGATTCACGGGACGACCACGCTTCTTACAGGTCCGAGCGGCACAGGCAAAACGACAACCGGCATGCACTTCATCCTCGAGGGTGCACGCAAGGGAGAGCCGGGGCTGATCGTTACTTTTGAAGAGAACGCAGCACAACTGCGAAGGAACGCAGCATCCTTCGGATGGGACATCAAGTCTCTTGAAGAGGATGATATGCTGCACATCCAGTATCCAGCTCACGAGGATGTGTATGCTGGAGAGAGCCTGCTCCGGATGCATGATTGCATTACGGAGTTTGGTGTCGAAAGAGTCCTGATAGATTCGATCAATGGATTTGGCGACTTCTCACCGGATGGGGATGGTGTCGAGTACATCCGGAAATCGTCGAGGTATCTCAAATCGAGAAACATCACGATGGTCTTCACAAATGAGACAAGAGACCTCCTCGGCTCGACGAAGATCACTGAAGGCGGCGTCTCGCATGTCACAGACACCGTTATCACGCTTCGGTATGTTGAGATTGCATCGGAACTCTTAAGGGCGATCTCGGTCTTGAAGATGCGCGGGAGTGCGCATGACGCGGGCATCCATGAAACCGAGATCACAGAGCAGGGGCTGACCGTCAAGGTCGATGAGCCATCATTCAAGAGGTACGAAGGCATATTCAGTGGAGTGCCGACATTAACGAGAGCAGAGGCATTTGATAAGGTGTTTGGAAGAAGGAGATGATTTTATAGTGGATATCGGGATTGTTCTCGAGGCCTATTCCTTGATCCTTGCGTCCGCCATAACGTTTTTTCTATTTTCGATTGGTAGGTTCTACCAGCTCAAGATTGGCAGGGAGACCCATTATAACTGGTTCCTGGTGCCTGTGATATTGTTTTTATCGTCCGCAGTATTGTGTGCACTCGATTATGCCGGGGTCGTTCTCGCCGGTCTCGGAGCGGTGCTTCTGATCATTCTTACAATTATGCTGTACAATATTATGATGGGGGTTGAGAAATGATCCCGATCCCTGCCATCGCGTGGGCGGTCGTGGTCGTTGCGCTTATGGTTGTATTCTATGTGCTTGCACGGTTCAGCGAGGAACTTGGTGAAGCTCTGCGCATACGACCGTATTATATTTCGTATTATGCTGCGTCGCTCTTTCTTTTCATCGGCATCCAGATGAGATTGTTGAGTGCAGTGGCGACTGATCTTGCTTTTAAATATGCGTACTGGCATGTGGCACTTGTGGCAATCGGGGTGACGATCGCACTGATAACCACAATCATATACTGGGGCTGGCTTCTAAGTGATTACCACAAAATGAGGTAGCAATGATTATCGGAGGATATGCCGAAATTTGGTAGTTTCCCAAATTTCATAACATATCACAAACATCAAATAGCGATAGTGTCCGATCAACTTTAGTTCCAATAATTTCCACCATTTACCCAGTTCAAGACGATTTCGGATACTTTTCAGCCATGCGTTCATGTCCGCCACCTTCTGCCTGAACTTCTTGCGCGAGGTCTTTCGTCCAAGCTTGAACTTGCCTTTTCTGGTTGTATCGCAGAAGTGTGTAAACCCCGAGGTTGTCGAATGTTTCGCACTTAAAACCGTATCGCTTCGCTCCCGTGCAGGGACATCGTCCGAACTTGATACACTTACTCAATTCTCTCAGATATCACAAGTCCGACTTTGCCCATACGCCGCCTCAGTTATTCCCCAAATGCTCTGGCTTCAACTTCTTTCTCGAAGCAAAGGGCATTGTCATCCGCATATCGAATAAGCTGTGCCGATACCTGAGTAGCTGTTGCTTGGTAGGATAACCGCAACCGCCACAACCGCCACCGCAATCAGAAGAAATGAGGCGAGCATGACAACCCAGTTCGCCTGAAGAATATTGTGCGGTGACGGATCCGGATATTCGCGCCCGAGCACGTAACTCCCGGGCTTCTCAAGCCTGCAACCGAGAGCGCCTGCAACCATCGCCATCGGGTATCCGGAGTTAGGGGACGCTGGAAGCGCGTGGTCACGCAGACAGACCCGCAACGCAGACACCGGACTGAACCGGAAGGACGGCAGAAGAATGAAGAGAATAGACAACCTTGCCGGAATCCAGTTGGCGATGTCGTCTAACTTTGCAGATACGAAACCGATCGCAGAGAACCGCTCGTTTCTATATCCAACCATCGAATCGAGCGTGTTCACTGCCTTGTACACAAGAGCGCCCGGAAGCCCAAAGACTGTAAAATAGAGTATCGGCGAGAGGATGCTATCCACATAATTCTCGGCAGTCGATTCGATCGCTGCTGATGCGATTTTTGGCTCGTCAAGACCTCCCGCATCCCTGCTCACGAGCGATAGTAAGTCCTTTCTTGCACTCTCGATATCGTTCACAGAAAGATCCCTGTAGATCAGATTTGAAGAACTAACAAGCGACCGTATCGAGAACGTCGATTTCAAGAAATATGCCATCAATACGATGCCGATGAGACTGTGCCGCTCTGCCAGAAGGGTTAACAGAACGCCTGTAGCAGCAGCGCACGATACACATATCAACACCAGCACAAGTCCGCAGATTCTGTGATACCTCTTATCGGTCCGCTCGCACCACCCGGATATCTTGTAGATCAGAGTGCCGAGCCATACCACAGGGTGGATTGTATTTGGCATCTCACCTGCTACCAGATCGATCGCGACTGCGAGGACCAGAACCAGTACCGGCATCGGCACTGGAACACCCATGACATCCGGAACATCCATAAATACACTCCACCGTGCCGGCATATTAATGTGCCCGCGGATTCGATAAGGTGAACATGAACTTTGTGCACGCGAGTGATTTCCATCTCGGATATGTGCAGTACGGACTTCCCGAGCGGTTCAGGGACTTTGCACGCGCTTTCGACCGGGTTGTTGATTATACGATCCAGTCAGATGCGGAATTTCTGCTCATTGCCGGAGATCTCTTTCATAAAAGGAATATCAATGCTCCAACGTACTTGCAGGCGTTTAAAATACTTACGAAGCTTGCGGATCGGGGAATTCCGGTGTATGTGATCGAAGGGAATCATGATCTCGCATACCAGAGAGATATGAACGGTTGGCTACACATTCTCGATGCACAGGGGCTCTTAAGGCTGATCAAACTTAAGCCAATGCCCGAATGCGGCGTCAAGCTGATGGGCGATTTCGTTGACGTGGGCGGTGTACGCATCTTCGGGGTCAAATATCTCGGATCGCAGACCCGCAACGCGGTACCGGATATCGCGAGAGAGATCGAAACGGTTAACGAAATATCTGGCAAACCGGATTATACTATTCTCATGATGCACTTTGGCATGGAAGGGATACTCAGCACCTCCGGGATCGGGGAGCTATCCTATAATTCACTGGTTCCTTTACGTGATTCTGTGGATTATCTTGCGCTTGGGCATTATCACATACAATACGATCGCGACGGCTGGATATTTAATGGGGGGAGCTGCGAAATGGTCTCGATGTCCGAACATAACAAGCCAAAAGGATTCTATCATGTTGTGGACGGTAAGGCATCGTTTCAGAAGGCTACGCCGCGTCCGGTCGAGCGATTCGGAATCGATGCTTCCGGAACACAATCTATCTCCGATCTATATAGCAGCATTCGATCGGCGGTCGATGGCATTTCCCGGAGGGATACAAAGCCGCTTGTTGAGATCTCAGTACACGGCGAGCTTCTGTTTTCAAGGACTGATATATCCATCGAAAAGATAAGAGAGATTGTTTCAAGCATTCTTGATCCTTTATGGACGAATGTAAAGATCACTGATACAAAAGAACCGCTCAGCTATTCCACTGACGGACCGACCAGACGAGATGTTATTGAGCGATCTGTGATCGAAGAGGTGGTCAAAGGTTCGCAGTACCGCAGTCATACGAACGATGTCGTGGATACAATCATCGAGGCAAAACAGCTTGCCATAACCGGGGTTGATTCACAGAGCATCTTTTACCGCCTGCAAGAATCGTATAATGCGGTTAAACGCAAGCACAAGGGACAAGCAGACCTGCCATTTGAGCGGGGGTGTGCAGATGTGGATTAATTCTGTTGAACTTAAGAATATAAAATCGTACAAACATGTGATCATACCATTCGAACGCGGCATAAACGGAATAAGCGGGGAAAACGGCGCTGGAAAGACAACGATTCTTGAAAGCGTTGGATTTGCACTGTTCAACTACAGTCCGGCAAAACAAAACGTGAAAAGGTACTTTTTGCGAAAAGGTGCAAAGTCAGGAGAGGTAAGAGTCAACGCAGTTGCATCCGATGGTCTTGAATACGTGATCGTGAAACCAATCAGCGGCGAGTATCGGGTTCTCTCCCAGATCGGGCAACTGGCAGTTGGAACGGATGATGTTTTGAATTGGATCACAGAAAATCTTTTTGATGGCAAGATACGTCCACAGGAGCTAGCGCCCATATTCCAAAACACCGTAGGAGTCCCGCAGGGAACGTTCACATCAGCATTTCGTTTAACAGCAGCCCCACGAAAAAAAGAGTTCGACCGTATCCTGAAGGTGGACGAGTACAGGACAGCGTTTGATAACTTAAGTGATGTCGCAAAGATCGTCAAAAACGAGATCGATGACCTTGATAAGAGACATCATGAACTTAAAGGTAGTACAGCAAACTACGGCGAGTTGAAGGCGCGGTTTGGGCGCGAAATGAATAGGGTTTCAAAGATACAGGGGGAGATTGACGAACTCGTGAAACATCTTGCGCAACTTGGGCTTAAAAAAGACGATCTCGGCAAAAAGAAGGAATCGATCGATTCCATAAGAATCGAGATTGAAAAACTGGAAAGGGACATCAAAGATTTAGAGAAACACCTGGTCACTGCGAAAAAACAGCTTGAAGAAGCGATTGCTGCGGAAAATGTACTTGAAGAGACGAAGGAGTTGAAAGAAGAATATCTTAAGTCTCAGAATAAATTGGAAGGTCTGGAGGGCGAGAAAAAGAAAAGAGACCGTCTCAATGAGCAGAGACTAAAGCAGGAGGGTAAGATAAAGCAGATGGAGTTGGAACTGGAAAAAAAGAAGACGCTCTCAGAGGAACTGGAAAATCACAGAAAGAATTTATGCGAGATCGAACCGCTTGTCAAGGAGCAGAAGGAGATTGAAAGAGAGATAAAGAGCGTAGAAGCTAAGATGCGTGAGATCGAGTCTCTCCAGTCAGATATCCGCGATCTCAAGGAGAAGACAGTGCTATTTGAAACTCTGTCAAATGACCTCCGGAGACTTAAAGATGCGCGAAAAGAGATCGAACCGCTTGTTAAGGAGCAGAAGGAGATTGAAAGAGAGATAAAGAGCGTAGAAGATAATATGCGTGAGATCGAGTCTCTCCAGTCAGATATCCGCGATCTCAAGGAGAAGACAGTACTATTTGAAACTCTGTCAAATGACCTCCGGAGACTTGAAGATGCGCGAAAAGAGATCGAACCGCTTGTTAAGGGGGCAGAGGAGATTGGGCGCCAGAAACAGATGATTGCCGTCAAAAAATCCGGGATACAGGAGCGGATAAAAAGTATCAGAAAGAACAAGAAGGAGACGGGGGCTACAAATCAGTGCCCGATTCTGGAGGGGGTCAAATGCGCAGCAGTAACAAGTTTTTCAGATTATTTCGAGGAAAAACTGAATGTTAGTCAGGAAGAGCTGAACCGACTGAAGAATGAGCTTGCTGTAATCGAAAATGAGTTAAAAGGACTGAACAATCCTGAGAAACGGATGAATGAGAACAGTTCCGAGATCGCCCGGATAACAGGGCAGCTGTCACTGCTATCAGATGTGAAAGCCGGGTTGCAAGAACGCGATGCGAAGATGAAGGAGTATGACTTGATCTTCTCTCAAAAGTACTCGTCTTACCTGACAGATGTCCCTCTAGGTGCCTCACTTTCTGTTAAGATTAAGAGGACCAAGGAGATGATGGAAAAGCGGGTAAATGAACTGAACGATCCTGAGAAACGGATGAATAAGAACAGTTCCGATACATCCCGGATAACCGGGCAGCTGTCACTGCTATCAGATGTGAAAGCCGGGTTGCAAGAACGCGATGCGAAGATGAAGGAGCATGACTTGAGCTTCTCTCAAAAGTACTCGTCTTACCTGACAGATGTCCCTCTAGGTGCCCCACTTTCTGTCAAGATTGGGAAGACTATGGCGATTATGGAAGAGCGGGTGCATGAACTGAACGATCCTGATCGGCAGGCGTCGAAGATAGATGCGCTGATGGGTGCAGCAAAACAGGAACTGAGCCGGATAAAAACTGAAGAGGGGGATCTGGAGCGGGAGAACTCTGTATTGTTTGATTTAAAGCTCGGATTATCTGAATTTTCGGATCTCGACTCGAGGGAGGCGGAGATCAGACAGACGATGAGCGATTGCGAGCCGCATTACCTGAAATACCTCCGGAATGAGAAAAATGCCGGAAAGGTGACGCTGCACCGGGGCAGATGCGACGGAGTGAACAGCGAGATCTCAGAGAAGTTAAAGGAGAATGACTGCCTGCACAAGGCTCTGACTGAACAGATGTCCACGTTCGATGATGGCGTGTATGAACTCGTAAAAACGAAGCACGAGGCTGGAAAGATCGAGCTTGGGAGCAAGAAGGCAAAGCATGGTGAGATATCCGGGAATCTTGAGGGGTTAACTAAGGACCTGGAGATTGTGAAGTCGCTGATCATGGAAAAAGATAAGCTGCGACGGGAGTGCGAATCGAAAAATGAGTTTCTCAGCTACATCGAGTTCATAAGGTCTACGCTCAGAGATTCTGCCCAGTTGATCGCAGGAAAACTTATTAAAAATATAGGGGAAGAAGCTAACCGGACATACTGCGAGATCATTAACGATTATACGCAGGAACTCAGATGGACGCATGATTATGCGATCATTGTAACAGAACACGGAGAAGAGAAGGAGTTTAACCAGTTAAGCGGCGGAGAGCAGATGGGGGCATCGCTTGCGGTGCGTTTCGCACTCCTGAAGATACTCTCAGGGTGCGACGCTGTATTTCTCGATGAACCTACCCAGAACATGGACGAAACACGCAGAGAGAGACTTTCGGAGCAGATACTGAATATATCCGGATTCAAACAGATTTTTGTCATATCACACGACGACACGTTCAACGAGAAGTACGAGAATGTGATAAGAGTAGAGAAGATCGATGGAGAGAGTAGGGTTGTGGGTGGGGGTGTGGTATCGTGATCAAACAGCGTAATCGGATCCGCAGCTACTCGCAGCCACAGCTGCACCCGCATTAGATAGAAAATTAGGTATGGGCAGGTTAGAATGACGAAAAAAACTAAACAAAAAGATGTCGGAAAATCCGTGGGCGTATGTTTAAGAAGAAACACCAGCTGAATGCCCGCCAGATCGCTACGGCTAAGGAACTCGGGATGCGCCCCAAAAAGTTCGGAAGCATGGCTCCAAACAAGTCAGAACCGTTGAAAGGACCGCTTGGAGAGTTCATCGGAGAACGTACTATAAACGGTTCAAAGATCGGGAGCCGGTGTTATACAAGCCTGAAAGCTCAAAGAAGAGTAAGAAAAATTAATAATTTTTGAGATTCCAATAGGTGTGAGATTACCATGATCAGATTCACCAAATTACACGGAAACGGAAACGACTTCATCTTGATCGACGAATACGCTGGCGAAGTTGTCCCTGACAAACCCGGTTTCGCTGCCACCTACTGCGACCGCAGATTCGGGATCGGCGCAGATGGCGTCCTCTTCCTCATGAAGTCCGATTGCGCAGACATTAGGATGCGGCTCTTCCAGCCAGACCGATCCGAGGCAGAGATGTGCGGAAACGGTATCAGGTGTCTTGTCAGGTACGCTATCGACGAGGGCTACATAACAGGGGCTTCTGCCGTTGAGACGCTTGCAGGTATAATGGAGGTCGATCTCGACGCTGAATGGATAAAAGTGAATATGGGCACACCAGCGGCATGCGGCATCGAACATCTCGAGGGATATGAGGTTTATTCGACAAACACGGGCGTTCCACACGCGGTCATCTTCGTGGACGATTTGGAGATTGCAATCGATGAGATTGCGCCAGCGATCAGGTATGCGCCTGTGTTCCCAAAGGGCGCGAACGTGAACTTTGTCAAGGTCAAGAATGCTTCTGAGATCGCGATCCGGACGTATGAGCGCGGCGTCGAGGGCGAGACATTGAGTTGCGGCACAGGCGCGGTCGCATCCGCTTATGTTGCACACAGAAGTGGGAAGACCGGCGACCGGGTGGTTGTGCATACGGTGGGAGGATCTTTGCGCATATCATTAGCGGCTGATGGCGAGGCGTTTATGGAGGGGGCGGCTGTGCGGGTGTTTGACGGGACGGTCGAGATATAAGTGGTTGCTGATCAGGAGGCTCTCATCCTTTCAAGACATCCAGTCCCCTTTTTACATTTCGGGTGTTGGGATGCTCATCGCCATAGACCTCTTGAAATATACTGTACGC
>Ga0164318_10005347_pt1 | contig 12416 bp, 12 predicted proteins | sample GuaBasSedimGuay9_FD_113734 | JGI IMG/M metagenome (GOLD analysis project Ga0164318, IMG submission 113734) | Subseafloor sediment microbial communities from Guaymas Basin, Gulf of California, Mexico - Guay9, Core 4571-4, 0-3 cm | ecosystem: Environmental > Aquatic > Marine > Hydrothermal vents... | reverse complement strand
TGAAATGCTATTTCTTCAATTGTTTTAATAATTTTAGCAATTTTATCTGAAGAGTCATTAATGTCGCCCATTGCAGTTTGCATATTTCCCATAGCATCATTGCCCTGGTTTGCCGCGTTGCGCGCTTCTTTTGCTAATTGGTTAGCTTGTGCAGCGTTGTCAGCATTTTGTTTAGTCATTGACGACATTTCGTCAAGAGAACTTGAAGTCTCCTCTAATGAAGCGGCTTGTTCAGTAGCTCCTTGTGAAAGCTGCTGGGAAGCAGAAGAAACCTGGTTTGCGGCTGCGGCAGTTTCATCAGACCCTGACTGCAAGTTTGTAATTATTTTATTTAAAGGCTTAGTAATGCCAAGAGTAATAAAGAATGCTAATAATGCGCCAAGCAAAGTGGATGCAATAATGCCAATAATAATCCACATATTTGATAAGGCAACTTGATCGTGCATTTGTTTTTTTTGTATTGCCATGAAATCTGTAGCTATTTTTTGTGTTGCGTGCGCGGTAAGAACCATTTGCTCTTCAGCTATGTCCTGCTCTTTTGTCAGCGCTACAAAAGCATTAAATTGTTTTTCGTATTGTCTTATAGTGCTGACAATATTATCTAAAAGATTAAGTGTTTGCGCGTTTTTAAAATGCGGCCTTGCTTGCTCTATAATCTTAAGCCCTGATTCAATTTCTTCGGATACCAGAACTACATACTTTTGGTCATGGCGGATCATAAAATTTTTCTCATTAGTTCTGATGTTATCCATAATCTGGACAATATGATTTGCTTTTTCTACTTTTTTTATTTGATCCTGGATTAATTCTGATTTTGTGTTTTTTTGCAGCAATTGTTCTAATTCTTCTTCCTGCCCAGTTTTAATTTCCTCACTCATAGTTTGGGCTTTTCTGGCAATTTCTACTATCGCCAGTTCTACAGATATTTTTTGATTAAATAAATCTACATATTGCTCAAATGCTTTAGTATAGTTATCTACCTCAGCCGATTCTTTATCAATTGTTGCGCGGTTTTCAGTATTTTTAAACTTAAGTTTTATCTGTTCAAGCAGTGTGTTTAACTCAGCAATAAGGCTTTTTACTTTTTCTATATATTGCGTGTCTTTACGTATAATAAAATTTTTTTCCTGCTGGCGAATTTCTAAGACCTCTTTAACAATTCTGTTTACATCATCTGCTTTTTCTACTCGTTGGACTATTCCAGACATTCCTTTGTATCCAACAAAGGAAACAATACCTGTTAATGCAATCAAAATTACTGCTAAACAGGCAATTTTCATACCTAAAGGCATATTTTTAAACATTATTGTTTTCTCCTCCCCATGTTTATTGTTTTCCCTCCCCTAATTCATTATACTCAAACGTAATCGGTTTGTAAAATTTAGGCGTTTCCCTGTGCCCTAGATTGAAACGTTCTGAACTGCAGGCACAGCTCGCTGTGTTGAGGTTTGGCGATAGAAAAACGTTTCAAGATGCGGTGCAGTGGGACGTCATAAAATTGCAAACCTATTACGTTTGAGTATAATCCCAATTTATACAATTATTGTTTCTTTTGCCCTCTGATCTTTAGAATTAAATCAATAATATCTCTGCGTGAAACAATGCCTGCTAAACATCCATTTTCTACAATCGGAACTCTACGGAATGGATGGTTAATAAAAAATTCACATAAAGTTATTGCGCTCGCGTCTGGAGTAAAGCTTTTTACATCTTTAGTCATATAATCTGCTACAGTTTGTTTAGTTCGTATCTCGTGGTCAAATAAAAGTTTTAGCATATCTTTTTCACTAATAATGCCCAATAATTTATTTTGCGCGTCTACTACAGGCAATCCGCTGATTTTGCGTTCAATTAAAATCCGCATTGCATCATAAATCGGCGTATCTATCCCTACAGTAAACACATTTTTATGCATAATGGTTTTAATTTCAAACATAATTATTTGCCTATTCCTTTAAATTTTTTAAATAGTTCTATATTTATTATCGGCATAAATTAAAAAAACATTAGTTTTTTTATTATATATATTCAAACGTAATAGATTTGCAATTTTATGACGTTCCCTCTTCATTCGCCAAACCTCAACGCAGCAAGCTGCGCCTGCGGTTTGGCTTAGGTCAGAGCGTTTCAATATAGGGCACAGGGAAACGCCTAAATTTTACAAACCGATTACGTTTGAGTATACTACAAATTAAGCAGTAAAATCTATTTTATGCCTAGTACTGCCGCCAATATTTTTTTTTCTTTCTTTTTGATCATATAACTCTATTACTGGTAAATTTTTATTTATTTCTAAATCTGCGTTTTTATGCTGATTTTTTTTTTGTTTTTTTTTCTTTTCTTTTAAGCTTTTTTTATCTCTGCTTACAGCGCTGGTTCCTTGCACAATTTCTGTCTTTTCAATTATACGATTAAGTCCTGAAGAATCCAAAGGCATTTTTTACCAACCTTTTTATTTGGTTCTTTGTCTTTTATTTTTGTAAAGGAGTATTTAAAAACAGGCCTATTTTTTTTTTCATACTTTCCATTACTTTACTATGAATTTGGCAAACTCTGGATTCTGTAATATTCAATGTTTTTCCAATTTCTTTTAAAGTCATTTCTTCAAAGTAGTATAAAATAATGATTAATTTTTCTTTTTCCGGTAAATGTTCTATTTGCCGCGCGATTAATTCTCTACTTTCCTTGTATTCGATATCTTTTGTGGGAGTAATATCTTTACTTGTCTGCACACTATCAGTACCGGTAAAAAAACGTGATTCTCCTTTTTCAAGTAAAGACTGCTCTAAAGATAGAACAGAAACCGCGCTTAAATTATTATAAATTTTCGTTACTTCTTCTACTTTCATTCGCGCTTCTGCGGCAATTTCTTCTACAGATGGTTTGCGGCTATATTTCTGTTCCAACAAATCAGTAATTTGTTTGATGCTCCGCGCTTCTTGTCTTACTGCTCTTGGTGCCCAGTCAAAATTGCGCAGTTCATCTAATATTGCGCCGCGAATGCGTTTAAAAGCATAACTGTGGAAAACTGCACCCTGATCGGGTTTAAATTTTTCAATTGCGTCAATTAAACCCATTACTCCGCTGCCTACTAAATCTTCCTGTTTTATCCGATAGGGCAATTCAATCATTATTCTATTGCAAATATACTTAACATATCTTAAATAGTGTAAAATCAAAGTTTCTCTATTTGCAGAGCAGGGGTCATTTCGGTAATTTTGCCATAATGATCTTTCTGTTTTTTCGTTACATAGCTTACTTTGCATCTATAGCTCCATTGGTTTATACTCAAACGTAATAGGTTTGCAATACCTCACACTGCATCTTGAAACGTTCATCATTGACCAAATCTTAGGCGCAGGCGGCTTGTTTCAATCAGAACCTTCCAATATAGGGCACAGGGAAACGCCTAAATTTTACAAACCAATTGCGTTTGAGTATAATTTTCAAATTTTTCACAGGTCAATTTTTGTTATCTGTTTCATCCGCAGTGACAATATTTAAGAAAAATGCTCCCAGAATACGGCCGATAATTAAAAACAGAATTAACGCGATAAAGCCTCTTTGAAAAGAAGCAAGCAACTGTGCTCCTCTGATAATACTAATTATCGTGACTAACGCGAAACCAAAACTCGCAAAATAAATACTGCAAAGTTTTTCAAACATATTTAGCCGCCTTCAGTAGAAAGCACATAATCACTAATATATTCTTTATCTTTGCTTTTGATATAGTTAAATTCCATACCTACTAAGTAATTAACGGAGAATTCATCTATTTTAATTCTGCTCATTTTAGATAACACTCTTACTGCCCTGCCATATTCTTCCATAGTAATTAATAGCCCGTAATTAACTTTATTAAGCAAATGTTTTGGTATTACAAGACAAATCCCACCTTCGCTAATATCCCGTGCCCAAACCTGGTTTGCTGTTTTCATCTCCATTAGAGTGGGCATTCTGCTCCCCTTTATTAAAGCATAACGCACTTGCCAGTAAACTTTACTGCGGATGAATCGCCTTTGCTGAAATTTTGTTATTTGCTCAGGTTTTTCTAAAGTTAGCAACGGAATATTACCTATATACCGGCTGATTATTTTACCGGTAAAATAATACATTCCGCTATTGTCATAAATTGTAACTTTTAAAAAATCATTTGCTTCTATGTTAACATAAATGCCTTTTTCTAAAGGCAGGGCAATAGTAATTGTATCTTCTGAAGCATCCGCGATATAACTCTGATAGACAAGTTTTTTTTTAATCCCTATAGGCTGTAAGCTTACTTTCTGGTTTATTTTGAATTTAAATCGATTTTTTGACTTAGGTGTATGTGTAAAATTAATTTTTTGTGTTAATTGTTTTGCAATTTTTTTTAAAAACTGCATTTTTTTTGTCCTTATACTGTATATACTCAAACGTAATTGGTTTGCAATTTTATGATGTCCACCTCACACCGCATCTTGGAGCGTTCCAATCTAGGGCACAGGGAAACGCCTAAATTTTACAAATCAATTGTGTTTGAGTATACTTAACTTTTTGAATCAACAAGTATTTTTTCGAAAATACCTGAATAGTTATTTTTTCGTCTATTCTTATGTATTTTTTTTTGTTGCTGTGCTGGGGATAATTTTTCCGCTAAAGTATTCAACATCCGCGCTGCGTGAGAATGCGGAGACGCTAATAAGAAAGGCACTCTTTTGCGCACAGATATTGGTACAACAGTATCTGAAAGAATATAACCAAAGTCTTTTATTTCTATATGCAAAAAATGTTTTACCATATAAGTAATCTTTTGTGCCGCTGCTATCGCGTCTTCTTTATCTATCGCCATGTTAAGCAGTAATTGTAATTTAGCAGAATTGTTTTTTGCAATGATATTCTTAATTAAAGCATAAGCGCTGGCAACAGATGTAGGCTCCGGAGTAGTGACAATAATTGTTTGATCCGCGTTTAAGGCTGTAGAGATAATTTGTTGAGAAATTCCAGCGTTGTTGTCAATCAGAATAAAATCATTTTGTTTAATAATTGTTTCCATTTTTTTGTTTAGCTCTTGCGTACAAGTAGAATTCGCTGGCCTTCCTGAAATTATTTTTATATTGGGAGAATATTGCACAATACATTCATTAACTGCCGCGTTTCCTGATTGCAGATTATGCAATTTTTTGGCAAACTTAGATTTTAAAATAATGCTAATACTTTCACGCTCCCAACTTGAATCAATAATTAAGACTTTTTTCCCCAAAGCGCCAAGAGCCAGAGCAAGGTTAGCAGTGATTACAGTTTTACCTACTCCTCCTTTGCCGCTGAGTAGGGCAATTACAAAAGATTTTTTCAATTTATCAGGCGTTTGGCTGCAGGAAAGGCAAGTATCTGAAAAAAAATTTTCCAGGCTAGAACTTTTAACCATTTCTCTTAGCTTTTGTGCCTGGTCAAACATTTTTGTAGCCTCCAAGTACTATATTACTCAACTTTTCTAAATCAGCAGGTTCAATATCGTCAGGAACAGACTGACCGGTTGTAAGGTATGATAATTTCTTGTCTAATTTTGACAGCACATTTAAGACTAAACCAAAATTAACCGCTTCATCTAATTTAGTGAAAAGGATCTTATCAATTGGTATTATACTGAATTTTTCTGCTATATCCAAAGCATTTTTATAATTGAGAGTACTGCTTAAAACCAAATGCACTTCATCTGGCTGTGCAGCGGAAATGAATGATTTTAGTTCGATTAATTCTTTTTGATTCTTTTGGCTTCTGCCAGCAGTATCAATAAGAATTATATCACTGCTGCCCTGGCGGAATAAAGCCTGCTGCATTTGTTTGGGAGAAGAAACTACTTCTAAAGGGATATCCATAATTTCCATATAAGTTTTTAATTGTTCAACTGCAGCTATCCTGTAAGTGTCAATAGTGATTACACTGACTTTTTTCTTTTTTACCAGTGCAAAATCAGCCGCAAGTTTAGCAATTGTAGTAGTTTTTCCTACTCCTGTAGGCCCTATTAAAGCAACTTTTGTGCATGTTTTGTTCGCGTATTTTATCGGTTCACATAAATTGTCGGCGCTGCATATGTGCTTGCGGACTTGCTCAGCAATAAAGGTTTTGCTTTGTTGTCCTGTTTGTGTTATCGCGTAATGCACTTTATCTACTAATTCGAGAGCTAATTCTTCGGCAACTTCCTGTTCTAAAAGGTAAGTATAAATATCAGTTAAATCTTTTGGCACCTCAGGCTTATATGTGTGTTTAGTACGCTTGTTAAGATTATCTAATGTGTCTTTTATCCAGAAAACATCCTGTTTAAAACTTTCAAGCTCTAAATTACTCATAGATTTATCTAATGCTTTATGCGCAGAATGCGTTAAAACTGAAGAATTTGCTTGTTTAGAACCGTATCGATTATAGGTTATATCCTTCTGGTGATTTTTTTTTGCTTGAGGGGCGCTGCTATTATTGGATAAAGAAAGATCATTAGAAGCGGTAATTTCAACATATTGTTTAGACCCAAAACCAAAAACTCCATTATTTTTTATAGTTTTTGTATGGATAATTATCGCATTATGTCCAATTTCTTTTTTTACTTTAAATAATGCATCGCGCATAGACGCGGCTCTAATTTTTTTTATTTCCATTAAGTATCCTCCCCCAGAGAAAACAGAAATTAATTCATTTTAAACCAGTGTTTTTATTATAACGTATATTAAAAATAAATTCTATTAAAAATTTAAAATTAATGTAATCGGTGAGAAGCTGTGAAATAATTACTGTTTTTTGCATGTTTATTTTTGTGGCTCGTCGGATAAAAAACGTGAAAAAGAAAGAATGGGGGATTATTTCACAGCTTCTCACTGATCTAGGGCACAGGAAAACACCTAAATTTTACAAATCGATTACGTTTGAGTATAAATGCGGGATAAACTTTGCAGGTAGAAATTTATTTGTTGCCGCAGGATAATACGGAGACTTTTATTTTAGCTTTTTTTGCTCCATGCATACCAAAAAGGCCTTTTTGCCCTTCTGTCAAAATTTGAATTTTAACTTTTTCTTTAGGAAGTTTTAAGTCGGTCAAAGCTTCTTCAATAGCTTGTTCTACACTATTGCCAGTATATTCTTTTGTTGGTAAATCTTGTTTTTTATGTTTCATTATTTTTCACTTTTAACAGATAAAATTGATTGTGCTGCTATGGAAAATATTGTATTAGTTAAAAAATATAATACTAAGCCTGAGGGGAAATTATAAAAAATAACTCCCATGAAAATAGGCATAATCAAAGCCATAGTTTTTTGCTGTTCATTTGCCTGACTGGCAACGGTTTTTTTCTGCTGAATAAAAGATACAATGACCATTACAATCGGCAAAAAATTGAAACTATTACCGATAAAGGGGAGTTTGTTTTGGAATACAAATAAAGCATCAGGGCTGGACAAATCCTTTATCCATAAAAAATTAGCGCCTCTGAGTTCAATAGTAGTCATTAAAACTTTGTATAAAGCAAAAAAGACAGGCATTTGCAAAAATATTGGCAGGCATCCGCCTACAGGATTAACCTTATGTTTTTTGTATAAAAGGATTGTTTCTTTGTTTAATTTTTGCGGGTTGTCTTTGTGTAGATTTCTTAATTCTTCAATATGCGGCTGTAGAGCTTGCATTTCCTTCATAGATTTCAAGCTTTTAAATGTTAATGGATATAAGAATAAATTAATAATTAATGCTAAAGCAATTACTGCGATGCCATAATTTTTAAAAATCTTTTGTAAAAAATGCAGCAAGTTAAGCAAAAAATCAGAAAACGCAGTAAAAAATCCGCTGCCTTTTATTACTTCAATATTTAGGTTTAAATCAGACATATCTTTTAAACTGTTAGAACCAGCGTATAAAATATAATTTTGGTTTAAAGAAGTGTTGGCAGGAATTGTTAAATTATTTTTGCCCAGCCCAAGCCGTATAAATTGGCTGTTTTTATTCGCGTAAGAATAATCGCATACAGATACAGGAACTAAAACTAAAGAAAAATATCTGCTTTGAAACGCAGTCATTTCTACCTCGCCATTAATAATAAATTCTTTACGCAGGCCTGAGAGGCTTTTTTTATGGATTTTCTTGCGTTCTGTTGTTTTAGTAATTGCTTTCATATAGCGGGAAGAAATGTTTCTTTCCGCGTTTATTCCTGTTGCTGCAATAATTCGATAAGAAATGGACTTCTCCTGTTCAGATAGATTTTCTATGTTCATACTTAGTGTTAGGCTTAAAGTCTCATCGTCAATAATTATAGTTTTAGTAAGCTTTAAATCGTTTTGCGGCTTATATACAAAGGTAATTTTGTTATTTACAACAAAAACATCTTCTATTTCAGGTTTTTCTAAAATTCCTTGTGTTGCAAAAATTCCGTTATATTTATTTTCTGTATCCATTAAAATACTGGGTTTTCCAGTTGCCGGATCAATAAATTTTTTTAATTCAATGCTTTTAATATCACCGTAAGGCGCGTTTAAAACTACGGTGTAATTAAAATTTTCTAAGATATAACTTTTTTCTTTTAAATAAGATTTTTGCTGATTAATAGTAGAAAAAAATTCTGTGTTTTCGTTTGTATCAGCTGGGGTTGACCTTATTACAGTGCGTGCTTTTTGTATGGGAAGGGCATTTGGAAAAAATTGCTTTATAATTGTCGGATATAAATAAAGCACTAAAATAGTTAAAGCTATGGCAATAAAAAAATTTTTTTCGTTTTTCATTAGTTTTATTATTCTACGGGGTCATATCCGCCTGCAGATAAAGGATTACAGCGAATTATTCTCCATAAAGACATCATTATCCCTTTTAACACCCCTTTTTTTATAATTGCTTGTTTTGCGTACATAGAGCAAGTTGGATAAAATTTACAGCTTTTGGTTTTTAAACAAGATATATAGTTTTGATATAAATCAATAAAAAAAATTATTGTATGCCGCATTTCACCTGATTTAAAATTATTTCAGCAAAAATATGATAATTTAAATGTTTAGGCCTGTTTTTTACCACAAAAATAAAATCAAAGCCTGTGCCAAATCTATGTTTGTGCAGTCTATACACTTCTTTAATTAACCGTTTAATTCTGTTGCGCATAACAATATTTACGCATTTTTTTTTACTTATACTAATGCCGACACGGTTATAATTTAAGCTGTTTGGTAAATAATAAATCAAAAAAAAATGGTTTTTTTTAAAACAGCCATACTGATATACTTTTTTAAACTCTGCTGGCTTGCGTAAATGTTCTTTGTGTGAAAACGTGTTACTTTTCATTTTTAAGCGGATAAAACTTTACGCCCCTTTTGCCTTCTTCGTTTCAGTATAGCGCGGCCATTTTTAGTTTCCATTCTTTCACGAAAACCATGCGTGCGTTTCCTCTTAAGATTAGATTTTGGCTTAAGATTTTTTTTCATTCTATTGTGTCCTCTCCGATCATTTTTTATCGCGTAAACAAAAATTATAGCATAAAAGACAATTTAGTCAATTAATTATTTGATTTTGTCAAGGCAAAATGAATATGTCATATTTTTAGCAAAATAAGAAAAAAATGGAGGTACTCGGTGAGAAGCTGTGAAATAATCACCGTTTTTCGCTTGGTCATTTCTTTTCCTCGTCGGAGAAAAAATACGAAAAAAGTATAATGGACTATTATTTCACAGCTTCTCACTGAAGAGGGGTTTCAGTTATAGATTCTTTGCAAGCAGGACAATGCTCGCTAAAAGCATTGCGGGAATCTCAATACCCCGCTTCATTCATCGATTACAAATAAACTTAAAATAAGCTTGACTTTAATTTAAGTTAGATATAAAATAAACATAAATTAACTAATTTTGCAAGTCAGGGAAGAATAAAATATACAAATGAAGAGCGAAGTATACAAAAGAATTATTATTGATGAAATCAGCCGATATCTTTTTACCGATGATATTATTGTTTTGCACGGTGCCAGACAAGTCGGCAAGACGTTCATTTTATTTTGGCTAAAAAGATATCTGGAGAAAAAGAGCCAATCTGTTTACTACATTGATCTGGAAGACTCGCGTTTTGTGAGAATTTTGGATTTAGGAACAGAGGAGTTTATAAAGCATTTAAAAGAAGAAGGTTTTGAAATTGATTTAAACAATACATCGTCCAAGAAATTATTTGTTTTTATAGATGAAATTCAATATTTAAAAAATCCTTCAGCATTTTTAAAACTTATAGCCGACCACCATAAAAATATTAAATTAGTAGTTTCTGGATCTTCCAGCTTTGAAATTAAAAACAAGTTCAAGGATTCTCTATCTGGAAGGACAGTAAATTTTGAAATATTTAATTTGTCTTTCAACGAATTTTTAATGTTTAAAAATTATCATTTTGATGAAAAAAAAGTTTTTACGGAAAAAAAGAAAAACGCACTGGCGCGTTTTTTCAAGGAATATGTTTTGCAAGGAGGTTATCCTAAAATTACTCTTACAACTTCGATGGAAAAAAAGGAAAAATATCTGCAACAGATTATTGATACATACATAAAAAAAGACATCAGAGATTTAGCTGACATAAAAGATATTGATAAATTTAACAAACTGCTGGAGGCGCTGGCTTTCCAAAGCGGCAGCGTATTAAATATAGCCGAGTTATCCAATACTTGTAGAATTTCCAAACAAACAGTTGAAAAATATCTGTTTATTTTGGAGAATACTTATATTATTAAGCTGGTGCGGCCATACAGCCGAAATATCCGTTCCGAACTTTTTAAGACACCAAAAATATTTTTTTACGACAGCGGGCTAATGCAGATGCTTTGGCTGAAGGAACTGCCGAAAGAAATTATTGGCAGTGTTTTTGAAACAAGCGTTTTTGCCGAGCTGGTTAAAAAGTACGGCCAGGGCAGCGTGTTTTATTGGCGTACTAAGGATAAAAAAGAGATTGATTTTATTTTAAGGATTAAAAATAGTCTTTTGCCCATAGAAGCCAAACTGAATTTTGAGCAGTTTAATCCGAATGCCATCAAATATTTTAATAAGAAATATGGGCTAAAGGAGTTTAAGGTTGCTGGGTTAAGGGGGGAATTGAGGAATAAGGCGTATGTTTACCCCTGGGGAATTTGAGACATTCAAATTAATTTAATAATTCTCCTGCCTGCGACGCTATGCATAGTATTTACGGGTAGGGCAACAAAAAAACATATGGTAGGTAATTCACTGAAATATGTATACTCAAACCTATTACGTTTGAGTATAGTAATAATGATAACAATAATTAAACGACATCGGGCATGATAAATTATGCCCATTACAAGATTAAATTTGAAATTGTATAGGAAAAGGAGGGGTAAGATGAAAACGAGAATGATCGTCATAGCAATTAATTTATGGTTTTTTTGTGTTTTTTTTGGGGGCGTGGTGAATGCGCGGGTAATTTTTGAAGATGATTTTGACAGTTATATGGATTCTCCTGAAAACCATGGATGGGGCATAGGCTCCAATGTTGCAATAACAGAGACTGAAGGTAGAAATGGTTCCCGAGGTATAATGGTTACATATAATACAAGTGGAACAAGCCCCTATTGGTTTGGAAAAAATATTAACGCTGAACAGCTTGGGGATATTTATGTTAGATTTTATTTTAAAGCGCATGATCCTGAATACGCGGGAACAGAAGATGCGTATTACGGAGGATGCAAATTTTTGAAAATTTTTGGTTCTCATGATGGGGAAGGGTATGCAAATACTACATGGGCTATAAATTATAATCATCCTATGATCAGAGAAGTAAGTTATGGCGATGGTTCAGGGCTAGATAATGATTGTCAGTGCATTATTCGGTTTGCCGGATCACATACTGATCCTGAGGTTGTTGTGCATACTACCAGTACTGATTATTCTCTTGTTGATAATCAATGGCATTGTTTTGAGGCTTATTTTAAATATAATACAAATGGAAACAGCGATGGAGAATATCAAGTTTGGATTGATGGCAGCACAGTAGTTCATGCGACTAATGTGAAAAATAGAAACGATTTAAATGCTGCTTATTTCAACGCGGTTCATTTTGCCAATTATTCTCATTATAATACGCATACTTGGTATTTGTATTATGATGATATTGTATTTGCCGATAATTATATTGGGATAGTGGGAGATAATGATACCACTTCCCCTACCCGCAGTAATGGCCAGCCCACAGGAACACTCTCTTCAGGTACGAACCATATAAGCATTTCTCTAACTACTAATGAAGACGCTACGTGCAAATATTCCGTAACCTCAGGCACAGTTTATGGCTTAATGGGTAATTTGTTGAGTACAGGGGGCACAACGCATTCAACTACTGTGAGTGGTTTATCAGACGGAAACAGCTATACCTATTATGTCAGGTGCCAGGATGCATCAAAAAATACAAATACAGACGATTTTGAAATCAG
>Ga0164318_10005346_pt1 | contig 12416 bp, 1 predicted proteins | sample GuaBasSedimGuay9_FD_113734 | JGI IMG/M metagenome (GOLD analysis project Ga0164318, IMG submission 113734) | Subseafloor sediment microbial communities from Guaymas Basin, Gulf of California, Mexico - Guay9, Core 4571-4, 0-3 cm | ecosystem: Environmental > Aquatic > Marine > Hydrothermal vents >... | reverse complement strand
TCCAGAGTGGATGTGGTCATACTTGATGCTGATGAGGCAGTAGTGGCCTGGTTTGACGATGCTGGAAATGACATCACTTTAGAAAAAATCCAGCTTTCTGGCACAACCCTTGCTACTGTGTCTGGCTTTGGTGATTATGATATTGATACTGGAGCAGGCGGGGATAATCATGCTGTCTCAGTAACCACTATGAGTAGCACATACATTGTTGTGGGCTACTCAGATTCCAATGATAATGACTTTAATTATTATCGGGTGGATTATACTGGCTCTGGATTCTCAGAAGGTAGCCAGAGGCAGGTTGACTCAAACATGAATCCTGCTGCAGAGGCTGATATGAATGACCTTTGCGCTTATGCAGACAACAGGGTTGCTAATATCTGGTTTGATGATGGCTCCAATTATGTGAGCTCTATAATCACTGATGGGGATGCCAATACCTACGCTGCTCTTAATCTTGATACCAGTGCAGGAGAGGATGCCATTGCCACTGTTGCCTGTGCTGAAGGCAATAGGGTGTTTTGGGCATATTATGTTACAGATTCTGACGATGTGTTTATAAGGGTGGATGATTTTGATGGTGATTCCAGAACCAATGTTAAATCAGACACGCAGATAGATGATGATGCCTCAGCTACTGTGACTCTTGAGTCTGCACCAGTGAATGTGTCCGGAGAGTCCACTAATTTTGTGGTCTGCTGGGATGATCAGCCAAGTGATGTGATTAAGTGTGGGGTGTATAATTATTCTGGAGGCCAGGTTACTGCCCCATTTGAAGCTGGTGCTAATCCCAATTCCAATGAGCCTTTTATCTCAGTGATTGGTTCTGTTCCTCACAGGGGCTATTCATTATGCCAAAACAAGTTTATGCTGGCCTGGGTGAACTCTTCAGATGAATTGGTCATACAAGGATATGACATTAATGGCTCTACCTGGGATGGTGAATGTTCAAGCGCTTCTGGGGCCCCTGCAATTAGTGATACTGAATGCAATATCTCTGGCACATATGGAAATTGCACTGGTTTGAGTTATGGAAACACATTGGAGCAAGTGAGGACTAACTGCTCTTCAACCTCAGGAGGCTCTGTGAATAATGTGAGTTTTATCCTGAAGAATGTGCAGGATAATAAGGTTTATTTCAATACCACTGCAACCTCAAAGACAGGGGATTACTGGGTGGTTTCCCCTGGTGTGAATATTAAAGATTCAGGGGATTTTAATCTGAAAATTATCTGCAGAGAGAGCTCTGATTCTGAGCAGAATACCAATTGGAGCATAGCCTGGGGCACTCTGTCTGCCCAATTAATCTCTCCTGTTTCTGAAAAAAATGTTACAAAAAGCAAATTTTTTAATTTCACTTCAGAGGTGACTTGCACTGGTGGAGAGTGCGGTTGGATTCAGGCCACTCTTGACCCCTCTAATTGGTGGGACACAGGCTGGAGCAAAAGGCAGGAGATAAACATTACTAATGTGGGCTCAACCACTCTTTCAAACTTCCCTGCTTACATAAACCTCTCTTATGATTCAGATATGAAATCAGATTTCTCAGATCTAAGAATCTTGAATGGGAGCTGTGATTCTGGTTCCAGTCTGGAATTGGATTTTGAGGTTGAATCCTACTCTGATTATGCTGAGATATGGGTGAGGATTCCAAGCATGGCACCTGGCTCAAATTCCATATGCATTTATTATGGCAATTCAGGGGCTTCAGATGCTCAGAATGCCTCCGCAGTATGGGACAGCAATTATGTGATGGTGCTGCACATGGCAGAGAGTTCAGGGGCTTATCAGGATTCCACAAAACAAAACAATGATGGAACTCTGAGTGATGGCAATTCCAATTCAGACCGGACATATAATGGTGCAGTGGATGGTGCAATCTCACTGGCAGGGGATGGGGATTATGTTTCTGTACCAGATGCCAATTCACTGGATATTACAGGGGATATAACTCTTGAGATGTGGTTCAATGCAGATGATATATCTAATGATCCTGATCTGCTCACTAAGGATACTTATGATGTGTCTTATTCAATGTGGGTAACCTCTGGGGGCATACTAAGGTTTGTAATGGATGATGATCGTCTGAGCACTGCGTCAAGTGCAATAAGCACAGGCAATCTGTATTATGCAGTTGGCACACGATCTGGTTCCACAAGATATATCTACCTGAATGGCCAGCAGGAGGCCACAGACACTTATAATACAGCTATCACCACTAATGCAAACCCTTTTGAGATCACATCAAGCTCCTGGGATTTTAATGGCATGGTGGATGAGATCAGGATATCCAATGCCTCCCGTTCTGAGGACTGGACTAATGAGACTTATCAGCTTGTGACAGCTCAGGCCAACAGCCTGAGTTTTGGGTCAGAGGAAGACAATTCAAAAGGGGCAATACCTATGAATTCCGGCACCCCTTTTTATACTATTAATTCTAATCCTGATAGCTCCTCTTCCTGCCTTGCGACTATGAGCTCTGGAATGGCCTGCAATATTACCTGGACAGTGAATTCCACTGGGCAGGCCAACAATACCTGGGAGTTCTTTGTTACATATGAGAGCCTGAATTATTCAGCCAATGGGGTCTCAGTTGATTCAGATAAAGTGAACTTAACAATAATAAGCAATCATGCCCCTTCTGTTGATAGTGCTGTCATCTCTCCTTCAAACCCTGGCCCTAGCCATAACCTTAACTGCAGCTTTATCGTGTCTGATCCAAACACTGAGGATACTCTGACTGCAAATGTGAGTTGGTATGAGAACAACAGCCTCAAATTGTCAAAATTAGTGTCTATCACAAATGGAGCAGAGTATGTGGATGTGCTCTGGGCTGGCAATACCTCTGCTGGCGAGGTCTGGCATTGTGGGATAAAGGGCTATGATCAGAGTCTGTGGGGTACTCAGCTCAATTCCTCAAATGTGACTGTGCTCTCCTCTTCACCTCCAAGTGTGAACTCAATACAGTGCAGGGAGGCCGGGGGGAGTTGGAGTGCATGCACAAATGTGAATTATGGTGATACTCTGGATGCAGTGAGGGCAGATTGTTCTGACTCAGATGGATATGTGATGAATGCGAGCTTTAAGTTTGAGAATAATGAGGATTCGAAGATTTATTTTAATAATGTCAGCTCTGAAAACTCTACAGGCTACTGGGTATTTAATAATACTGATATCACAATATCAGATTCAGGCACTTTTAATCTGACAGTTGTCTGCACTGATAATACTCATTCTTCCTCAACAGACAATGTGAACTGGAGCCTTGCATGGGGTACTTTGTCTGCCAGATTAATATCCCCTTCCTCAGCAATAAATGTGACAAAAAGCCAATTTTTTAATTTCACTTCAGAGGTGAGCTGCACTGGAGGAGAGTGCGGCTGGCTTAATGCCACCCTTGATCCTGCTTCAGACTGGTGGAATGCCTCCTGGAGCCACAGGCTGGAGATAAACATCACTGGCCTGGGCTCAGTGAGCAATTTTCCTGCTTATCTCAACCTCACAAAGCAAACAGAGATGCAATCAGATTATGATGACATTAGGATAATCAATGGCACTTGCGGTTGTGGCCAGACAACTGAGCTGGACTATGAGATAGAGAAGAATGATTCAGACAATATTGAGCTGTGGGTTAGGATACCCTCACTTGTTGCAGGGAATAATCCTATATGCGTATATTATGACAATTCAGGTGCCTCTTCAGGAGAGGATGCTGCAAACACCTGGGATTCAAATTATAAGGCAGTCTGGCATCTGGGAGAGTCTCCTGTTTCAGGGGGCACACATTATGATTCAGCTGGCTCTTATGACGGCACTTTCACTGATGCAAACTCCAATTCTGATACCAATGTGAGCGGAGTTGCAGATGGGGCTGACTTCTTTGATGGTGATGCAGATTATGTGGATTTTGGGACAGGATGCATGGTCTCGACTGCCTGGACATTTGAAGTATGGCTTAAGCCAGATTCTCCTGATCAATATGACAGGATTTATATGCAGGGAACAGATGCCTGCAGCAACAATCAGATTATGGTATTCTGGGATGGCACTATCAATGTGCGCTATGCAACAGGCTCTTCAGGCAGCCCCCAGGCAGCCTCAAGCTCTGTCACCAATGGGGTGTGGAGCTATTTTGCCTGGACCTCAGCTGATGCCAGCACCCATAATCTCTACCTGAATGGGGCCACAACCTCAGGCACGCCAGGAACAGGCAACATGGGAGTAGGGGGAAACCTTTATCTTGCCAGAAGGGATACTGGCAATTACTTTGATGGCTCATTTGATGAGGTGAGGGTCTCGAATACTGCACGGTCTGCTGTGTATATCAATCAGACTTATCAGATGCTTGCCAACCATGCTAATTTTGTGAGTTATGGCTCTGGGGAAAAGCTTACAAAAGGGGTAGTGCCCATGAATTCCGGCTCCCCCTTTTATACCACTAGCCAGAACCCTGCTGAAGTAGCTTCCTCTTCCTGCCTTGGCAATATGGGGGCTGGTTCTGCTTGCAATGTGACCTGGGTGCTGAATGCCACCGGGCTTGCAGATTCCACCTGGAGCTTTTTTGTTAATTACACTGTTTTGAATTATTCTAGCTATTTATCAGATGCAGATACAGGCAGGGTGAATATTACCATAATTAATAATATTGCCCCAAGTGTTTCTGGGGTTGCTATAAGCCCTGCATATCCCTTGCCTGAAGAGAATCTAGTGTGCAGATTTACTGTGTCTGATCCAAGTGCCTTGGATGTGCTTACAGCAAATGTGACCTGGTATCTTAATGGGACAGAGGATTCCACTAAGACAGTGAGTGTCGAGAATGGGATTGAATACTCAGACACGCTATACTCTGGCAATACCTCTAATGGCCAGGATTGGCATTGTGGAGTAGAGGGCTATGATCAATTAGCATATGGGGCTCAGGTCAATTCTTCCACAGTCACAGTGGCCTTGTCCAGGCCTCCTTCAATCAATGAGATTGAATGCTATAAGAATAATGCTGAATGGGTGAATTGCTCAACCCTTGTATTTTCTGATGTGATAGGGGGGGTGAGAGCAAACTGCACTTCAGATACTGCAACGATTACGAATGTGAGCTTTAATTTCACAAACATTCCGGATAGTTATACTTATTTTTACAATACGACCACCTCTCACTCAGGGGCTTTGTGGTCTTTTTATTCAAATGTGACCTTAAATAATTCAGGGGAGTTCAGGCTTAAAGCTGTCTGCAGAGACAATAATTCAGAGAATGACAGCTCCACAATCAACTGGAGTCTGCCCTGGGGCTGGTTGAATGTGAGCCTTGTGAACCCTGCATCAGACACCAATGTTGAACAAAATGAGTTCTTCACCTTCACTGCCAGGGTGGAGTGTGTTGGGGGGGAATGCGGGGACGTGAATGCCACCCTTGATCCTAAACAGTCTTTTTCAGCATATGCCCAATCATTGGCAACTGATTCAGAGACAGGGGTGGGTTATACTGAAAAGAATGCTGGGAGCTTTTCAAACACCGTTGCAAGAGATTGCAATGGCGGGACTTGTGTTGACACCAATACCTGGACAACTGGCTTGTTTAATTTTGATAATAGTGAACCCTATGATGGTATTAACAATGCAACCCTTTCATTCAACATAAGCGATATTGAGGCAGCATACATTGACAACATCACAATATCCTGGGGTGGGTGCTGGGATGGGACAACAGGTGCTACAACCAATAAATGCAATGATGGAAATAATCCTGAATTTGACGGGCCTTCAACTGGTGGGAATTTTACTATGTATGTCTTAAATGGCTCTAACTGGGACAGGCTGGAGTGTGTGGATAACATCAATAGTGAGTGTTCTGCTGATAATGCAATCTGGCTTGGTACCCAAAGCACTGAGCCTGCATGGGGGGATGTGGACGAGTATCATGATTATGTCTATAAAGAGACAGAATTTGATTCAGATTTGCTTTCAGGTGGTATTCTTAAGGTTATGTGGTCCACTTACGGCACAAATGTGTGGGGGGATACAAATACTCGTGATGATGTGATATTTGTGCTGGATTATGCAAACCTTACTGTTTCCTATTCTTATCCTGTCAAGACAGGTATTGTGTCAATGGTGGCAGGAACCGAACCATTTTACACAACTGACCAGAATCCCATGGGCAAAGCCAATAACAGCTGTCTTGGGGACATGATTGATGATGGCACTGCCTGTCAGGTCTCATGGCAGGTTAATGCAACTGGTGTTGTGAACACAACTCATGAGTTTTATGTGCTTTTTAATATGACCTCCAATTCAGCTTATGTGAATGATAATCAGACTGCTCACATTAACCTTACGATTACCAATGCTGCGCAGGTGCCTCCTGCTGTGACTTTGATCTCTCCGGAATCCGGAAACATCTCCACAAGTTCAACCTTAAATTTCACCTGTAATGCCACTGACAATAATGGGCTCAAAAACATTACTCTTTATGGGGATTTCTCTGGGAGCTGGAGTGAGAATGGCACAAAGGCCATAAGCGGAATCTGGAACCAGAGCACATTCACAAGGTCTCTCAATGAGGGTGTGTATACCTGGAATTGCCTGGCTTATGATATTAATGGCAATTCAGACTGGGGAAATTCAAACTATTCTCTTACTATTGATACAACTGGACCAAACATCACTTTGAATTCTCCGGTTAATCAGGCTAATTTCTCAAATAGCGAGGTCACATTCAATTTTACTGCAACAGACACCATTGACTCACAAATGAGCTGCAACCTCACGCTTAATGGCAATGTGGAATCATCATACATTACAGCAGATAATGGTTCAGATGTAACAGTAATCAAAACTCTGAGTCAGGGTGAATATTTTTGGAATGTGACCTGCTGGGATGATGCTGGCTGGGTGAATGTGAGTTCCACATGGAGCTTTAATATCTCAGATGTTCCACCAATTGTGAAGCTGGAGACCCAGAACAATTTTGCTCAGCAAGCTACAAACATTGTGCTTTGGTATAATGCTTCTGACAATAATAATGTGACAATTGCAAGATTGTATATCAATGGACAGCTGAATGACACAGATACCAGTGTGGAGAATGCAACCTCTGTCTCATTTGCTGTTAATGGGCTTTCTCAGGGAAGGTATAATTGGACAGTGAATGTGAGTGATGTGAGCGGGCTGTCTGATGAAGCAGCTGTGCGCTGGTTCACAATTGACTGGACTAATCCTAATGTCACCCTTACAGGACCAGTAAATGGTTCTGATTCTACTACTGGCAATATCAGCTTCAATTTCACTGCAACAGACAACTTAGATTCTGGACTAGTGTGCAATCTCACAATCAATGGCTCTGTTGCAAGCTCAGACTATTCTGCATCTAATGGCTCAAATTCTGTTTCTGTGACCGGGCTTGGGGATGGAGTAAACTGGTGGAATGTGACCTGCTGGGATGATGCTGGGAATCTGAACAGAAGCCAGAGCTTTTTTGTGAATGTGAGTGAGGTTCCTACTGTCGCTCTTGTTTGGCCAAATAATAGTTATTCTCAGAATACAACTAACTTAACATTTAATTATACTGTTAATGATAATTCTGGCATTGCTAATTGCACCCTTATTCTTGATGGTTCTGCTGAGAAGAGTGAAGACAGGATTCATCTGGGGGAGACCAATTATTTTACTGTCAATGGCATTAGTGGTGGTGACCACACCTGGACTGTGAACTGCACAGATACCATGGGAAACACTGCCCAGGCTGGAGAAGTTCGAAACTTCACAATAGACTCTGGCATCCCTTATGTTATACTGAATAGCCCTGCTCCTGGCCATACTGTCTATTCGCAATCAGTGGTGCTGAATTGGACTGGCTATGATGAATCTGATTCAACTCTGAACTGCAACATTACTCTTGATGGGAGCATTAATGTCAGCGATATCTCTGTGAACAATGCCAGTTGGAGAAATCAGACCATAACTGTGACTAATGACGGGCTTCATTGGTGGAATGTGAGCTGCTGGGATAGTGCTGATAATTCCAATACCTCTAAAACCAGGAATTTTACAACCTCTAATCCCCCTATAGTCATATTGCACTCCCCAGATCCTGGAAAGCTGATGGCTAATGGCACTAATGTGGAATTCAAGTTTGTGCCAACTGACGGAGATGGCCTTGATTCTGCTGTGCTTTATATAAATGGGGCCTCAAACAAGACCAATAGCTCCCCTAAGAATGATGAGTTCAATTATTTCTATCTCAATCTGTCAGATGGATTTTATAACTGGTCTGTCAATGTGACTGACACCAACTCAATGAGCACAATGCCCTCAGCCAGAAATTTCACAATTGACACCACTCCACCCAATGTCACTTATATCCAGCCTTCCTCTGATGAGGTTATGACCTGGAATAATGTGAGCTTTAGCTTCTCTGTGGATGACAATCTGGATTCCTCATTGGTGTGCAATGTGTCTATTAATGGGGCTGTGGAGTGGTCAAACCTATCTGTTTCAGATGGGGCCACTTATGAGAACAGCAAGTCCCTTAATGACGGGCATTACAACTGGAGTGTGACCTGCATCGATCATGTGAACCTCACAAACAGTCTGCAATGGATAAACTTCAGTGTTGAGGCCCCACCGAATGTGACTCTGAACTCTCCAGTCGGCAGGATATCCTCTCATAACATCACCTTCAATTATACTCCAGAGGATTTTATTGGGTTTGAGAACTGCACCTTAATCCTGAACAGTTCAACTTATGATTATACTGCGACTGATTCTAATATTGAGCCAAATGTGGCCAATTTTTTCAATGTAACCGGGCTCTCTGATGGAGATTATAACTGGACTGTTACCTGCATTGATGAGGCCCCTGATAAGAATAATTATACGCCTTCTAGAGAGAACTTCACAATAGACACATCTGCTCCCACAATTGTTATCAATCAGCCAGGTTCAGGATTGAGTTATTCTCAGAATTACATGCTGTTTAATTGGACTCCGACAGATTCTGATGGGATTATAGTGAGCTGTAATCTCACAGTCTCAGATAGTGGGGGGCAAAGGACAGCAAATGGCAAAACAGGGCTCTCAGGGGAGGATTTCAACCACACCTTTAATGGGCTTGAGTTCAACATCCATTACTGGAATGTTAGTTGTGAGGATGACCTTGGCAATGCCAATACTAGCTTAACATACAATTTCACCTTAATGCAGGCTGATCTGAGCATAAAGGCTTCAGGCATAAGCTTTAATGTGTCAACCTTTATTGAGAATCAGAAACTCCTGATTAATGCTTCTATTGAGAATCTGGGCAATGGGGCTGCCAATAATCTTATTGTGCAATTCTATGATGGGGACCCTGATTCTGGAGGGACTCAGATAAACAGCAACTATACTATTGATGTTGCTGGCAATTCAAATGCTTCAGCAAATGCGGCCTGGCAGCCTTCTATTGGCAATCATGAGGTCTATGTTGTTGTGGACCCGCCTTTGGCTACCAATGGCTCATTTGAAGAGGCAAATGAATCCAATAATAAGGCTTATAAGAGCATTACTGTGTCTGGCTGGCATACTGTTGTGGGGAACATCTCCGGGGATTTGGAGGTGGGCAATACTGATTATAACCTTAGCTTTTCCTGGCAGAATGTACGCACAAACAACTCAAACATTTATGTGGCAGACTGTGATTCCTCGATTAATTGGACTAGTCTGATTGCACTTGGAAGAAACAGCACTGCAGGGGCTGCAAATGAGGACTTTAGTGAGCTGGATACTGCTCTGGGCACAGGTGGCCTGGCAGATTCTGTCAATTCCACTTACCTGTCCGGAGGTCTGCCAAAACAGCTGGCAAATTTCAGTGTCTTTAACAGGGTAGTTGAGAACGTGTCAGTAATAAACAGTACAAATTCCTCTTTGTTTGTGACTGGCATATTATGGGACTCTGAGTCTGCAACTGAATTCAATGGTTCTCAAACTGTTGTGTTTGTGACAAAGACCAACATCAATAATTCAGGAGAGTATGGCATATATGATTTTGAGCTCAGGTTCCCTGCACAGCTCAGGGAGTATGTGGGTTCAAAGAATGAGGTGGCTTTATATCTGGAGCTGGTAATATGAGAAAATCGATTATTGGCTTGATTGTTCTTCTGATGGTTTTCCCTATTTTTGGAGCCACCCCTCCTTCAGCTCATGATGTAACGGGCATAGTGTATTATCCAGGAGGGAGCCAGGTAGCCTCTGGAACCCCAATAAGGATATTCAATTCTGAAACAAATGAGACTATAGACGGAACTACTGGCAATGGCCCTCCCTCTTATTCTGGATGGTTCTCTTATGTGATTGATGCGACAGACGGCGACACAATGATTGTGAGAGCATGGAATAAAACAAATTATGCAGAATTGACTTACAACATGACCTCAGTAACCTTGAATCTGACCCTGAATCTCACCAGGCCTGCTGAGCTCAACATAAGCGTGGTTGAGCCTTTGAATGATTCTCTGTTTAATATCTCTGACACAATTGTTCTGAATCTGTCTGTGGATGTGATGGGGGGGCTCAATGCTACAGACTGCAATTTTACTCTGAGTCTTAATGAATCAATTGTGTCTTATATAAACAAGGTTCACGATTATTCCAGTATCTCTGCTGGCTCTTTTTTTTATGAGATATGGAACCTTACCCCAGTAAATATAGGTTCAACAGACCTGGTAGTGAATGTTACCTGTGACACAGATGCATTGAGCTTCTATAATCTTACAGACACTATTGCATATAATATAACTGTGCAAGACCTGATTCCTCCTAATATTACAATTATCTATCCTGAATACAACTCTCATAAGAACTATTCTAATCTGATTGTGCTTTATAATGTGTCTGATCATCTGAATATTTCTAATTGCACTATACAGTTCAACAATAGTCTTAATTATACAGATATCCATGTTGAAAACAAGGTCCTAAATAATTTTAGTGTGAATCTTGGTGAGGGAAAATATGCATTCAACATAAGCTGTTATGATATGTCCTGGCCCAAGAATAAGGGTTTCTCTGGCAATACTGAGCTCACAATTGACCTCACAAACCCTGAGCTTTTCGCTGTATTGCCTTCAAATGGCTCAAATTTCAACAGGTCTGATACAGTAAGGGTTTCATTGAATGCAACTGACAATTTTAATCTGAGCCATGTGGAGATTAACATCTCCTGGCAGAACTCCACTTTTAATGAGAATCTCTCTGCCATAACAGCTGATGCTTTTGGCAATGGCTATTATGAGCTCAATTTCACCAATACCTCTTACCTTGGCAGGTATAATTTTACACTAACTGCCTATGATGGGGCTGACAGGCAGAATCTCACTAAGGGTTTCTTTAATGTGCTTGGGGTTGATTTCTTCCTGAATTCCTCTTCTGTCTTATTCTCCTCGACTGCTGTGGAGTTTTCAGTTGTGAATCTCTCCACAAGGGTATTTGTGGATGGAAACAAAAATACCAGCAATGTGAATGTGTCCTTTTATGAGGGGAGTTATGCCTCAGGCACTTATCTTGGCAGTGATAGTTTTGATTTCAATGGTGAGAGCTATCTGGATGTGGCTTATGCATGGACAGCCAAGATTGGCATAACCTACATTGATATTGTGGTGGATCCTCCCATTGCCCAAAATGGCAGCTATGCAGAGTTCAATGAGTCCAACAATGTGTTTGGAATAAACATTACTGTGAAAGCTTATCATATTTTCTTTGGGAATGCCAGCTATAGCATCATACTTGATCAGACAGATAATCTCTCTTTCCAGTCCTGGAATGGCAATCAGGAGTTTGAAGGGAATCTTTATGCTGTGGATGCAGATAGCAATATAGGCTGGTCCTCGCTTGAGCCTCTGGGACAAACCACACTTGGCGCACTGGCTTTTGAGGATTTTGCTGAGTTGGACACTGCACTGAACATGAGTGGCTTGAATGATTCTATAAACAGGAGCTACACTGCAGGGGGCAGTCCAAAGGCAAAACAGAACTTCTCGGTTTTTGGGAGCACACTTACTGATGTGCCTGTAATCAACAGCACTCAGACCTCTGCTTTTGTGACTGGCATATTGTGGGACTCCTCAGATGGGGGGCAGAGCTATAATGGGAGCCAGGATGTGGTCTTTGTATCCAACTTCAATTCCTCTCAGGTAGGGGCTTATGGCACTTATGACTATGAGCTGAGAGTGCCTGCAAGGCTGAGGCAGTATGTGAGCCCCAACCTTGATAACACAATAACCCTGCTGGTTGAGGTCACTTAATTTGCTGCTTATTTCATCACACCACACCGGGTTGTCCTCGTGGCAACCCGGTTTTTTAGAAAATTATTTATATGATTGCAGAATATGTGCTGATTAAAAAGGGGTGTGAATGTGGGATTACTTGATAATATAAGGAAGGCAGTT
>Ga0164318_10005344_pt1 | contig 12416 bp, 11 predicted proteins | sample GuaBasSedimGuay9_FD_113734 | JGI IMG/M metagenome (GOLD analysis project Ga0164318, IMG submission 113734) | Subseafloor sediment microbial communities from Guaymas Basin, Gulf of California, Mexico - Guay9, Core 4571-4, 0-3 cm | ecosystem: Environmental > Aquatic > Marine > Hydrothermal vents... | reverse complement strand
TAACATCAACTTAAGTGCATACCCTGAAGATTCAAGAAAACTTCTAAATACATGTCCGTATGTGAAGTTTTTCTCGGATAATCCTATTATAAATCCTTTAACATTTGGAAAACTTTGAGGAACTCTAACTCCGAATAATTCATTACAGGATATAAGCCCTCCTGAGCCAGGTTCTACTTTAGCAGCTTGAGAAGTAAGTTCATCTAAACTTTTACTTGTAATTTTGCTGAATGTATCAAATATAGGTGTTCCGGCATTTGTAAATCCACCAGCTAAGAATAAGTTGTTTAGATAAGCTTTATAATAGAATCTTTTGTGTTTGTCTGGAACAAGGTTTTTGACCACTGCATGTACAGTCAAAGATGTGCCAATTGTTACATTTGCCTGTCCATTTGAAAAAACCCCAGATGATACATCACTCGAACTTGCATCGGTCATACCGTTTATTACAGGTGTTGATTTAGGGATACCGATCTCGTTCATTATCCTTTCTGTAGTATATCCAATAACGTCGCCTATTTTCCTGACTTCTGGCATAATTTTTATAGGGATATCTACATCACTGTATGCTTCCTCCAGATATCCGAGACCATCAAGTAATGCATGAGCTTTACCAGCAACATTAGGAGATGTTACAGTTTCTCCAGTAAGTTTATACACTATATAGTCACTCTCATGTAGAATCTTGTAAACCTTATAAAAATCACTAAAATTATTTTTCAGCCACATGAGTTTGGGAAGTACAAGTGTTGGAGTTATCGGCAGATATCTCTCAAAATCTCTAGCTTTCTGACTCTTTTTCCTAAGCTCTTCTGCTTCTTTGATAGCACGGCTATCATTATACATTATAATCCTATATAGTTCATTTCCGTCTTCATCTATTTGCGTAAAGGATCCACTGGTAGCGTCTACACATAAACCGGATATCCTATCTATATATCTCATATCTTTAAGCAAATTAACTACTTTTTGCCATAATAGCTTAGGATCTCGCTCAACATAGTTTTCACGAGGTTGATATAATAAATCATATACAGCTATCTTTTTTCTTTCAATAATTTTTCCTTCATCTGTAAGGATAACTCCTTTAATATTCTTAGTACCAACATCTAATCCGAGAAAATAATCTACCATAATTTATTAAACAATAATCAAGGTATTAATCGTTTTTTTGTTAATATGATGTACAGTAGTCGATATTATATACCTTATTTTACTCATTCATCCATTTTAATGATTTTCTTATAAATAGAATGTCTAAACTAGCAAGTATCAAATATAAAATTAGTATAATAATCGGTAAGTGTATAAACTGATAAAATGCTGTTAACGTATCAATAACACTATGAATAACAATAACTATTAGCAAAGCTCTAGAACCGTAATTATTTTTTGAACCGTAGGCTAAATATGTAGTTGTTCCACCATGGAAGAAAGAGACCAAAAATCTTTCTAAAAATGACAAGATACTTGTCTCTAGAGAAAGAACTAGAGATGATTGACCAACTATGTAGGAGATTAGAGTCGTGATAGGAATTATTATCGCCTCACCTAGACCAAATCCTAAGCCGAGAAACATCGCATTTTTTAAAGGTTTATTCCTGGAGAAGAAGTACTTAAGGGTTTCCTGGAAAATACCTGCTATTGTTCCGAGCCATAGCGATGAAAAAGTTATGAATATATAACCTCTAGATAATATTTCCTTTTTAGAGAATATTTTCAGAACAATAAAAGGAGCTTGCTGTATAGGCGACTGTACAAACAAAATCAATAAAACTAGAGCGAAACCTAGTAAAAGTTCTTTATACTCAATTTTCCTAATTATAAAGAAACATATTATAATCGGTATGATTCCTCCAATCATTGGTAATATTAATAAACCTTGATTTGTAGACTTTGCTTGGACTTTTTTTATCCAAATTCCAGATAAAACATATTTATAACCAGTTTCTTTATCGATGCTTTTTTCGAAAACCAGCATAAAAGTTACATTTGCGTGCTCAAAAACAAAAACATAATATGCTCTAGTAAAATCTTCGATTTTCTCTTCTTTAATAAAAGTATATCCTTTTAGATAACCATAACTTGAAAATACTTGTGATCTAAATATCTTAAATTTTTCTTCATCAAAGGCCTGTCTAAGATCATCACTGAGGTAAGGGTATAGAATGGAATAGTTTCCTTCTTTTAAAGATCTACAGAATATCTCTGTTATTTCACTGTATCCTTCCTGTGCATAAACTATTGATGAAACTAAGTATAAAGTTAATAAAAATACTATTATTATGATGCTACATTTATATCTCAAGTGTTCTCTCTCCTAAATAATAACCAAATTAAAGATAATAAATCTTAAAATGAAAGAAGCCATGGAGTATAAACATGTGAAAACCAAAGTATTAAAAATGATATCAGTGGAACAGTTATATTATCATCTATAGGCTTAAATTCGAAATGTTCTATAAAAGACGCGACAGCTCCCGCTAACATTCCGGCTATTCCAAATATAGAGCCAACAGGTATTGAAAACAAAGCCATTGCAAGATTACCCCACCATGACTTTGTCCTACGTTTAAATAACATATTTCTTACAATTCCTGTAATTGCATCACCAACAGACATAAATAATATAGGTAATATGCCTATCCAAAAGTTTCCATTTGATACAAGCCAGCCTAACATAACTATGATACCCCACATAAAGCAGAAATGAACCTCGTATATGTTATCATTTGTCTGGAACCAATACATTATCTTTTTCGTTCTATGTGGTATATATGTAAACAAAGCAAAGGATAACGCAAGAACGAAAGGTAGTAAAGGTGTCTTAAAAACGAAAGGCACAATTATAGACACTACTCCTCCTGCAAGTATATGGATTATTTTTCTATTATAGTAGATTGCAACATTCTTTTTGACATTATGTTTCATCATATAATCGTAGGTTTTCTTCGTTAGTATGCAGACAACAATCGCCACCCATAAAAATAATATTAGAGCAATTATACCTTCATAAGCATTTATAATCATTCTACCACAAAAAATTTCTAATATCACTCGTTAATTAGCTTTATTTTTTAGACAAAAGCCTATTCTTGAAAAGCTTTATTAAATATTTTATAATATTCTTCCTTTAGAGATAAGAAAGCACAAGTTTTCTTCTAAATTATATTTTAAACTTTTTATTAAAATAGGATAATTAAAATTTAGTAGATTAAAACATTCTGATGAGTTATGTTTGATGTAATTATTGTAGGTGCTGGTCCTGCAGGATTAGTGAGTGCTTATAGGCTTTTGGAAGAAGGCTTTAATATTTTAATACTAGAGAAAGAAATTAAGCCTAATTACAATAAGCTTTGTGCCGGTTATATTCCATCAGAAGTTTTCGAGAAATATAATATACCTAAACAAATAGCTGATCATATAGTTGATAGAATAAAAATTGTTGCAGATAAAAATGAATGGGTTATAGATTTTTATGAAGAAGTAGGATATAATGTTGACAGGAATAAATTTGCTGAGTTCCTTGCTAGTAGAGTTTTAAAAACAGGAGGCGTTATAGAGACAAGCTCCTTTGTAAAGAAATTTATAGAAAAAGACTTCTACGTATCAGTCATAGTAAATGATAAAGAATATTCTTCAAAAATAGTAATATTATCTGATGGCGTTTGTTCTAGGATGGCGGCTCTTATCCGCGGAAGATATCAGTCAAATAATTTGGGAATAGCTATACAGGCCAAAGTGAATCTTAACAATCATTTTTTGAAAAATAATAGTAAATTGAATGTTATTCTTTTTGGTAATCTTTATTCACCTTTTGGATATGGATGGGTATTTCCTAAAAAGACATACTTAGATGTTGGATTAGGAACATTGGTATCTAAAGCGAAAGGTAAAAAACTAGAAGATTATCTAGCTAATATATTAGAGTATTTTACCTTAGAAAAGTCGAGTCCTAGATTTTATCCAGTTCCTCTTTCAGGACCTTTAACTAACATAGCTCGTAATAGGATACTACTTGCTGGAGATAATGCAGGCCATGTCTCTCCTTTAACAGGAGAGGGCATAAAATACAGTATGTATGCTGGAGATATTGCCGCAGAGACAATCATAGAATACTTGAAAAATAGGATAAATATAAAGGACATTAGAGATAGTTATTTGAAGAAACTTAAAAAAAGCTTTTATAAAAAACTTAGAATTGAAAAACTTATTTTGTCGTTATTAGTTAGAAAAAGTTTCTCAGCCCTAAAGATACTAGAAAATAAAGAGACCCGAAGACTAATTGCTGAAATATACGCTGACAGATATAGAAAAAATTTGATATTAACATTATTAAAAAGGTATATTATGACATACGTATAATGGATTAACCTGTACTTCTTCTCATTAAAAATTTTATGAGGCTGTTAGAAACATATAAAAGTTTCTAAATAAAGGAATATTAGTAAAGTTTAAAAAATTTTGTTATCCTTATATTTAGTAAATATTAGCATTTTATGTGCTATTGCACGTAAATAGGTGTAAATATGAAGTATGCTATTGAATCACTTGGATTAACAAAATACTATGGTAGACTTCTAGCTGTAGATAATGTTAATTTTAACGTGGCTGAAAAAGAGATTTTTGGTTTTTTAGGACCTAATGGTGCAGGCAAGACAACTACTATTCGCATGTTAACAGGATTAACTAGACCAACTAAAGGTACTGCTAGAATATTTGGTCATGATATACTAAGAGAGACACTTATAGCACAAAAGTTCTTCGGAGTTGTCCCTGAAACCTCAAACATATATGACTATTTATCTGTATGGGACAACCTGATGTTTATGGGCGAACTTTACCGCGTACCTAAATATGAGAGAGTAAAATATGGAAGAGAGTTACTTGAAATATTTGACCTTTACGACCGTAGACATGATAAAGTTAAGACTTTTTCAAAAGGATTAAAGAGAAGGCTAACTATTGCAATGGCTTTAATACATAGACCGAAACTCCTATTTCTCGATGAACCTACTTCTGGATTAGATGTTCGTAGTACCGTTGTTATAAGAAATATCATTAGGAAGTTGAATAGAGAAGGTGTTACGATTTTTCTTACAACACATAATATTGAAGAAGCAAATATTCTCTGCGACAGGGTAGCTATAATCTATAAAGGAAAAATAGTCGCAATTAACACACCTGAAAAACTGAAAGCAACAGTCAAGAGTGTTCAGTCAATAGTTGTCGCTTTTGACAAGTTTTCTGATAATATTATAAAAGAATTAGAGAATATCCCTATGATTCATACTGTACGTAAAGAAGGTGATAAAATTCGGATATACACTTCAAACCCTCCTGAAACATTAGAAATTCTCTTTAACTATGCAAAGGAAAAAGATATGAAAATAATAAGTATAAATACATTAAGTCCAAGCTTAGAGGATGTTTTCCTAAGGTTGACTGAGGGTGGATAATATGAATTTTTTAGTCCGTTTAAGATATGAATTTGAGGCTTCGTTAGCCATAGCTAAGAGATTTATGCGCATATATTATGGTAGACCAGGTACGATAATGTTTGGCCTTATGTTTCCGATATTTATGTTTCTTTCCTTTGCCGTTGGAAGAAGAGTTCCAATAAGTATGCTGATATCCAGTTTAACTACTATGACATTATTATTCAGTTCATCTTCTATAGGACCAATGATCTTACCGATGGAGAGACGTTTCAAAACTATTGAAAGACTCTTAGTGGCTCCGATATCTTTTTATTCTATTCTCATTGGTATCATCTTTTGTAGCATGGTTTATAGTATCTCAGTCTCGATGATACCTATTATAATTGGCTTAACTATAATAAAAATAGAAATTACAAATATTGTCTTTTTAATTATAGGGATTTTTTGTTCAGCAATATGCTTTGCTTCACTAGGAATGATGTTTGCTTCATACCCTACAGAATATCCAGGTAATGTAACAATGGCTTTAAACTTTGTTCGTTTACCCCTATTATTCATTAGTGGAATCTTCATCCCAATTGAAATGTTACCAGAATGGCAGAAAACAATCGCGTTTTTTTCTCCGTTATCATATAGCAACGATATAATAAGATATTCCCTAATGGGAAAAAGTTATTTTAACCCAGTAATAGATACAGTATTCTTATTACTCTTTACAATTATCTTCCTTATAGCTGGAGTAAAGATAAACTTAATATTCAGTGACTCAACCCATAGAAAAAAGAAAAATCTTCATAAAAAATAATTTAAGCATCTTGAATTTTCTCCAACTAATATATTGGAAAAATAGTATACTAAAATTATAACATTTTGAATTTAAAAAAGAATCAACAAAACGAATAGAAATAAATTATTTTCTTTTCATGTTTTAAGTTATATAAAGGATAAATATTATACATGGAATCAAGTCTAGAATACTGTTAATGTGACAAATTTATGAAAGAAATATTCGTCAAGACGATTTTAAATAAACATAAGAAGAGAGATGAATGGTTCTTAGATGATTATTCTCTAAATCCTTATCAATTATGCGAATTCAACTGTATCTACTGCTATATTAGAGGTAGTAAATATGGAGAAAACATGAAAAAAGGAATTGCAGTAAAAATAAATGCTCCTCTACTGCTTGAAAAACAACTATTAAGAAGAGCTAAAAGAAAAGAGTATGGAATAATTGCTTTATCCACAGCTACTGAAGCATGGATGTATAGCGAAGAAAAATATAGACTAACAAGGAGATGTCTAGAAATAATAGCGAGATTTAGATTTCCGTTACATTGCTCGACGAAATCAACTTTAATCCTTAGAGATCTTGATATACTTAGCAAAATAGATAAAAATGCTATTTTACCAAGGGATCTGCAGGGAAAATTGAAGCATGGTGTTTTAATAACTGTATCTTTGTCTACACTAGATAGAGACATAGCAACAATATTTGAGCCTAATGCTCCTAGACCTGAGGAAAGATTAGATTTAATTAGGAGAATTAAAGAATACGGATTTCATGTAGGAATTGCATATATTCCTGTACTACCATTTATTTCGGATTCTGATGAACAGTTAAACGAAATGATAAAGACCGCTAAAGAATATAATGTGGATTATGTCTTTGTTGGAGCACTAACCCTTTCTGGAATAGGAAAGAAACTATACTATAATACATTAGAGAAACATTTCCCAGAGCTGATTTCTAAATATAGAAAGCTTTACAAAATCTTTAATCAGCCAGGTATTAAATATCAAAATAATCTCGAAGCGAAAGCAAAAGAGTTATGCAGAAGACATAAAATAAAATACAGAATTTTATGAAAATAGTTTAAGAATGAATAACTAGATTATTTAAGTATATATGTCTATTTTTATTATTAACTTAGTATTCAAAACCATAAGCAAGATAATACATATATAAAGTAAAAATATGCTATATGACAAAAAAAGTTTAGTTAGAAATAAATATATATTATTTGACAAAATATAAACTATGCCATATATTGTATATGCCAAAAATATAGGAATCGAATACTATAACGATTTTGTTAAAGACTTTCTCAGCATATTAGCTAATAAAGGTATGCACGTCGAAAACTATTCAGTTAATGGTTACTTTATCTCACTTTCTGTTATTTATACTGATGAAAAAGGAAATATGACAATTCAGCCCCAAGGAAACGATATACAGATTTCTTATACAGCTTATGGCGGCCCGGAGGTATTTAAAGGAACTCTTACAGGAGCCGCAGCTGGAGGTGGATTAGGAGCACTGGCAGGAATTATAACAGGAAGAGCAAATGAAGAGCAGCTAAAGGCAAGTATTGCTGGTGCAATTACAGGAGGTGCATTAGGAGCATATAGAGGATATGAGAAAGGTATGAGAGATAAAATATCTTTCGCAAAACTTATTGCAAGAAGTGTCAATGAATCAACACGTAATATTATGAGAAAGAAACGTGATAAAGAAAGGGAAGAAAGAGAAAGAAAAAGAAAAAAAGAAAGTTTAGAAAGAAAACTTGCCCAACTAGAAGAGAATGCTGATAGAATTAGAGGACAGATAGAAAGTCTTAAATTAAATTATGAATCAAGGTTTACGGAGCTAGAGGCAAGGCATCTTGAAAAGGTTGCGAACCTAGAAGAGAGATATTCTAAAAAACAAGATTTGCTAGAAAAAATGCTTGAAAGCGAGAATAAAAGATATGAAGCTATGAAATTAAGATTAGAAGCCAGCAAGAAAAGAAGCTTATCATCTTATCAAGCGAGACTAGAAAGAATCGAAAAGGAGATAGAGGAAATAAAGGAAGAATTAAGGCATTATTAAAATAATATATTATCAGAAATCATTTTATTAAAAACCAGCCATCTCTAATCAAAATATTTTAAACTATATATTATTCAAGAAAAAATTTGATTAATAATGTTATGAAATTTAAGGAATAACTTTATCTGGGTTAAGTATATTGTTTGGATCAAATAGTTTCTTTAACTCTTTCATCAACTCTATCTCCTTAGCAGACTTAAACTTCAAAAGATATTCCTTCCTAATAGCACCAATTCCGTGTTCACCTGTTATCGTTCCACCAAGCCTTATAGCTTCACTATATATCTTACCTATAATCTCCTTATACTTCTCCATACTCCATCCATCAATTCTTAATATATGGGGATGAAGATTTCCATCAGCTACATGACCATATATGGGAATCTCGATACTGTATTCATTAGCTATTTTCTCAATTCCCTTTATAAGATCCAATACATTGGCTGGAGGAACAGTTACATCTAATATATCTATACTCTCAGGTTTCAGAAAAGTATATATCTCACTCCTAATCTTTAAAATACTATCTTGTTCCCTTCTAGTATCAGCTATAAGAGGTTCTAACGATCCGTTACTAGTACATATATCGGCAAGTCTTTCCAATACCTCATAGAGAGAATTTTCACTTTGCTCAGAAACTATAATCATAAGAAAATACTCTCCTTCAGACGCTGGCCATTTCATACCTAAACTATTTGCAGTCTTCTCAACAAGTTTCCTCTCAACATACTCTATTGCAAGCGGTATTATACCGCTCTGTAATATCTTAGGTACAGTCTTAAACGCTTCTTCTCTATTATTATACGGTATAACTAGCGTCGCCATGAATTTAGACTTAGGATATAGTCTAATTATAGCCTTAGTAATAATGCCTAGTGTCCCCTCACTACCGATAAACAACTGTGCAAGGTCATAACCAGCGTTATCCTTTATAAGCTTCCCACCGAGACTCAATACCTCTCCTGTCGGTAAGACAACTTCTAAACCCCTTATATAGTTTCTCATAACACCTGTTTTAACCGCACGAGAACCACCAGCATTACAAGCTACAAGTCCACCAATCTGGGCACTTTCATCACCAGGATGCGCTGGGAAAAACAACCCTGCCTTTTCAGCCTCTTCAAGAAGCTTTCTTAATGTTACACCTGCCTCAGCTATAGCCATCAAATTATCCTTATCTATTTCTATTTTGTCAAGTCTTTCCAACGATAACACGATTCCATCAACCGTAGGAATAGCTGCGCCTACAAGCCCAGTACCACCGCCTCTAGGAAACACTGGAATTTTCTCCTTATTGGCAAGCTTTAAGACTTCAGAAATCTCATATGTGTTAGCTGGCTTAACAAGCAAAATATTGTTTGCTGCCCTAGGTCTAACAGGTAGAGCTGTCTCATCATAAATGTATCCCTTAACAATCTCTGGGTTATCCGTAACATATTCCTCTCCAACAATCTCCTTAATCATACTCAGGATCTTTTTATCCATTTGACCCACCTATCTTTTTTAGTCTCCTAATTAAATTAGGGATAACATGATATAAATCAGCAACTATACAATAATCAGAGTATCTAAATATCGGAGCAGAAGAATCTATATTTACAGCAATTACTATCTCAGAATCCTTCATACCCGCTAAATGTTGTGGAGACCCAGAGATACCAAACGCCATATAAAGCCTAGGTCTAACAGTATTGCCACTAAACCCTATCTGATGATCCTTAGAAATCCATCCCTCATCAACAACAGGTCTGCTTGCCCCAACAACCCCACCCAATAGATCAGCTAGTTCCTTAATCATCTTAATATCGTCACGTCTCTTAATACCTCTGCCAAAAGAAACAATTATGTCAGCGTCAGAGATCCTAACCTCTTTATCCCTTATCTTACCTAAAACCTTTAAACCCTTACTGTTAGAAAATTTTAAATCTTCGACTATTATCTCACCCTTCCTTTCTTCATCTTTCTTTAGTGGTTTCATAACTCTATATCTTATTGTCGTTAATACAGGCCTAGTCTTAGTGTATATATGAGCAATAATATTACCTGTGAAAGCAGGCCTAACCTGGATAATCCTACCCTTTTCAACAAATATATCGATACAATCAGCCGTTAACCCTGTTTTAAGCGAAGCAGCGATCCTAGGAGCAAGAGACCTACCCTTATTAGTAGCCCCTATAAGCACGAGATCTGGAGAAACCTTTTTTATCAAACTGACGATATTCTCTTTATATAGTAAAACATTGAAGAAACGTAAGCTCTCGTTATCATATACATGAACTGTATCAGCACCATAGTAAACTAGTTCATTAGCTATATCCCTTACACCTCTACCTAGTATAACAGCTCTAACCTTGCCATTCAATTTCTTAGAAAGTTCGTTTGCTTTACCTAACAACTCAAAAGTAATAGGGTGAATCCTATTCTCTTCATATTCGGCAACAACTAGTACGTCGCCCATCACACAACACCTATCTCCTTTAGCACCTCAACTATCTTATCTACAGCTTCCTCTTCCTTTATAAAACAACACTCCTTTACATGCTCCTTAGGAATGATAACTTTACTAACCGCTGTAGGTGAACCCTTAAACCCAAACCTATCAATATCACATACATCAGCTAATACATCAGCTTTCCAAACAGTTATTTCTGCTCTCCTAGCCTTCATCTTATCTTTAAAAGTAGGAAGCCTCGGAGAATTGATATCCTTAGTAACACTTATTAGCGCTGGCAACTCTAACTCAACCAGATAATAAGCGTCACCAAAATCCGATACAACTTTGATATTCTTCTTAGAAATATCTCTGATCTCAGACACATAATACGAATGAGGCACTCCAAGAAACTCAGCTATCTCTGCACCAACCTGTCCAGTATCTCCATCAACAGTCTTTTCACCACATATTACTAAGTCATAAGAACCAAGTTTTCTAATAGCGCATGAAATAGCATATGAAGTAGCTAAGGTATCTGCACCAGCGAACTTTATATCAGATAAGAGTATTGCTTTATCCGCGCCCCTAGCCAATGCATCCCTTAAAGCTTTTTCAGCTGGGGGAGGACCCATACTGATAACAGTGACAAAACCACCATACTCCTCTTTTATTCTTACTGCAACCTCAAGCGCATTAAGATCAAAAGGATTTATCTCACCTTCGGCAGAACTTCTATCAATCCTGCCAGTCTCAATATCAAAACGCACTTTTTCGATATCAGGAACATATTTTATTGGAACAATAATATTAAAATTCATATATAATCAAAAATATTAGACAAATGTAAAATTTAAAGATATAGCTTTCAAGATTCGCCAAACTCTTTAACCTATATTCTTGAAGCTATCACCAAAACATAAAGTAGAATAGGTTCAAATAACTAAAATCATACAAATACATTTCCTACTGAAAAACAAGTTTTTATCCTAATAATTTAACGCCCTCTAAACTAAGAAGTCTCATCTTAACCTCTTTACCTAAAGGATAAAAACCCATCAATTTTCCCTTCTTCGTCAATAACCTATGACAAGGAATTAAAACCTGAAAAGGATTCCTCAACAACATAACTAACAACTCTATATATCTAATGCTCGACTTTGCCGCAATCTCACTATAACTCCTCGTTTCTCCTCTAGGAATATCTAAGATATTCATATAAACTTTCTTATTCTTATAATCAAATGAAGGAAGACTAAACTTCTCACCTTTTAAAACCACTTTTTCAATCTCGTTAACAAGCGATCCATTAAATTTCTCAAAGACTATTTTTCCCTCCAAATTATGATATTTGGTAATCTTAGCTAAATTATATAGAGCTTTATTTTTGTTAAAATGCCATGAGTAAGCAAGAACTTCGTCATTAAAAACAAGATAGTAGACATAGACTTTAACACCTAATAGATCTTCAAGACTATTCATATAGACACATACTCTAGATTTCTATCATACTCTTTAATTATTTTAAATAACTCATAATAGTAAAATTTTTACTTAGGCTTTCCAGAAAATTTCTATATATTAAATCTCAAACAATATATTTCTATTCCAATTATCGACATAATAATAAGACTTTAGCCTTCATCACTATTATGTACAACTCTAACAATTC
>Ga0164318_10005343_pt1 | contig 12417 bp, 6 predicted proteins | sample GuaBasSedimGuay9_FD_113734 | JGI IMG/M metagenome (GOLD analysis project Ga0164318, IMG submission 113734) | Subseafloor sediment microbial communities from Guaymas Basin, Gulf of California, Mexico - Guay9, Core 4571-4, 0-3 cm | ecosystem: Environmental > Aquatic > Marine > Hydrothermal vents >... | reverse complement strand
TTAACCAAATGAATTCTTTCTCTCCCTTGAACCACGTAATTTGTCTCTTAGCATATCTTCGCGTATCCTTCTGCATTTGTCTAATTGCCTCTTCAAGAGGCCAATGTCCTAGGATGTACCTTGTGACGTGACGATACCCGATGGCCTGCATAGGTTTCAGCTCCGGAGAGTAGCCCTTTTCAAGCAGTTTTCTCGTCTCATCAATGAGGCCCTCTTCAATCATCCTTACACACCGTCTGTTAATCCTACTATACAGTTCCTCCCGGTCTAGATACAGGCAAAACATTAGGTCATTAAAGGGCCTGTCTTTAAATCCGTGTCCTCTTGCCAGGTCCGATGGTCTCTTTCCTGTTAATTGGTATATCTCTAAGGCTCTGGTTACACGTATCTTGTCATTCGGATGGATTCGGGCAGCGGCCTCCGGGTCTATTTCCTCCAATTTCTTGTAAAGTGCTAGAGCGCCTAGTTGATCATACTCCAACGCCAACTTTCTTCTCAACTCCGGGTCCGCCGCCGGACATGAGAAAAGTCCTCCTCTCAGGATTTTGATGTAAAGGCCAGTGCCTCCAACCACAATGGGCACCTTTCCCTTGGAAGCTATTTTTTCTATGAGTGGCAGAGCCATGGACCTATACAAGGAAGCATTAAAGGATTCGTCGGGATCCACAACGTCCAGCATATGATGCGGAATCAGTGCCCGCTGCTCGGGCCCGGGCTTGGCAGTGCCTATGTCCATGTGCCTATATACCTGCATGGAATCGGCATTTATTATTTCCCCGTCCAACGCCTCCGCCAAGGATATAGCGACCTCAGTCTTTCCTGTTGCAGTGGGCCCGCCAATAATTATTACCTTTGCTTTGCCACCACCCATCTATCATACCACGCGCTTGAACATCTTCTCTAATTCATAATACGTAATCTTTCTGAATATTGGCCTTCCATGGGGGCAATTGGTGGGAAGACTCGCCAGGCTCAGCTGATCCAGCAACGTTTGCATTTCTTCAACGCTCATGGGATACCCGGCTCTTATGGCCGCGTGGCAGGCCATGAGGCTGGCAACCTCCCCCATGAGAACATCCCGTTCTCCCCGGCCTTGCTCCAGAGCCGAGACTAATTCAGGGAGAAGGGTTTCCCAGTCAGCATTACCGAGCAAAGAGGGAACGCAGCGAAGCAACACCGCCTGCCCACCGAAATCCTCTATCTCCACACCAAGATCTGCCAAGGTCTGGCCTTTTTCCTCCAGAACCCTCTTCTCTCCAATACCTAGCTCTATGGTTTTCGGCAGCAGCAGCCGCTGGATCTCAAGCCCCCCTTTCCGTATTCCCTCCATCAGGCTCTCGTACAGCACCCTTTCGTGTGCCGCATGCTGGTCCACGATAATAAGCCCATCCTTACCCTCGCAGAGTATATACATATTCCTCAGCTGTCCCACCACCCGGACCTCTTCCTCAAAGATTTGGACCGGACCATGGTCTTTAAAAACGCCGGCTTCACTTCCAGAAATGAATGCCGGTGTTGATGTAGCCAGCGCGCCCCAATTCATCTGAATAGGCTCACTAATCTCGCCTCCATCGTTTGCCTGTTCTGCTATGGCATGGGAATATATTTTGTTGCCCAATCCTTCGTCCACTGTCTGCATAATTTTTTTGAAAAGGGCACCAGGATCTTGAAAGCGCACTTCTTGCTTTGCAGGATGTACATTTATATCCACCAGTCCTGCGTCTATCTCTATGAATACAACCGCCTGGGGGTAAACTCCCTTCATGAGCCTTCCCCCATAACCCTCGATTACCGCCTTGTTTACTAACTTGTCTCGCACGTTCCTCCTATTGACGTAAACGAACAGCCTGTCAGGTCTCGTACGCGCAAGGTCAGGAGGAGCAAGATAGGCCTTTACCCGTGTCCCAGGGAAATTCCTTGACACGAAGGCCATCTGTTCTGCTGTAGTTCTGCCCAGTATTGCAGCAAGGCGAGGGATGAGTTCAGGCAACGGTGGCAAATTCAATATTGTTTTTTGCTCGTTCTCAAGGGAAAAGTGGATGCTCTCAAAACCCAAAGAGAGCCTTGCAAATACATCTACGACATTGTTCAACTCAACTCCCGGGCTCCTGAGAAACTTTTTCCTGGCTGGAACATTGTAAAAAAGGTCCCTTACCTCGACGACCGTCCCTTCAGGGGTACCCACTTCCTCTACCTTTTGGATATTCCCTCCAAAAACAATCAATCGGTTCCCCACAAGATCGTCCCTTTGCCTCGTGGTAATACTTAATCGAGATACAGCGGCAATACTCGCAAGCGCCTCGCCCCTAAAACCCAAGGAGTTGATGGCCGTGAGGTCTTCCGCGTCATGTATCTTGCTTGTAGCATGCCTTTCAGTACAAAGAAGAAGGTCATCCCTGGACATTCCTACGCCGTTGTCAATGACCTTGATTAGAGACTTCCCTCCCCTTTCAATCCTGACTGCCACTCTGGTGGCACCCGCGTCAATACTGTTATCCACCAACTCCCTGACTACTGAGCCGGGTCTTTCAATTACTTCCCCTGCCGCGATCCTCACCGCAACGTTTTCCGATAATATCCTTATTTTGCTCATATTCGATAGATAGGTCCGCCTCCAGGCATACTCGGATAGGGGCGCTTCGGCCGTAGGACACGCGCAAGAAGCCCTCTAGACCTGAGACGTCCAAGTCTCCCTTTTCCATTTGGGTCATATTTTAGGCATAAGGAATGATAGGGGTCTTGAAGGAACTCACAGACAAAAAGGAATGAAACAGAGACAATACGAAGGGTATATTCCTTGAATCCTTCCCATCTAAAGGTGGTTCCAGTGAAAAGGTTGGGGACGGCTCCGTAAAGATAATCCGAGATCTTTACGCTTTGGGTATAAATCTTCTTTCTGGTCTTAAGTCCGTTTTTTCGCTTGCTGGTTACGGAGCGCAAGATATCGTCACACGCTTTTTGATCAGTAACGAGAACTTCTTTGGCAATACTCGTGTACATCGGGCCCACTGCGTAGTCGGCCCTGATCTCCCAGGCCAAGTGAGTTCCTCGCCTTTTGTTTGGGAATATATTGGCGAGGGTTGGTATGAATACGTTGTGGGCAACCACGTCAGCCGCCAGATGTGCCAAGAATCCGTAAGCATAAGCCTTTTCCTTATCCGCTGTGGCCTGCTCCAGTAAGGCGAATCCCCCTTTCCAGTGGTGTGCGTGCCTGGTGCTCTTCAAGTGCCTCTTCATAAGGAAAAAATCAGCCGCTAGAGAACCGTACAGGTATTCTAGTGGATTAGACAGAATTACACTGCCTATCCCCGATAAAAACCCACTAGCGGCATCAAGGGAACGAAGTGCAATTACCGTATGCACGCCGGGACCCCACGCAAAGGCGTGGCGGGAAATCAGCATGTCTATTACCAGGAATAAAATCGCTAGGACGCTTATTCTGCTCGCTAGCTTGATCACTTTTTTGGCCGTTTCTAGTTTCATCAACGATTCCTTTCCGGATCAACCCCATACCCTTGATCGCGTGTACTATAACCTTTTTGTCATCCATATGGAAGCCGAACAATTTCAATCAATCCTAAGGCCACATATTTCTTGGAATCACATCAACTCGGCTATGGAAACAGTCCTGTCACCCAGCATGTTCACGTAACTACCCAGCTCATTGTCATACCAGCCATAGATGACCGCCTGAGTCACTGCTATTCGAACCGTACCTTCCACTCCTTGACCAGGCTTTGCCCCAGGTTCCATTCCACAGACCTTGGCAAGATCAATGGAAACCTCAGCGGTTCTGGTATGGGTTTCATGAGCTTCAATAATGGCTGCCGCCCTTGGGAGAGCTATAATATCACTTGAGACATTCTGTTCCTCTGTATAATGCAAATACCCTCTTGGATCGTTCGCCGCAGATTCCTTGTAAATATTGTTTATGTAATCACGCCTTATAGGTTCGCCGCTGGGCTCCTCTTGTAAATTGACCACCAAAATTACCAAGGATCCCGTGCTATTGGGAATCCGCACAGACTCTGCTATAAACCCTATTGTCTTCATTTGCGGAATAACAAGGCCGAGGGTATCTGCCGCGCCGGTGGTAGTTAGGATTATGTTATTCAGCACACTTCTGTTTTTTCTCAAGTCCGTTGCCCCCTCCTTTGGAAGTCTGTCGAGAACTTCCTGGGACCCTGTTACCGCATGCACTGTGGCCATGGATGCTGTCAGAATCCGGTCTGCACCAAAATGATCTATCAAGGGCTTGACCATGTGTGCCAAGCAAGTGGTCGTACAAGATGCATTGGAGACCAACTTGTGGATTCTGGGATCAAAATCGTTCTCATTCACCCCCATGACCGTGGTTACCGAGTCTTCAGGCATGGGACGGCTCTTATCCTTTATCTTAAAGGGGGCTGATAAAATAACCTTTTCCGCGCCGGCCTCCAGGTGCCCTCGCAAGGACCCCTTAGGCGCGTCTGCCGGTGCGGTGGGGTCGCGAAACTTTCCTGTAGTATCCACCACCAGGCGAACCCCGTGCTCCCCCCATGCTATATCTTTTGGATTTCTTGACTCACGCAATATCTTGACTTTTACTCCGTCAACGACTATCTCCCCATTTTTATCGTCTAGCTTATCGATTACCTTCCCACCCTTGTAACCCCTGAGGTAGCCCCCCAAAGACCCATACGTGGAGTCCCTCTCGATGTAGTGAGCTACGTCGTACAGCGACGTGCCCACCTGTCTCCCAATATTCACCACTATCCCTTGAAAGTGTTTCCGCGCAATATGGTGCCACAATGTCAGCTTTCCTATCCTTCCAAGGCCATTTATTCCCAATACCATATCGGTCTTTGACTCTATCCTATCTAGTGCTTCCATTTTCAACTCCTCTCCACTTCCTTTATCTTCATTATACCAAGGTAAACGCTACCTTCTGAGCCATCAATGCTAATCCAATCCCCGGAGCGCACCATTCTGCCGCCAAGCGAGCAACTCCGCTCCTTTTCCATACAAATTAGGTTCCCGCATCCTACTACACAGGTCTTTCCGAGGCGATGAGCAACTATGGCAGCGTGACTTGTTGAGCCACCCCTGGCAGTCAGCAGGCCATCGGCTTCATAGATTTCCTTGATGTCGTCAGGCACAGTGTCCCCCCTCACAAGGATAAGGTAAGTATCGGGCTCTTTCTCCCTCCAGTACCTGATTTCATCAAGGCTGAAAACGGCCCGCCCGCTCATGGCCCCCCCGCTCACGCCAATGCCATGTCCTAAGAAATCAACCTTTCCCTCTTGGACCAAATCAAAGGAATAGACCTTCTTTCTTTCCCTCATGACCATATCACGGGTCTGGAGAAAATAGAGACTTTCGGCCGTGGGCCCTTCAAAAGTAAACTCCATCTCTTGGGGGCTCCACCGTCTTTCGTAGATAAGCTCCTTTGCCCACTCCCTAAGGTGCCGATATATCTCCGGAAACTTTACTTCAAGACTGGTGCTGGGGTCGCGGTTTTCGGCCTCGGCCTGTTTTACCGAGATAGGCAAGGTCTTTACCAGTCCTGAAACTACATCCTCGCCTTGATTGCCAACTGTAAAATCCCCCCACAGGATCAGCATATCACCCGCCCACCGAGGGTTGTGGGTAAAAAACACCCCTGAACCGGATTCCGGGGAGTAATTACCAAAGACCATGGCCTGTATCGTAACCGCTGTACCCCAATCGTCAGATATTCCCATGATTCTTCTGTATGTTACAGCCTTGGATGCATTCCAAGAATCAAACACCTTGCTTACAGCCACCATCAGTTGCCTGAAAGGAGCTAGCTCCAGCTCAACGCCATGGTCCCTAATCAGCGATTCATAGGTAAGGGCGACCTGCTTCATCTGCTCTCCCGAGAATTCTCTTTTGAGAGGAAGACCGAGGCGGTTTTTAAAATCCGAAATAATGGCATCAAAAAGGTCCCTTTGAATGCCGAATGCCATGCCGTAGGACTGGAGAAAACGCCTGTAGGTGTCCCACGCGAACCACGGGTTTTGGGTAAGCTCTACGAGGCCATTGACGATTTCCCGGTTGATACCAACATCTAGAAACGTACTCATCATACCAGGCTGAGAAATGGAGGAACCACTTCGAACAGAAAGCAATAGAGGACTGTGTGGGTTGCCAAATTGTTTTCCGGTCAGTTTTTCAAGTTTCTTGACCTGGGCCGCGACCTGCTCCTCCAGGTTTTTCCTAGCAGGAAGATAGCTTTCCACCACTTCGCGGCACCTAAACACCTCTGTTGTGATTATAAACCCAGGGGGCACGGGCAACCCGAAGCTTTTTAACCTAACAAGATTGAGCCCTTTATTTCCCAGGTGTATCAAATCAGCCACATTTGCGTTTACAGGATATATCGGGGTGACCGCCTTCTTGGGGTCATAACTCAGGAGCTTCTGGACCTTAGCCTTGGGAAGTTGATCGGCCTGCTGATAGAGGGTTCCCAAAATCCGCCCTATAAAAACGTCCATTTGCTGCAGCCCTAAGGATGAGGCTATCCTGTCCCTTAGAAAAATCTCAGAGACTCTGTGTGCAAACCTGGCTGGCTCCTCATCCTCACCGCTTCGGTACTTTGGGAGCAGGTCTTCTTTGGGCACCTGGGCAATTATTTTCATTAGGTTATTTTGGTGCATGTTATTAAAGTAGTCATGTACAATATTGTTCACCGCGAGAGCAAAGCCCCTAAAAATATCCACAAACTGGGTAGATGAAAAGCCTCTTATTTTCAGAGAATGGGCCAGGAGATCCAGTTGCCTTGCCACTTCGAGCGATTCTATTCCGTCCAGCCTCAGCGCCCGGTCGAACAATATCAAGTACTCATAGATTTGAGAAATGGTTTCGCGGGTTATAAATTCTAGGTTCAGCTCATTAACAATGTCTTCAAATAGAACATTGACCAAGGCCTCGATCCTGAATGTCAAACCCAGGGCATCAAACTTTAGTTCATGGTAGCTTCCGTACATAGATGGTATGTCCACGGTAAAGTGTCTCTTTCGATATATATCCTCCCTAGCCTCGAAGCCTCTGGGCGCGAGAATGATCTGTTTCAATTTCTCCAAATAAAGTAGAAGCCGCAAGAGTTTCTTAGGCTTGGATGTCTCTGCCAGGGCATCCTGTAATTCAGACAGGTCAGGAAGCCCTGTTCCCTGGAGTTGAGACAAGTAACTTTCCATTTCTGTAAACATTACCCGGTACTTCTGGCAAAGGAGCTTATAAAGCGTAACCGCCATTTCCAGCCTATCATAGTCTACCGAAGAAACCCCGGCAGTCTCCCCTAACCTCTTGCGAAGGCGTGATTCATCCACGTATAGGAGATCACCTACTGATTTGATACCCTCAACCTGATAGAGCTTGTTAAGAAGGGTGTGAACACCATCTATGTACAGCCCTTCTTCTTCCACCTGAGCGAAAATATTAGGTGGTATGTAGGGCGTCACAAAATCCTTTTTCTTGGTCCTCCAAAACTCAAACACTCCCTCCATCAACCCAACAATCTGGTTGCTGCTCTCCACATGGCTTTGCTTCCTAAGAAAGTGGATAAGGGGATCCTTTCTCAGGCTAATCTCATCAATCCTGGTAGATATGTCCCTCAGTTTGCCTTCTGCACCTATGTCATTGAAGTAAGTGGGAAAAAGCCTCATTAATTGCTTGGCTAGATTATAGACTGGGCTGAAATCGCTATTAAGAAACTTAGAGATATCCCTAGGGAAAAGATCCGTGTCCTTTATGAAGACCCCGGTAAGCGCAAGGTACACAATTAGGGATGAAAGGAGCTTCTTTGACCATTTTGGTTTGAGCTCAATCAATTCCATCCATGTGCGGATGTTTTGTATGTGATGCGGGTTGGATTTAACCTGCCAGTCATCTCCAACCCCTTGTATTCTTGGTGCCTGAAAACCAAGAGATACAACCGATTCAATAAAGAGGTCCACCAAATCGCTCTCATCAGTCTTGTAAACCGCCTCGCCCATATTCTTGACACAATTGAGAGCGGTGGCCGGAAACCTTGACGAACTTGTTCTTAGGATATTGATGGTCTTTTCAAGGTACTTATAGATGACCGGAAGTTCCTCGGTCGCAATCAACTGACCCATGGTTCTGTTGATCTCTCTCAGCGTATCCTCGTGCACTGAAGACAACCCTTCAACATTCATGATGTACAGGAGAAAAATCAACTTCAGCAGCCTTCCTTGTCCGTCCTTGACAAGGGATTTTTCCAAAGCACCGGGAACTTTATTGTATGCCTTGACAATCTGGGCATACCCCGGCAGAGAGACCATCATCTCCAAGGCCTCTTGGGAGTGTATGTCGTAATTGGCTCTTATTTCTGCAAGCTCATCGAGATGGTCTTTCAACTGGGCATGCGTAATTGGTTCAAAAATCTTTCCAAGTCCATTCGCAGCTAAATCAAAGCCTGACTCCCTCTCAAACCATTCCATAGGATCAGTCTGAGTAAGCCAGTAAGTATACGTATAGTCATAGTACTTAATGAGCAGCTTGTTAATGGATCCAAAGTCACTGTTCTCACCAGCAGTTTTGGCAAATATGGCACCCAGCTTGTTTAACTGGTAAAAGCTCCTAGCGAAAATCGCAAAGGTATCCTGAGGATAGGATGCTATCTTATTGAATGCGGACTGGAGAACGGGTAAAAAGCGGTAAAGGTCCGGCCCGGAATCCTTTAGGATCTTCTGTATAAAAAGCAATAAATTGTCCACAGCGTTTTTTCGGACATCTTCATTGGCGGAAGACTCCAAGGCTTGGAAAAAGATATCTATGTAGATCTCCAGGGCACTGGGGGCTCTCTCATGGGTTTTTGTTATATGGAAGTAGTTCAGTGCATAGGACCTAGTTTCTTTAACAATATAACTCCAATTTCTGTAAGGGTGACATATCTCTTCGAGTAATCCCTTTAAGCCCTTGCGCGCTCCTTCGTATTTTTGGAGGACCTCTTCAAGTACAAGGTAGCGGCTGTCAACAGTTACATCCACTTTACTGCAAGCAATGTTGACTTCCAGGGCCTTGGACGTCATGGTTCTCCCCTATGGCTGACCAACTAGGGTTAATTTCCGGAGGTTCAATGAGGTCGATTCGGAGTTATTCTAGCACGGGAGCTCATATTCTTTCCATTAGTAATTTTGTTTAAGTTTAAGCATTTTTTAGATAATTTCAATACCCCACCTAGTCCACACTCTCCAGACCAGATTCTATTTTCTTGATAATATTACACCCTCTCTGCTAAGATCTGTGCCCAAATAAGCATGCTTAAATCTCATTCGTGTAGCCCTTTTCTTTCTTCTACAGGCCGTATGGACAAGGACTACTGGTTGAATAAAGGCAAAGGACACAGGCAACGGCTTAGGGAAAAATTTCTTGAAGGTGGCCTTGCCCGATTCAGCGACGAGGAGGTAGTGGAATTCCTCCTTACCCTTGGCACTCCCCGCGGTGACCTAAAACCCCAAGCAAGGGAGGCAATAAGGCGCTTTGGAAGCCTATCGGGCGTTCTTTCCGCCCCCATCGACAAGCTGACGGAAATAAAGGGGATCGGCCCTAAAAACGCCCTTTACCTTACACTCGTGCACCAGATAGCTAATCGTTACCTGAAAGACAGGGCGGCGAGGAAGCCATTTTTCCACAGCTCACAAGAGATCTTTGACTATCTTTTCCACTCTATGAGAGACCTCAAGCGCGAGATTTTCAAGGTCCTCTTTTTGTCGAGAAAAAACGAGCTCATCGAGGACCGAGACATGTTTTATGGAACTCTGACAGCTAGTGCTGTTTATCCGAGGGAAATCCTTTCCGCAGCCCTCGAGATAAAGGCGGCCGCTCTCGTATTCGTGCATAACCACCCCTCTGGTGATCCAAATCCATCAAAAGAGGATGACCGAATTACAAGGGAATTGGTCTGGGCGGCAAAGCTGTTGCAGGTGCAGGTGTTGGATCATATAATCATCGGAAACGGGCGGTATTTTAGCTATGCGGATAAAGGCCTCATAAAACGGTTTGATACCGAATTCACGAGATGGGGCCAAGGTCTTTTGAGCCCTTGACATGTGAAGCCAAAATGGCTTAAGTTATTGCCCGTAGATGAAAAGGATCTTTGGAATTTGAAAGCCATGGGCCTAGCGCTTTGCGTGCGAGAGTGGCGGAACTGGTAGACGCGCTGGACTTAGGATCCAGTGGGGCAACCCGTAGGGGTTCGACTCCCCTCTCTCGCACCAATCAAGTTATACTGGCCCTGACTGTACCTTCCAAGCAAACAGCTCTTCATTGATCCTGTCTTCCCAAAACGGCCATTACCCACTACGCACACACAACACAAACTGGCATATTTATTGCTTTTCCCCTATCCCAAGGAAAGAATCACGAAATTCTATATTTGCCAAACGGCTAAACGTCAAAGTTAGGGACAGCAATCGGCAAATTAATGACATTTTGTCCTATGAATGGGAGGGCACGCCCATGAAAATAAACACAAAGGTCATGCTTCTCGTGGGAATTTCTTTGTTCTTCACCTCTGCTGTATCTGGTGCTGTTGCTATATGGAAATTGGAAGTACAGGGCAAGATAGCGCTGGAACAGATTCAAAGCATGGGACTTAGTATGATCCGGGCCATGGAGGCAAGTGAAAAGCAACAAATCAAGGCTTATAGGAATGACCTTATACTCTCCAAAAAGCAGTATATAAAGTCGGAAGTCCAGACTGCACTGACCGGTCTGACAAAGTTTATTGGGGATCTTCAGTCATTACAATCAGAAGGACTAAGGGGGGAAACCGACGAAGCCTTGAAAAAGGCAATGGAAGAAGACGCAAAAGACAAGGCTGCCGACCTCATCAGGCATTTGCGTTATGGCAAAAAGCAAGAAGGATATTTCTGGATAAACGACATGAGACCCGTCATGGTCATGCATCCCTGTAAACCCCGGTTGAATGGAAAGGACCTGTCCAATGTAAAAGATCCAAAGGGCAAAAAACTGTTCATGGAGTTTGTGAGAGTTTGCAAAGAAAAGGGGGAAGGATTTGTACGATACTATTGGCCTAAGCCAGGATCCGAGGAACCGCAACCAAAGCTGTCCTTTGTAAAGTTGTTCAAGAAGTGGAATTGGATAATCGGAACCGGTGTCTACATGGATGAATTGGAAAAAGCAGTGCAAGCCCGCAAGGCCTTGCTCGAAAAAAACCTTAACGAGCAAAAAGATAAGCTTGCACAGTTAGTAGCTGTTACCAAGGAGAGAATCCGAGCTCAAATGACTCAAACCTTATGGGTAATTGGAGGGACCTGTATAACGCTTTTGGCTCTTGTTCTCTGCGCTTCATTACTTTTTTCACTTAAAACCATCTCAAGGCCAATCAACAGGATAATAGAAAAACTGAAAGAGGAGGCCGAACAGGTAGCGGTCGCTTCAGAGCAACTTTCCGACAGCAGTCAAATACTATCAGAGGGTGCCTCGGAACAAGCGGCTTCCCTGGAAGAGACTTCTTCCTCCTTGGAAGAGATGTCTTCTATGACCAAGCAAAACGCAGAGAGTTCTTCTGAGGCCAACAACCTAATGAGACAGACCAACAACATAGTGGAGCAGGCTACGGCCTCCATGGAAAAGTTGACCAAGGCCATGGGAGTTATAGCAGAGTCAAGTGAAGAAACATCAAAGATAATCAAGACCATTGATGAGATCGCCTTCCAGACCAACCTGCTGGCATTAAACGCGGCGGTAGAAGCGGCACGGGCTGGAGAGGCAGGAGCAGGTTTCGCCGTCGTGGCAGACGAGGTGCGGAGTCTTGCCATGCGAGCAGCAGAAGCCGCAAGGGATACTGCTTCTCTTATTGAAGGAAACCTTGTGAAGATCAAAGAGGGGTCTCATTTTGTCACAGAAGCAAATGATGCCTTTAACAATGTCGCCGAAAGCTCAAATAAGGTGGCGCAGCTCTTGGCGGACATAGCAGAAGCATCCAATGAACAAGCTCAGGGTATCGAACAAATCGCCAAGGCCGTCGCAGAGATGGACAAGGTGGTGCAACAAAATGCCGCGACTGCAGAAGAGTCTGCGAGCGCCTCGGAGCAACTGAATGGCCAGGTTTATCGGTTGAAATCAGTTGTGCAGGAACTAACCAAGCTGGTGGGGCAGTCAAAGGGTGAACTTATCGCCTCCCCTGGTAAGACCGAGCCGGAGAACCTTATTGAGACTCCAAAGCCCAATCAATCACATAATCACCTCACGGGGGAGGAAACCAGACGATCCCAATCCAGCCCCCAGATTCCAAACGATTTTGAAGAATTTTGATCACCTCAGTAAACATACTTGACCAAAGACCTAGCAACTGTTCTTTGCAAGGATGGCCAGCCCTAAAGAACTGAATCTTGTAACTCTACATTTTTTCTGATACGGTAGCCT
>Ga0164318_10005342_pt1 | contig 12417 bp, 9 predicted proteins | sample GuaBasSedimGuay9_FD_113734 | JGI IMG/M metagenome (GOLD analysis project Ga0164318, IMG submission 113734) | Subseafloor sediment microbial communities from Guaymas Basin, Gulf of California, Mexico - Guay9, Core 4571-4, 0-3 cm | ecosystem: Environmental > Aquatic > Marine > Hydrothermal vents >... | reverse complement strand
GCAAAGCTTCCACAAATGGAATTTATACCGATCAGGACGTGTTTGATCGGGTGTCATGAGGTTGGTGATAGACACAAATGTTCTCATTGCCGCATTCATCTCTCACGGGGTATGTAACGAACTGCTTGAGCACTGCGTACTCAAGCATGATGTCGTTCTTTCAAAGTCCATTCTCGACGAATTGAAAGATAAGCTTACCGACAAATTCAAGTTCACAAATAGAGAAGCCAATGCTGTTGTCAGTTTGTTAAGGTCACGTTGTTCCGTTGTCGACACACAAACCCTCCCTTTTCCGGTTTCGCGGGATCCAGATGATGACAACATAATTGCCACAGCAATTTCCGGAACATGTAGATGTATAATTTCAGGAGACAAAGACTTGCTCGACCTCAAGAAGGCCGGAGATATCTTGATTGTCTCTCCCGGTCAGTTCTGGCGAATCGAAGCAACATAGGCCGAACAATCGCATGGACAAGTATTTTCAAAAAGCACGCTTTTTGAAAAACTGTCATGCGTGCCGTTGGGCGGTAAACACTGCCTTCCAATCCTTCACTGTTTGAATTGTTGTAACATATCTATCTGAACATTCGGTAAACGAATATATTATATTTGATTATTGAAATTCCCATGCAAAATATCATATTCTTAATTTAAATTTACAAAAAAATGCAGTAAAATTGTGATGTTTTATAAAGGATCCGTTTCTTTACGAGGAATCAACCCATGAACCCCCATGCCTATCGTACCGCCGGTGTTGCCATCAAAGCGCTTTCCAATCTTTCAAAAGCCAAAATCAGAACCTATGGTGAAGAAGATATCCCCAAAGGCGCCGTTATATATGCGGTCAACCATTTTACCCGAATCGAAACACTTTTTATCCCGTATTATATTAACCGGCTGACCGGAAAACCCATATGGTCACTGGCTGACAAAGAACTTTTTGAGGGCGGGTTGGGGGCGATGCTGGACCGGCTGGGCGCGCTTTCAACCGACAATCCACACAGGGATCTGCTCATTGTGAAAAGTCTTCTGACCGGCGAAGCGTCATGGATTATTTTTCCTGAAGGCCGCATGGTCAAGAGCAAAAAAATATATGAAAAAAAAGGGGAAAAAAGGGGAGAGTTTATCATTGCTTCCCCTGACGGCAAACATCCGCCCCACACGGGGACAGCAACCCTTGCGCTTAGAACTGAATTTTACCGTGAACGGCTTCGCCGGATGCTTGATAAGGCGCCGGAAGAAGCAAAACGATTGATGGACCTGTTTCAGATTGAACTTGAACAGATCGAATCGATACTATCCATTGAAACCCATATTGTTCCGGTTAATTTAACGTATTATCCCATACGGGCAAGGGAAAATATGCTAAGCCGGATGGCGGAATTGTTTGTCGGAGATCTTTCCGGGCGTATGATGGAAGAGATCATGACCGAGGGCACGATGCTGCTGTCCGGCGTGGATGTGGATATGCGTTTCGGAAAACCCATCCGGATTAAACAATATTTGAAAAGCACTGCCATTTCAGCAGATATAGGGGCGACCACGACCATTAATTTTGATGACCCCATATCTTCCCGTAATATGATGCGAAAGACCGCTCACCGGATCATGGAGCGGTATATGTCCAATATTTATAGACTGACCACCGTGAATCATGATCACATCTTTGCAACGATTTTAAAATATCTTTCTTCAAATACAATCAGCGAACAGGACTTAAGGCGGAGAGCATATCTGGCAGCCACGTTAAAAATCGGCGGGAAACATATCAATTGGCATGAGAGTCTTTCCCGAAATCAGATCAGCCTGTTGACGGATGATCGGTATGACCGGTTTAATAATTTTATTGAACTGGCAATGCAAACAGGTGTTATTTCCAAAAAAGAGGATACATTCGTCATTGATTCCGATTTTTGTGATTCTCCGGATTTTCATCGTGTGCGCATTGATCATCCAATTGCGGTCATGGCCAATGAGATTGAGCCGCTGACCCAGCTGCAGGAACAGCTTAAGCTTCTGGCGCGCCAACCTGGGATCAGAATCAAATATCAGGTTAAGAACCATCTGGTGAATAAATCCGTGTTTGATTTTGAAAAAGATTATGCAAAGTTTGCCATTGAAGGCGAATCAAAGGATAAATCAGTGGGAGCATCGTTTTTTCTGAAAGGCGCAAGAAGAGATACCGGTATTATGCTGATTCATGGGTATATGGCCGCACCTCTGGAAGTCCGGGCTTTGGCAGAACATCTGAATCAACTCGGATACCGGGTCTATGCCCCCCGGTTAAAAGGTCATGGGACATCCCCCGAAGATCTGGCTGCCACGGAGTATATGGAATGGATCGAATCAGTGGAGGAAGGGTATGTGATTGTAAAAAATAGTTGCAAAAAGGTTGTGGTTGGCGGATTTTCCACCGGCGCAGGTCTTGCGCTTGACCTGGGTAGCCGGGTGAAGGGGCTGTCCGGCATATTTGCAATCTCGCCCCCTTTAAAGCTTCAGGATTTTTCAGCCAGATTTGTCCCGGCCGTCAATTTGTGGAATAAATTAATGCGGCGCTTAAATGTCGGATCCGCCAAAAAGGAATTTGTGGAAAACAATCCGGAGAATCCACATATCAATTATTTTCGCAATCCCATATCCGGTATCCTGGAGCTTGATCGGCTTATGGATCAGCTTGAACCCAATTTGCCGGGAATTAAAACCCCGGTCCTTGTGGTGCAGTCATATGGAGATCCGGTGGTAAACCATAACGGTGCCCGGAAGATATTTGAGAGCCTTGGATCTGAAAACAAGGAATATCTGATGGTCAATTATAAACGCCATGGTATTATTAACGGTGAAAATTCAGATCGAATTTTTGATGCGGTGGGTGGTTTTCTTAAACGGATAAGTTAAAAAAAAAGGGGCATTCCATAATTATTGAATGGAATGCCCCTTGTTGTTTGTCGAGTCTTTTTTTATGTTACTGTAACATTTACAGCCGACGGGCCTTTTGCCCCCTGCTCAATGTCAAAAGTAACCTGATCCCCCTCATTTAATGTTTTAAACCCGGTCGCATTTATTCCTGAGTGATGAACAAATACATCCGGCCCCTCTTCCTGCTCAATGAAACCATAGCCTTTTTTTTCATTAAACCATTTAACCGTACCGCTTGCCATTGTGACTTCCTCCTTGTTAAAAAAAATTACTTTTTTCTCTTACCTTCAGGTCACCACTTTGGCAATGGTTATACCTTCAGAAAAGAAACTGACCTAAAATACAATATAGGCCTATTATAAAAACATTATGAAATATTAAATAGTTTTTTTTTAATGTCAAGCATTTGATGCTATAAAAATAATATTTTCTAATTGAGGGGCTGGCGCGGAAATAATAGCTGATGTTTAAATTTGTGGACAATGGTTTCAATGAGGAGATCCCACAAACAGTAAGTGGATATTATTTTTTAGCCCTTTGCCAGATTTTTTCCTTCTCTGCCATGGGCATGTCGGATAATTTGACGTTTTTATTTTTTGCGTGTTTTTCAATTTCATGAAACCGGGTCGCAAACTTTTTATTGGTGCGCCGGAGCGCTGCCTCGGGGTCAATATCCAGCATTCGGGCCAGGTTCACCACGGAAAAAAATAAATCACCGATTTCGTCTTCCATCCGGTCTTTGTTTTTCGATTCAATCGTCTCAATAACTTCTTGTATTTCCTCTTTTATTTTATCCAAAATCCCTTTCGGAGTTTTCCAGTCAAACCCCACCCGGCTGGCAATGGATTGGATTTTTAATGCATAAAGCAATGCCGGGAGTGTGTTGGGGATACCGGATAAAATGGATTTTCGCTGTTTTTTCGTATTTTCTTTTCTTTTCAAACGCTCCCAGTTGCAAATCACCTCTTTTGAATCCTGGACGGTTGTGTCTGAAAATACATGGGGATGCCGGTAGATTAATTTATCGCACAGGTCATTGATGACCTCTGCAAGTGTAAACGAATGGTTATCTTTTGCAATGGCGCTGTGAAACACAACCTGCAAAAACACGTCGCCGAGTTCTTCCATGAGATATTCCCGTTCACCGCTTTCAATGGCGTCCGCCAGTTCATAGGTTTCTTCGATCAGGCATTTCATAATGCTTTTATGGTCCTGCTCCACATCCCAGGGGCACCCGCCCGGACCGCGCAGGGTGTCCATAATATCCATCAATCGATCAAGTTCTTTCATTGTTTTTTTCCATTATAGTTTATGTAATGGCGTTCATCGAGTTAAATAAATTCATGTCTATAATTTAAACCTTTTGTCAGGTCAAGCTTGATGGTTTAGAAAAAAGTTTTTTTTCACCACTGAGGTCACAGAGGACACAGAGAAAATGTCTTGTTTTTAATTAGTTATCTCTGTGATTTGTAAGTTCTCAATAAAGCGTTTTGTCGGGTTACGTCCGGCCCTCAAATCCCAAATCTTAAATCTTAAATCTTAAATCTTAAATCGCAAATTTAGCCACCCCTTGACATTTCCAACATTCCTATTGACAAACCCCCTTCGAGTTATTATTTTCCCCACGTACCGATAATCTGTGATTTTATCAAATCCGGGTTGTCAGTATAAACTCCCCCTGAATTCCCCCTTGCAAAAGGGGGAATTCATTTTTAGCCCCCGCCGATATGGAGAGGGAAACAAAAACGGAAATGATTTAAAAATCAGGCCTGACTGAAAACAGCTGTTTAGGGTAGACGCTAAATAATTTCAGTATATTGTTTTACTCCAATGGTTTATCCCTGCTATAATTATAACGCGTCCATTCACTGTTTTAGGGTTAATTGTTCAGCGACTAATAATAAGAAAATTTTAATTTTATTTTAACTATTCTTTAACCTTTGCTTTCTTATAGTTGCACCAATCTCATGAAATGATTATTTTTAAACGTTTAAGTTCATTATACCAAAATTAATATTGGCTGGTAATAGTTTATACAGCTCCTATAATTAAAAATAAGAGGTGAAGGGTATGATTCATGTTGAAAACCTGACGAAGTATTACGACAGCTTCTGTGCGGTGGATCAGATCAGTTTTAAAATGAAAAAAGGTGAAATCATGGGCCTTTTAGGCCCCAATGGCGCCGGAAAAACAACCACCTTGAAGATGCTCACCGGATATTTTAAACCCTCTGGCGGCTCCATTGCCGTCGGCGATTACACCATTGCGGATAATCCCCTTAAAATCAAACAGATGATCGGGTATCTCCCTGAAACATCACCGTTTTATAAAGACATGCTGGTGTATGATTATCTTGAATATGTGGCAAAAATACGCGGCATCAAGTCCGGTGACAGATATCCCCGCCTTCGTTTCCTGTCTGATCTATGCGGGTTAAATGATATCATGCATAAAGCCATTGGAGAACTTTCAAAAGGGTTAAACCAGCGGGTGGGGCTGGCCCATGCCATGATGAACGACCCTGAAATTCTGATTTTAGATGAACCCACCCAGGGCCTTGATCCCAACCAGATTGTTGAGATCCGAAATATTATTAAAAAAATCGGGAAGGAAAAAACCGTAATTTTTTCAACCCATATTCTCAGTGAAGCGGAAGCCACCTGTGACCGGATTGTCATCATCAACCGGGGCAAGATCGTTGCTGACGGTGACACCAACGACCTCAAACAATCGGCAGACAAAAAATCGATCATTCAGATTTCATTGCTTCGCGCAGATATTGAATCAATTAAAACCGCATTAACCGCCATTGAAGGCATAGAACAGGTAAATCAAATTGCACAGGGAGAAGACGGTGTTATTTCGGTAAAAATATCCTGCCTGTCATCAATAGATTTAAGGGAAAAAATCTATGAAAAAATAAAGTCCACCGACTGGGTGATAATTGAATTGCATCAGGAGGCCAAAACCCTTGAAACAATTTTCAGAGACCTGACACGTCAAATTGACCCGCCAAATTAACCCGGTGAATAAAACAGGAGAATAAACCATGTGGCAGTTTACCCATATACTGAAAAAAGAAATAAAGGACTACTTTGTTTCACCCATTGCATATATCGTGATTTCAATCTTTCTTATTATCACAGGGTGGTTTTTCTTTTCCACCTTTTTCCTCTATGACCAGGCCAACATGCGGGGATTTTTCTCGCTGCTGCCCATCATTTTTTCGTTTGTGATTCCTGCCATCTCCATGCGGCTGTTTTCAGAAGAACTCAATATCGGTTCCTATGAGATTCTTCTGACCATGCCGGTGACATTTAAAGATATTATTATCGGAAAATTTGCGGCCGGGTTTGCCATGACCGCAGCCATGCTGCTCCCGACAATAGCTTATCCGATTTCCATCTCGTTTATCGGTGAGCTGGACTGGGGCCCGGTAATCGGGGGATATATCGGCGCCATGCTGCTCGGGGGAACATTTTCAGCCCTCGGTGTTTTTGCGTCATCGCTCACCCACAACCAGATTGTGGCTTTTATCCTGGGCGCGGCCATCTGTTTTACCCTCACTTTAATCGATAAGATGCTTTTTTTCTTTCCGGAATCCATCTTAAACGTTGTTCAATACATAGGTGCTGATTTTCATTTTCGAAATATCGCAAAAGGGATTATCGATTCCCGGGACATACTTTATTTTTTAAGTGTGATGTTCATTAGTTTGTATGCCACATACCTGGCCCTGTTGAAAAAAGAATAAGGAGTTAATGATGAAGGGAAAATTCCAGACAGACGCATATTTAAAATTTTTGATCTATGGGGTGGTTATTGTTCTGATCAACCTTGTGGGCATTACCCTGTTCTTCCGGGTCGATTTGACCCAAAACAAGATATACTCATTATCTGACGCAAGCAAGAAAGCCGTAGCCAGGCTTTCCGAACCGTTGACCATCAATGTGTTTTTCACCGAAAATCTCCCGGCGCCTCATAATAACACGAAGAGGTATTTACGGGATATTCTGGAAGAGTATTCGCTTTACGGTGGAAATTTTTTTAATTTCCGGTTTTATGATGTCAGCCCCGAGAAAGAAGGGATAAGTGATAAAGCAGAAGAAAACAGAAAAATTGCCGAGGATTACGGCATTTATCCAGTTGAAATCAGGATGGTTGAAAAAGATGAATTAAAATATAAAAAGGCCTACATGGGGATGGTGATTATCCAGGGAGACCTCATCGAAAAGATTCCCGCCATTACGTCAACCGATGGCCTGGAGTATAAACTGACCAGCACCATTGAAAAACTAAACCGTAAAATCAGCATACTGGCAAGCCTTGACAAAAAGATTGATATCAATCTCTTCATGTCGTCTTCTCTCAGGTTTGTTGCGCCGGTCATCGGCATTGATGAATTACCCCAACTGCCGGAAACCATAAAGAATGTGGTGGATAAGCTTAATGCAAAAAATTACGGGCAATTAAATTTTAAAAATATCGACCCGGCAACAGACAAAGACATCGACACCCTGATCAAAGAACACAATTTACGGGTACTTCAGTGGCCTGATATTCCGAATCGGAATATTAAAGCCGGAAGGGGCGCCATTGGCCTGAACATGGCGTTCGGGGATAAAAAAATTGATATTCAGCTGTTAAATGTCTTACGCATTCCCATTATCGGCACCCAATATCAACTGATTAATATGGACAACCTGGAAGATATAGTCAATTCAAGCATTGAAACACTGATCGGTATCAATGAAGATGTGGGGTATCTTGCGGACCACGGCACCCTTGCCCTTGGATCTCCGATGATGTCGGCACCTTCCCAGAATAACGACAATCTTAAAAATTTTCAGACATTAATGTCGCAGAACTACACGTTAAAACAGATAAGCCTGGCGGATGAAAAAATTCCTGAAAGCTTAAACTGCCTGATTATCGCACAACCAACTGAAAATTTTACTGATTATGAATTGTATCAAATCGATCAGGCCCTGATGCGGGGCACCAATCTTGCCATTTTTACCGACGCGTTTAAAGAAATCCCCCAGCCGCCGCAACAGAGATTTTCATTTAATATGGGGCCCTCATACCAACCCCTGCATACCGGGCTGGATAAACTGCTGGCCCATTACGGGGTTTCCGTAAAACCATCTTTTATCATGGATAAAAACTGTTATAAACAGTCCATGCCTTCCAGGTCGGGCGGGGGAGAGCGTCCCATCTATTTTGCACCTCTGGTTAAAAACGAATTTATCGATCATAACCTTGATTTTATGAAAAATATCAAGGGGCTTGTCACGATAAACAACTCACCAATATCTGTGGATAAGGAAATACTTAAAAAAAATGCCCTGACCGCAGTTTCGCTTTTTTCATCTTCTGATAAATCATGGGAAATGAAAGGAAAGATTAACTTAAACCCCATGTTCATTCAGCCGCCCAATGAAGATGACAAATTTGCCAGTTATTCCCTGGCATATCTGCTGGAAGGCAAATTTTCCAGTTACTTTAAAGGAAAAGAAATTCCGGAAAAAAAAGTGGCCAAGTCTGAAAATATTGATGAAGAAAAATCAGATGAAAGTAAAAAAGACATAGAAAATAAAACGAAAAATGAAAAAGATTCGGACTTGTCAAAAATTAAAACCCAAAAGGCGCTTATTGAAACCGGCAAACCCGGTAAAATTTTTATTGCAGGCTCATCTGCCCTTTTAAAGGACAATCTCCTTGACCCGGACGGGGCAAGCCCCAATGCCGCGTTTGTATTAAATATCATGGACACCTTAAACAACCGGGATGACATCGCTGCAATGAGGAGCAAAACCCAGCAGTTTAATCCCCTTGAAGACACCGAAGCCCTGACCAAAACTTTCATCAAGTTTTTTAATATCGCAGGACTGCCTGTGCTGGTGGTACTTTTCGGACTGTTTGTCTTGTGGCGAAGGAGGAGCCGGAGGAAGAGGATTCGCATGATGTTTCAGAAATGATGGCGTCGTTAAAAATCCCATCTACTGCGTTGTAGCATTTTTTCAGACGTTCAACATACGATAAGTATGCCATCGCGCCTGAAAAAATGTTACGCCTTGTATATGAAATTTTTAACTTAGCCATCTTTTACAAATTAAGCTTAAATTTGATAGAATGGATAAACTGTAAAGCCCGCGTAGGGCGGATTAGCGCAGCGTAATCCGCCGTATGTGAATGGAATATGGATATAAGCATCAATAAGAGGAAGACAATGAAATCAAAAAAAGAATACATACTTGCAGGCCTTGTAATTATTATTCTCGCCGCGTATCTGGTGATTCATAAAACAGACAAGACACATTATGAGCTGCCGGTAATTCCGGAACTTGCCCAATCCGACATTACATCAATCACCATTTCCAAATCCGATCAAACCATTGAGTTAAAAAAGAAAGATGACAAATGGTTGATTTATCCGAAAAAGTATCCGGCAAACAATGCCAAGGTTGATGCCATGGTGGATATTATCAAATCGTTAAAAGTGACCGCTCTGGTATCGGAATCAAAAAATTATCATCCCTATGAACTGGACCCGGAAAATAAAATCACCATTCAGGCAGGCAACGGCGAAAAAGTGTTGCGCGCCTTTGACATTGGCAAAACTGCGCCGTCCAATCGGCATACATTTATTAAAATGCCGGGTGATGATCGGATTTACCATGCCCGTGAAAATTTTAAAAACAAGTTTGATAATACAAAAGATGATTTGCGGGACAAAACCGTGCTCAGTGTTGAAAAGTCCCAGGTCCAGCAGGTTGAAATTAAGGACAAAGACGGGAATCTGGTGTTAAGCATGAAACATGCCCCCATAAAAGTTGAAGTCACACCGGAATCCGAGCAGGCCGATGAAAAAAAAGCACCTCAGGACAATATTGCCCCGGAGCTGGTCTGGCAGGACGCGGACGGCAATCCGGTAAAGGACTCGGATATCAATAATTTTTTCAACAATGTGTCAAATCTTCAGTGCCAGTCATACATTACAGATAAAACAAAGGCTGATTTCACCGGGCCCATGTATACCCTGACGCTGACGGGTGCCAAAACCGTCACCCTTTCCATTTTTGACAAAATTAATAAAGACGACAATGCCTATCCGGCTGTCTCATCGGAAAACGACTATCCGTTTATGCTGCCGGCGTATAAGATGGATAAGATGGTGAAACCTTAATTGAAAGGAAAAAAATGACAGCTAAAACCATTTCCTGTTTTAAATATGATTTCCTGTTATTTTCCGTTCTGTCTATTTTATTCATGTCGGCAAACAGCCATGCCCGGCCGGTGGCAGCCGTTATTTATCCCGACAGTGCTGAAATTACCGAGTTTCTTTCCGTAGATGTTCAAAGAGAAAATGACCGTTTTTTTGTACGGTTTTTCCTCCCCATCCATGCCGTAAAAGACTCTTTGACCGTAAATACGGCAAGTGAATCAAAAATTCAGATCACATCGGTGGAAATTGAAAAACAATCGCTGCCAATGCCGGACACCGCCAAATCTCTCAAAGATAAATTAAAAGAATTAAACCGGCAAAAATCAGACTGCGAAGCAAACATCAAAGCCAACACAACCTGTATTTCCTTCTGGCAGAACCAGGCGGCAAACAAACCTGAAAAAATTGAAAATATTGAATCCATCCTGAAACTGGGAGATGCCATTAAAAAAGGAATAAAAGGGGCTGATTCTGAAATTTACCAATTTAATCAATCCCTTGAAGAAATTGATAAACAAATAAAAGATGTTGAAAAACAGCTTGATAAACTGACCGGATCAGCTCAAAAACAATGGCAGGTCACTGTCTATCTTGCCGGAAATTCACAAAAAAACCAATCGCCTAAGATCAATTTGTCTTATGCCTACAACATTAAAAACTGCAACTGGCGGCCCATTTATACGTTAAATGCCCATCCCGCCAAATCAGAAATAAAATTGTACTGGTATGCAAAAATTATCCAGAATACCGGTATTGACTGGGACAATGTGGAACTTAAAATCGCCACGTCACAACAGTTTACCCGACCTGATCCTCCTTTTTTAGGAGACTGGGTTATCCAGCCCAGAAGAAGTATTGCCCCTTCCAGTATGAGGCGAAAAGCAGTGATGGCTGAAAAATCCATGATGTTTGTTGATACAGCGCAGACAATGGGTGCGGGCGGCCCGCCACCTGAGCCAAAAAGAGATGTGGGCGTTATGTTCGACACTTATGACCTGGGCAGACACAGTATTTCCGCCGGTGATACCCGTCGAGTTAAAATCAGGGAGATGGATTTAAAATCCGACTTTAAATACCTGATCCGGCCACAAAAGGCAGCCCAGGCATTTTTGTTTGCGCAATTAAATATAAAAGATGACGCATTTATCAGACTTCCCTTAGGTGATGCCAGTTTTTTAATCGATTCAGCATTCATTACCAACCGTTTATTTTCAATGACCGACAAGGAACAAAAACTTTTTTTCGGATCCGACCCCCAGGTGGATGTCACCATGAATGTGCGTGAAAAAAAATCCGGGGAAACAGGATTTTTGATCGGAAAAAAACAATACCGATGGGGTTGGAACGTCTTGGTTAAAAATTTAAAGTCCCATGAAATTCATGTCCTCATGGAAGACGCATATCCGCAGCTTAGAGATGACCGGATTAAACTGGAGGAAATATTTTCCGGGGTGTCACCGCAAAAAGAAAAGAATATGGTGACCTGGACCTTTCCGGTTTTGCCGCAAAATGAGACTGCCATTGAATATGGATATCAAATTACCTATCCGGATGAAATGGACCTTTCCTTTGGGGGAAGATAAATATGGCTCAAATCCTAAGCGCTGTCAGCGGATTTGTGTGGGGGCCGGTAACGATTATACTTTTAGTCGGTACCGGCGTAATGGTGGCGCTGATCACCAAAGCGATCCAGCTTCGAAAATTTGCCTATGCCTGGAAACTGATTTCCGGTAAATTTGACAACCCGGACGATGAAGGTGAGATTACCCATTTTCAGGCGTTAAGCGCTGCTCTTTCCGCCACCATCGGCACCGGCAACATTGCCGGTGTGGGCACCGCCATTGCCCTGGGCGGCCCCGGCGCAGTATTCTGGATGTGGGTAACCGCTGTTTTCGGAATGGGTTTAAAATACGCGGAATGCCTGCTGTCATTAAAGTTTCGGACCATCCACAAAGACGGCACTGTCGGGGCAGGCCCCATGTACTATCTTGAAAAGGGCCTGGGCCGGAAGTGGCTGGGCATTTTGTTTGCCCTTTTTGCCGCCATCGCATCTTTTGGTATCGGCAACATGGTGCAGGCCAATTCCGTTGCCGAACCGGTATTACAAACATTCGGTGTCCCCAAGCTGGTCACCGGACTCGTCATAGGCGGTCTGGTTTTTGCCGTTATTGTGGGAGGAATCAAACGTATCGGCCAGGTCGCCAGCAAACTTGTGCCGTTTATGGCGGTTTTCTATGTGGGGGGCGCGCTGTGGGTAATTGTTTTGAATTTTG
>Ga0164318_10005341_pt1 | contig 12417 bp, 9 predicted proteins | sample GuaBasSedimGuay9_FD_113734 | JGI IMG/M metagenome (GOLD analysis project Ga0164318, IMG submission 113734) | Subseafloor sediment microbial communities from Guaymas Basin, Gulf of California, Mexico - Guay9, Core 4571-4, 0-3 cm | ecosystem: Environmental > Aquatic > Marine > Hydrothermal vents >... | reverse complement strand
TCAATCTCATCTTCAACTGTTTCTGCGCCCAAAGGTTCAGGTCGGCCTTTAAGCTGTTTATCTTCTCTGAAAGCTTTATTGACTTTTTGAAAGGTGCCCAAGGGATCGAATGTCTTAATTTCAAGAGACAGGCCCGCTTCGGTAAGACTCCAAACCCCGCGTTGCGAGGAGTCGAGGAAGCCGGCGCGGGCCAGATAAAGCCTAGCCCATTGAACTTGATTTCTTACCCGAGATTGACCGCTCTTTAATGTCACCTCCTGTTCCGATTCGGGTATCTTCATTTTTTCAATGACCTGGTCAATCACTTCTGCGGCCGCTCCAGAACCACCAGTTTCTTTGAGAACCTCTATGATCGGCCTAAAGAAGCGAACGAACTGCGGCCCTTTGCCTTTTCTCATCTTTAGCTTTTTACCCCAACCACTGATTAAACATAACGAAATGGATCTTGCCCCCAGGCATCGATGATAACTTTTACCCGCATGCCTTCCTGATCCAGTCTTTCCTGGAGCCGCTGGCCCCAGGCCGGCATAAAGATCGACTCGGTGGCATAATGCCCCAGATCAAGGATGGCCATGCTTTCCGAAGCCCAGGGGACCGCCTGATGATAGCGGATATCGCCGCTGAGATAAAGCTCCGCCCCCTGTTTCCAGGCGGCTTCGATCAGGTCGCCGCCGCTGCCGCCACAGAGTGCCACTTTTTTGACCATCTCGGGCGGTTGCCCCGTCGCTTTGATGATTTGAACCCGGAACAAAGTCTTGAGTTGCTGAAGTACCTGAGGCCAGGGACGGGCCTCAGGCCACTCTCCCACTCGTCCTAACCCTAGCGGCAGCCCCGGATTTTTTAAATGATAAAGGTCATAGGCCACTTCTTCATAGGGGTGGGCGTTTTTAAGTCGCGCCATTACTCCGGTGAGGCGACTCTCCGGCACCAATACTTCCAGGCGTGATTCACTGACTCGGGATTGGGTCGCGACCTCACCGCGCCACGGCTGGGCCCCGGCTAACGGCCGGTAGGTTCCCTCCCCCCGGCTGGCAAAGGAGCAGTGCGCATACCGTCCGATAACCCCGGTGCGGTCGTCGAACAGGGCTTGACGCACCTGGTCTTCATAGCCCAGGGGGACAAAAACGGTTAATTTATAGACATGATCAGCGCTGGTTTCCTGGAGCACCCGCACCTGGGTTAATTCCAGAATCTGCGCCAAGAAAGCATTCAGGCCCTGTGCGGCGATATCCAGGTTGGTATGGGCCGCGGCCAGGGCCAAGTCATGTTTTAAGGCCAGACTTAACAAGCGTCCGACATGGGTGTCGAGACGGAGGCGTTCCAGGGGCTGGAACAATACGGGGTGATGGGTTAGAACCATCTGGGCTCCGGCGGCCACGGCCCCCTTTAATACCGGTTCCGAGGGTTCCAGAGCCACTACCAGACGTTCGACGGGCTGTTCTGGGTGGCCGATCTGCAATCCCACCCGGTCCCAGGCCAGGGCCAGGGAGGCCGGGGCCTGCTCTTCGACCAGGGCCAAAATGTGCTTAACGGTTACTGCCATGGTGAATAAAAAAGGGGTGCTCGTGTAGCACCCCGGGTGAGAATCCCCTCCGGCTGTTTAGGGGATGATGATTAACTTGTAGTAATTTAAGCATATTCTCTCTGATGTTGGTGGGCCCACCTGGATTCGAACCAGGGACCTTCCGGTTATGAGCCGGTGGCTCTAACCGCTGAGCTATGGGCCCCAGATTGATCCTGCCGGGCCGGGTCGCGGGTCCAGCTTTTGCCTCCTGCCTTAATCTGTCCGGGTGGTGACTCCGGCAAATTTTGGTCAGGCCATCCATGGCCAGTCAACCAGGAGATTGACATCTATAATTATAACTCATAATACCTGATTAATTGCAACCCTAATTCTGATGCCGTCGAAATCCGGTTATTATTTCCCCCAAAATGTGATGCCGGACTTCGAATCTCAGTATTCCACAAAGCTGCGCAGTTGTTTGCTGCGCGACGGATGGCGGAGCTTGCGAATCGCCTTGGCCTCGATCTGGCGAATGCGTTCCCGGGTCACCAGGAAATTACGTCCCACCTCCTCCAGGGTATGGTCGGCCTTTTCGCCGATGCCAAACCGCATGCGGATGACCTTTTCTTCGCGGGTCGTCAGGGTGGTTAGCACCTTCTGGGTCTGTTCGGCCAGATTGAGGTGTTCCACCGCTTCCACCGGCGAGGCGATCTTCCGGTCCTCGATAAAATCGCCCAGATTGCTGTCTTCTTCTTCACCGATGGGGGTTTCCAGGGAGATGGGTTCTTTGGCAATTTTCAACACCTTGCGCACCTTATCGAGGGGAAACTCCATTTTTTCAGCGATTTCCTCCGGGGTCGGCTCGCGGCCGATTTCCTGGACCAGATGGCGGGAAGTACGGATCAATTTGTTGATGGTCTCAATCATGTGGACCGGGATGCGAATAGTGCGGGCCTGATCGGCAATGGCCCGGGTAATAGCCTGGCGAATCCACCAGGTGGCATAAGTGCTGAACTTATAACCCCGTTCATATTCAAATTTATCGACCGCCTTCATCAGGCCGATATTGCCCTCCTGGATCAGGTCCAGGAACTGTAAGCCCCGGTTGGAATATTTTTTGGCAATACTGACGACCAGGCGCAGATTGGCTTCGACCAACTCCCTTTTGGCAGTAGTCGCCTGCCGTTCTCCTTTGACGATCCGGTTATGAATCTCTGGAACCCGTTCGGCCGACACCCCCATTTCTTGGGTTACCTTCTTTAACTGTTTGTGGGCGGCGTCCCAACGGCTTCCCCATTCCGGCAACTGCTCGGCTGATAAGCCTACGCCATTGCCCGGCCGCGTCACCCTATCTTTATCAGCTTTTTTACGACTTTTACAGCTCCGCTTAAATTCAGCGGCGCTCATCCCGGTGGCCTCCAGGCAGTCTCTCATGACTTGCTGGGAATCGCGCACCTTCTGAGCCAGCACCGAGATTTTCTGAATAATCTTGTCCAGATGACGCCGGTCGATCCGCAACTGTTTGACTACCTGGGCGATCTGGCGCCGATCGCGTTCCAGGTGGGCTTCTAGTGAAGCTCTTTTTTCAGGAGACAAGCCCGGTTCGGCCAGCGATGCACTAACGTTGCGGCTGTGATCTTCCAATCTCTTGATTTTTTTGATTAGTTTCTGAAGGTTATCTTTGTAGGAGACCAGATCGGTTCCCGAATTATTAGAATCCGTATCGTCGATCAGATCATCTAGGGGTAATTTCTTCTGGAAGATCTTCTCAGCTACAGAGAGGATTTCCTTGGCTCCCAGCGTGGTTTCTAGAAGAGCGCAGATGACTTCCCGATCCCCCTGTTCGATGCGTTTGGCAATCTCTACTTCGCCCTCCCGGGTCAACAAGGAGACCATCCCCATCTCCTTCAGGTACATTTTGACCGGGTCACCGATTTTAATGGGAGTTTCGGTTTCAAAGTCCAGATTTTCTTCCTCCGCCGGCGCATTTACCGAAGGCTGGAGAGAGATTTTTTTAGGGACTTCGATTACCTTCAAGTCAATATCTTCAAAAATCACAATATTTTCAGCGGTTTCATTAAAGAGCGGGGTGGTGGATACCGAATCAGGAAAATCCTCCAAGGGGATATACCCGCAGTTATCTTCCAAGGATACGTAATCCTTGTACTCTTCAATATCAGTGCCCTTGCTCATTGATTTTCTCCTTTTCCCCAAAAGGTCCTGGTGCTGCTAGCAAACTACGTAATTGCAGATCAATGTCTCTGATCCGGGCAGTAATTGCCAAAACGTCCTCCCCCGTTTGACTCTTATAGGCCCGGTGTAGTTGTTGTTTAAGCTGTTGTTGCTCCTTTTTTAACTGGCGTTTGCGGAATCCACGGCAATAATCCTCAACCAGGTTAGCGAGATTCCCTACCGGAAATTCCTCTGGTGCCAGAGACAGGGCACAGACCTGGTTGCGCAGGTGGGTAGTTTCCATCTGGGTTACCAGCAGGCCGTAATCGAGCCGGCCATGATGCTGATAACAGATCAACAATTGGGTAGCAATCTCCTTGAGACTGTCATCCTCAAAGTCTTCCAGCCAGTCGGCCAGCGAAACTTGAGGCATGACGGTGGGATGGTTAAGAATTAATTTAATTAAGCCGCGCTCCAGACTTACGGTCAACTCCCCCGGCGAACTTAACGTCCGCACCCTGGAGTTGGCATTAGACTTTAAGGCTTGCTGTAAGGCGGTTTCCGCTACTCCCAAGCGTTCTGCGGCCCGGTGAATCCAGAGGTGGCGTTCTACCGGATCGGTCAGGACCTGGAGATAGGGTTTCAACAGTTCCAGGGTGGTGACTTTGGCTTCTACCCCACTCCCCTGGGATTTAAGAATTTCCTCCAGGACAAACTCGAACAGCGGTCGGGCCTGATCCCAGGGGTTACGGAAGATTTCCACCCCGTGTTTAAAGGCATAGCTGTCCGGATCTTCGCCCGCCGGTAAGGTCAAGACCCGGACCGGCAGGCGTTCCGCGGCAAATTGCGGGAAAGTTCGCATCATCGCCTTGAGACCGGCCTGATCGCCATCAAAGACGATCACCACGCGCGGCACATAGGCCTTTAACAGCCGCACCTGATCCCGCGTCAAGGCGGTGCCCAGACTGGCCACCACTGGTTCAATGCCGTGCACCCGCAGGGCCAGCAGATCTATATAACCTTCTACCAGGAGGGCTAGCTGGTGTTTGCGCAAGGCCTCGCGGGCCTGATAGAGGCCATAAAGCGAGCGTCCCTTGGAGTATAACGGGCTTTCCGGGGAATTCATATACTTAGGTTCACCCTCCTCCAGCAGGCGCCCGCCAAAGGCAATTACCCGTCCCTGTCGATCCAGGACAGGGAACATCAAGCGGCCCCGGAACCGGTCATAGTATCCCCCCGAGGTGCGCGCAATGATCAATCCCAGATCACGGGCGGCCTCCAGCGAGCCGCCGCGCGCCGACAGATGTTTTTCCAAGGCCCGCCAGTCATCCGGGATATACCCCAAGCGATAGTCGGCTACCACTTCCGGACTTAAGCCCCGGCGGGTCAGATATGCCTGAGCCGGTGCCCCTGACGGGGCCTGGAGATTGGCTTCAAAAAAGGCCGCGGCCAGTTCGTTGACCTCGTACTGAGCCTGACGTTTTTTTAGCTGACGCGCCTCCTGCGGTCCTAATTCCTTGGAATAGATGGGTATTCCATAACGCCGGGCCACCTCCAGCACGGCTTCGGGAAAGGTTAAGCGCAGGTGCTGCATCAGAAAGGTGAAGACATTGCCGCCTACGCCACAGCCAAAACAGTGAAAGATTTCGCGTTCCGGATAGACGGTAAATGAGGGTTTGGTTTCGCTATGGAAGGGGCACAGCCCGACTAAATAGTTACCGCGGGGCTTAAGACTCACATACTGCCCAATGACCTCAGCAATGGGCGCCGCGGCCTTGATCTCCAACAGTTTGGATTCCGGGATGTATGTAGCCATAAGCTTAAATTTGCAGTTCAGAAATTGGTTAAGCCAAGGTTCTTTCTCAACGTTTTACAAAGGCCGGTTTAATCTTTGATGTCCACGGTGGTCACCCCCCTTCCGCCCTGGTTGATGTCGCCAGGGTAAAAATTTTTGACCATGACATGCTGACGGAGAAATTCTTGCACCGCCTGTTTTAAGCGGCCGGTGCCAATGCCGTGGATGATATCCACCCGCGCACACCCGCACAATACCGCCTGGTCCAGCAGGCGATCCACTAAGGGCAGGGCTTCCTCAACTCTCAGGCCAATAATGTTCAGGGTTGGAGAGCTCAGGTGGGTATCGGCACTGATCTCTACACCCCCCTGGCAGGAGCTATGAAATACCCTCCCGGTCTTGGCCTCCGGTCGGGCCGGTTTCAGATCTGCCTGGGACAGACGTAACTTGATGGTGCCGACCAGCACTTCCATGCGGCCGTCCTTATCAGGCCCCGACATTACCACGCCTTCCCGACCCAGTGAGGTGAGGAAAACCTCTTGGCCGGGGTAGGGGGGCGGTAATGGCGCTGGTGTAGGTCTTGAGTGTTGGACCACGGATTGATAAAGTTTGTGCTGCTGCCGTGAAAATTCCTGGCGCAAGGGCCCCCAGGTTTCCTGACCGCTTTCCAGGCGTTTTAAGATCTGCTTAAACTCACCTTCGGCCTGTTTAATGGCCTGGGCCACGGCCTGTCGGTTCTCTTCTTGCAGTTGCCGTCGTTCCTCTGCCGCGGCCTGTCTTTGCCTTTCCAGGTCGGCCAACTGCGCGGTCAAGTCCTGTTCTTTCTGAGTCAGCTCTTGTTGTTGCCGGGCCAGGGCTTGTTGGGAGGCTTCCAGTTCGGTCAGGAGCTGCAGGGCCTGGAGGCCTTCCTGGCCTAAATATTGTTGGGCCTCGGCAATGATTTCAGGAGCCAGACCTAACTCGCCGGCAATTTTTAGGGCATTGCTGGGGCCGGCCACTCCGTAGGCCAGACGGTAAAGCGGCCGCTGGGTCTGGTCGTCAAACAGCACCGCGGCGTTTCCCAGGTTGGGATGCTTATGCGCAAAGGCCTTGAGCAGATGAAAATGGGTGGTCACCGCGCCATAAGCCCCGGCCCGGGCCAGGGCATTGAGCAAGGCCAGGGCCAAGGCCCCGCCCTCGGCGGGATCGGTGGCGGTGCCTAGCTCGTCCAAGAGCACCAGGCAACGCCCGTCGATCTGGGAGAGAATGGCCGCGGCCCGTTTAATGTGGGCGGAAAAGGTGCTGAGATCGCTGGCCAGGTCCTGGGTATCGCCGATGTCGGCAAAGATGTGGTCAAAGATACAGATCTCGCTGCCTTCGGCCACCGGAATGGGGATACCGCACTGGACCATCAGGCTTAACAATCCCAGGGTTTTCAGGGTAACGGTTTTGCCGCCGGTATTGGCCCCGGAGATCACCAAGAAGCGGCGGGCAGGAGAAAGTTCTAGATCAACCGGGACAACGGACTCAAAGCCGCCGCGGCCCCGCTCCCGGGCTAAGAGCAACGGATGTCGGGCCGTCCTGAGACTGACGCGCCCGCCGCGGGTCAGGATCGGGGCCCGGGCCCGGTAATCCTGGGCATAAAGGGCCTTGGCGTTGGTGGCGTCTAATTCGGCCAGGATGGCCAGATTATCCTGGATGGCCTCCTGATAAGCCCGGACCAGGTCGGTCAATTGCCGTAAGATGCGCTCTTGCTCGCGCTTTTCCTCATTGACCAGCAGGTTGAGGCTATTATTGAGGTTAATGACCTCGAACGGTTCGACAAACAGGGTGGCCTTGCTCTGCGATTGATCATGAATTATCCCTGGCACCCGGCCCTTGCACTCGGCTTTGAGCAGAATTACATAACGACCGTGGCGTTGGGCTACTAAGCGATCTTGCAGGACATCTTTAAACTCAGGCTGGGAGAAAAGATGCTGTAACTGACGGGTTAACTGCTGCCGGGTGCGGGCCATTTGCTGGCGCAATTGCTGCAGTTCCGGACTGGCCTGATCTAAAATGAGGCTGTGGGGGCTGATGGCTTTCTGGATGGCCTGGCGGAGGGGGGCCAGTTCTTGCAGCTGCAAGGCCCGGCGGGCAATCAGGGGATACCGGGAGACGACCGCCGCAAAATATTGCCGGACCCGGCTGACCAGCCGTAATACCCGCAAGATCTGGTTAAAATCACCGGGTTCCAGGATACTGCCGGGAACCTGGACCCGACGCCGCAGAGTGGCTAAATCAGGGAATGGTTCCAGCGGGCAGGGACCCTCGACCGCGGTCAGTTCCCCCAACTCCGTGACTTCCTGGAGCAGGGCGGCAATCTGGTCCGGCTCGGCAAGCGGGCAAATTTGGGCCAGGCGGGTTCGTCCTAGAGCCGAACTGGCGTAACCCTGTAAGACTTTTATCAGCTCTGGAAACTCCAGAGCCCGCAAGGTTTGCTCCGCCATCTCAGAATTGAGTCCGTTTAAGGTAACTACCAAAAAAGTTAATGAACTTGAGTTAGTGCCGTCAACTGTTGCTTTACTAGCTCATTGATTACCTTTCCATCGGCCCGGCCCGCCACTTTGCTCATGATGGCTTTCATTACTTTACCGAGATCTTGGGGCCCTTGGGCTCCCACCGCTTTGATGACCGCAGCGATTTCCGCCTCAAGATCGGCTTCCGACAACTGGGGTGGCAAAAAAGAAAGGAGGAATTGCAATTCCTCCTGTTCTTGTTGAGCCAGATCTAGTCGGCCAGCCTTGGTATATTCTGCGTTGGCCTCTCGGCGTTGTTTTATTTGAGACGCAATTACCGCGGTAATTTCCGCCTCTGTAAGTTTACGTCTTTCTTCTACTTCGCGATTTTTCAAAGCTGCGCGGACCATCCTTAGTACCGCAAGCTTTCGTTGCTCTTTACCCTTTAAAGCGGCTTTGAAAGCCGTGTCGATCTCTTGATAGAGGGACATTACCTAGCCTCTGGCTCCAAATTTCCGCATGCGTTTTAGAGCCCGTTTTTTGGCCGCCAATGCTTTTTTCTTCCTCTTGACGCTAGGTTTTTCGTAGTGTTCTCGTTTGCGGATATCCGAGAGTATCCCCGCTTTCTCACACTGCTTTTTAAAGCGCTTTAAGGCGAGTTCAAAGGGCTCATTTGCTTTCACCCTTACGCCCGGCATTCATTTTCGCCTCCTCCCCTGTTAAATCAAGCCGTTAAGGACCCCGTTGCTATTCTCCCACTTGGTTCCTGAGCTCATCAGGCTACTGTAATTTTCGGGGTTATATGGCATATTCACTGAATTTATTAAATCTATCATTTACTTTTTGACTGTCAAGTCATTTTTTTTTAGATTTAGTCCCCTGCTAACCACAGAAATCGGCGGCGGGTATGACCCAACTCAGTGGCCGGGCTAGGGTTGGGAGGGCAACCGACCGATGGTAATCGCCATGACGCGGTCCCCGTCCGGGGCGAGTTTGATACATTTAAATATGCCGGGAGCCAGGCTGACCTTTTTAAACTGTTGAGGGGTAATTTTAACCCGGTTCCAGCTTTTTGCTAACTCATTTTCTAGCTCGTTCCCAAGTTGTCCTTGGGAACGAAACTAATTACCTGGGCCGCTGGATAACCGCGCAGGATTTCTCCGGCCACATCCACTACTAGGGGGATTTGGTCGATGAGGGCCGTATCACTGGTGCTAACCGGTATGGCCTCAGCCATCAGGCATTTCTCCGGCACGGCCACAGCCCGGGCTTCGACCACCAGTCCCTGGGCTTCAAACATCTGTCGGGTCCGGGCGGCTAATTCGCCGCTGCGACTGAGGGGTGCATCATACCACACCTTGATGGGTCCCAGGTGATGCTCCTGGAGATATTGGGCCAGCCGACTCAGGGCCGCGTCACTGAGCGGCGACGGCTGGTAACGACGGGAAACTTCGCCGATATCACGGATAAAGCCGTCATCGGCCGCGACCAGGGGCAGGCCCTGGAGACCGCACTCCAGGGTAATCAGGACATTATGGCCATCTAAACTTAGAGGTCCAGCCTTTAGGGCTGCCAGAGTAACCAATTTGGCCCGCCGCCGCGCCGCGGTAGCCGGGTCAAACACTCCGCGGTGTAACAATTGCCGGGCGGCACGGTTCTGTTGATAACGGTTGCCCACCAGCGTCAGCGCGGCCTGACGCGCATAGCCCCGGCTCAGCAGGTAGCGAAAATCGCGCCCGGCTTCCAGAAGCTTTTCCTGATCAAAGTTTTCTAGGGTCAAATGAACCCGCCGGATTACCCTGCTAACCTCTTCTTGGGGAGTGCATATCTGGTTACAAACCTTCCTTGGCCAGCTCTTCGATCAAGGTTTTCTGTTTTTTGGTGAGGCTGGCGGGGATATCAATGATAATGCGCACGTATTCATCTCCCCGCGACTTGCCGTTGGCTTGGGGGATACCGTAGCCCTTGAGACGCATCTTGGTCTGGCTCTGGGTTCCGGGCGGGATTTTCAGACTCATGGTCTTGCCGTCCAGGGTAGGAACGGTGACCTTGGTGCCGATTACCGCGTCGGTAAACTTAATATGTTTGTCGATATAGAGATCGTAGCCCTCGCGTTTAAACACCGGGTGCTCGATCTCCTTGATTTTGATATATAAATCACCCGGAGGACCGCCAGCCGGATTGATGCCGCCCTTTCCGGCCAGCCGCAGCCTTTTACCGGGGTTGATTCCCGCCGGGACCTTGACCGAGACCTTTTCCAAGTGGCCATCGCGGCTAAACTGGACCAATTTTTCCGTGCCAAAGGCGATTTCATGAAGGGTTAAGGTTAATTCGACCTGCAAATCCTGGCCGCGCAGCAGTTGGGTCTGGTTTTCGAAACCGCCGGTCTCGGTAAAATCGAAAAATCGACCCTTGCCCTTTTTGGTAAACGGGCTATAAGTTCGGGCCCGCCCCCGGCTTCCGAAGAGTCGCCCCAGGATGTCATCAGAAATGCCAAAATCCCGGAACACGTCGCTAAAATCAAAACCGCGGAAAATATCTTCTTGAGAGAACTTGGCCTTGAAGGCATGGGAACCGAAGGCATCGTATTCCTTACGTTTTTCAGGATTGCTCAGAACGGCATAGGCCTCACTGATCTTTTTAAACATCTCCTCGGCATGCTTGTCCCCTTTGTTCTTGTCGGGATGATATTTAAGGGCCAGTCGCCGGTAAGCCTTCTTGATGTCTTCAGGGCTGGCATCTTTATTAACGCCCAGAATCTGGTAATAATCCTGATCGGCCATAATACTGCAGGAACGCCTCCACCTTTGAGTAGCTCAATTGCCGGAAGATTTTAGGTGAGCTTCAAATAGGGTTCAATTAAATTATAAAAACCTAGCAAGGGTTTGTCAAGGCACCGCTATTCGTATAACTGACTATATTCATTATCGTTTTTTAACTAATATGGTGATTCTTAAGGTGAAAAAATGCACAGCATTTACTTGCTTATTTTTCTTATATGTGTTATCCATTGTTTGTTAAAAAGAAGATTAAGCCTTAATCGAAAAGTATCTGGAAAATAAGCATGGGCTGGTGTAGGAAAAAAATCGGCAAATTGAATACCAGTTAAGGAGGTAACTGTATGACAGCACTGGCTGGCGGTTTAGGGGCCTTGGTTCTGGGGATTATTGGTTTGACCCTGTGGTTCGGAGATTTCTTAACCCTGTTAAAGGGCGGCATTCCTTTGCTGCTCTTATTGGGTGGGGCCCTGGCTGTTTACCTGGGTTTTGAAGAGGCCAAGGATAAGCTCTTTAAAAAATCTGAAACCCCGAGCTTCGAAGCTCCCAAAGCCACTGAGGCCGAAGTTGAGAAATATAAGGCTGAGGTAGAAAGTTTAAAGGCCGAGATCGAGGCTCTCAAGAAACAGGCCGAATAGCTTCATAAATTTGACTCGAAAGGCCTCCTGCGCTCCTACCTCGGGGGGCCTAAATCAATCTCCCCGCAGAACACTGGTTTGATCTCGCCACCGGCAGTACGAATCAGTAAGGCCCCATCGGCATTGATATCCAGGGCCAAGCCGGTAATGATTTGCCTACCCTGATGCACCGTCACCGTATTCCCCAAAGTTACCGCAGCTTGGCGCCAGCGGGACAGTATGGTAGTAAATTCCAGGGCCTGAAAATCGGCATAGAGTTGGTCTAGAGCTTCTAACCAGAGGCGCAGGATGGTCAGGCGGGAATAGGACTTGGCGCCGGCTTGGGCCAGCGAAGTGGCGATGGCGTTTAGGGGCGGCGGGAAATCAGGGGTATTGACGTTAAGGCCCAGCCCCAGCACCAGATGGCTCATCTGATCGCTCTCGGTTTCCATTTCCATTAAGATGCCACCCAATTTTTTACCCTGGCAGAGGATATCATTAGGCCATTTGATTCCGACCTTGAGGGCGGTGGCTCGTTCCAGGGCTTCGACCACGGCCACTGCCGCGGTCAGGGTCAGCTTGGGCATTTCCACCGGGGGGAGGGCCGGACGCAGGATCACCGAGACATAAATCCCGGTTCCCCGCGGTGATTCCCAGGTCCGACCCAATCGCCCCCGCCCCGCGGTTTGGGTTTCGGCGACAATTACGGTTCCTTGGGGAGAGCCTTGCCGGGCCAGTTGTTTGGCCAGGTCGTTGGTCGAACCTAAGGTGGGAAAGTGATAAAAGGGGCCGCGGATAAATTGGGTATTGAGATCCTGAGCAATCTCGGCGGGTAGGAGTAAATCCTGGTGCGGTGGCAGACGATAACCGCGGCGCGGGCTGCCGATAATGGGATAACCGACCGCCTTCAGGCGTTGCAGGCGTTTCCAGACCGCAGTACGGCTCAAACCGAAACGGCTAGCCAGGGTTTCTCCCGACAAATAATCTCCCGACTGCCTTAAGGCACCCAGAAGCTCCTGCTGTAGGGGATCCAGCTCCGGAGTAGATTGAGGAAGTGGCAGCCGTTTCATGGCAT
>Ga0164318_10005340_pt1 | contig 12419 bp, 8 predicted proteins | sample GuaBasSedimGuay9_FD_113734 | JGI IMG/M metagenome (GOLD analysis project Ga0164318, IMG submission 113734) | Subseafloor sediment microbial communities from Guaymas Basin, Gulf of California, Mexico - Guay9, Core 4571-4, 0-3 cm | ecosystem: Environmental > Aquatic > Marine > Hydrothermal vents >... | reverse complement strand
CTGAACCTGGAAGTCGCCGCCGCTGCCGATGCCCTTGATCGGGAGATCAGCGGAGGATATGCCTCGGATCTGCTGAGCTGCGTGATGGCCCGGGCGCAGGCGGATAATGTCTGGGTGACTTTGCAATCGCATCCCAATATCGTGGCCGTGGCCTCCCTGCTCAATCTGGCCGGCATCATCGTCACCGAGGGATCACCTTTGGATCCGGCTACAATTGAGAAGGCCAACGAGGAGCACATTCCCATTCTGACCACCCCGTTGACCACGTTCACGGTGGTGAGCAGGCTGGCAGAGCTGGGCGTTCAGGGCGTGGGCTGAGGGCCGCACTGCGAGATGTTCCAGTATCTGTTTGCGGACCTGCACATCCACACCGTGCTCAGCCCTTGCGCCGAAGTGGAGATGATCCCGCCGCTCATCATCCGCCGCGCACGTGAGTTGGGTCTGAGCCTCATCGCCATCACCGATCACAATTCCTCTGAGAACGTGGCCGCCGTGATTGAGGCGGCGGAGGGAAGCGGGATCACCGTTTTGCCGGGCATGGAGGTGCAGACCCGCGAGGAAGTACACCTGCTGGCCCTCTTCGACACGGTAGAACAGGCTCTAGCTTGGCAGGCGGAGGTGTACGCCCACCTGCCGGACCTTAAAAACGACGAGGATTATTTCGGCGCCCAATTCGTGGTGGACGCTACGGGCGAATACGTGCGCAGCAACGAACGGCTGCTGCTGACCTCGACGGATCTCTCACTGGAAGCAGCAGTGGCCGGGGTGCGAGCCCTGGGCGGGCTGGTCATCCCCGCCCACGTGGACCGGACGGCCTTTAGTCTGATCGCCAACCTGGGATTTATCCCGCCTGATCTGGACCTGCCCGCCGTGGAGATTTTTCGCTTAAGTCAAGAGGCGGAGGTGCGGCAGCGATTTCCCCAGCTCAAGGGGTATACTTTCATCCGCGATAGCGATGCCCATCGCCTGAGCGAGATGATCGCGTGCACGATGTTCAAAGTGGCCGCGCCGACGGTGGCTGAACTGACCATGGCCCTGCGGGGTGAGAGAGACCGCCGGGTAGAGATAACGTAGTGTGAATATCAAAATATTACGTAAGGAGATGCAACTATGGCCGAACCCGAAACTGTACTTGAGCAGGAAGAAACTTTGGACCTGGCCCCCCTGGGAGCGGTCCTGGAGAAGTACAAACGCGAGAAAGGAGCGGTGATTCCCGTCCTCCAGCAGGCACAGGAAATTTACGGGTGGTTACCCCCAGAAGTGTTAAAAGCTGTGGCCAAGGGAATGAATGTGCCCCTCAGCCAGGTTTACGGCGTGGTCACATTCTACTCCCAGTTCTATCTCACCCGCCGCGGCCGGCACATCATCCGCGAATGTGATGGCACAGCCTGCCACGTGCGCGGCGCGGCCAGGATCATCAGCACCGTGGAGAAAGAACTCGGTATCGAAGCTGGCGAGACCACGCCCGACTACCGGCTGACCTACGAAGTCGTGTATTGCCTGGGCTCCTGCGGACTTGCGCCGGTAGCCATGGTGGACGGTAACGTCGTCGGTCACCTGGTGCCGGAACGCATGCTACAGATCGTCCGTGAGTTGGACTAGTGCGCGAACTCTCCCTACACATCCTGGATGCACTAGAAAACTCGCTCGAAGCCGGGGCTTCGCGAGTGACCTTAACTATTGAAGAAGACCTGACCGCCGACCGGTTGACGATTACCATCACTGACAACGGGCGCGGCATGGACGCGGAGACGGTGAAGACAGTGCTGGACCCTTTCTTCACCACCCGCACGACCCGCCACGTGGGCCTGGGATTGCCCCTCTTCGCCGCTGCGGCCAAGCGTTGCAACGGTGACCTGACCATCGAGTCCGAGGTGGGTAGAGGAACGACGGTGCAGGCTACTTTCCAGCACAGTCACATTGACCGCGCGCCACTGGGGGACATTCACGACAGCCTGCTTAGCTTTCTACTGGCCGAGCGCCCGGTTGACCTGCACTACGTCCACCGCGTGAACGGTCGCCAGTTCGAGTTCGACACGGCGGACATCCGCGCTGAATTGGGCGACGTGCCGTTGTCACATCCGGCGGTGCGGGAGTGGCTGAGCGAGTTCATCTCTGAAGGAGAGCGGGAAATAAAGTGAAACCTTGCGAAGGTTAGAAACCTTCGCAAGGCTTACAAGGCTGAAGGAGGAGATAAAAATGCCCAAAGTGAAAAGTCTGGCAGATCTCAAACGCATTCGCGAGGAGGCTCAAAAGGACATCAAAGTGCGGCTGAAGACAGGGACGACGATCACCGTGGGTATGGGCACCTGTGGAATCGCGGCCGGCGCACGTGAGACGATGCACGCCATCCTGGAGGAGCTGCGCAAGCGCGAGATTGACGCGCACGTGACTACGGTGGGCTGCATCGGGATGTGCTCTAAAGAGCCGCTGGTGGACATCGAGCAGGCTGGCCATCCGCGCATCACCTACGGCAACGTGCACCCCGACATGGTGCCCCGCCTGATCGAGGAGCATCTGATCAAGGGCAACGTGGTCCAGGAGTGGGTGGTTGGCCGCGTGACACGGGATTAAAATCCCGATCCGAACATCCTGGAAAATCAAGGTAGGGATGTAGCGGCGGACGGCCCTTCGGCGAAGCTCAGGGCGGGCTCCGTCCGCCACAGAGCCAACACAGCAGTTGGCCACTACACTACAGCCTTTACACTAATTATACGAGGAGGTAATTCAATGGCTGAAGCTTTTTACCGGGCGAATGCCCTGGTGTGTGGAGGCACCGGGTGCACAGCGTCCGGTTCGACGAAAACGTTCGAGGCCCTGAAAGCGGAGATCGCGCGCCGTGGCCTGGAAGATGAGGTACGGGTAGTCCGCACCGGTTGCCGTGGATTCTGCGAGATGGGGCCGGTGATGATTATCTACCCGGAGGGTATCTTTTATTGCCGGGTTCATGAGGAGGATGTTCCTCACCTGGTGGAGGAAACCTTCGTCAAAGGCCGGGTAGTGGAAGAGCTTACTTACAAAGAACCAGCGACCCATCAGGCTGTGCCGCACTACAGCGAGATACCCTTCTACACCAAGCAACAACGGGTTGTCTTGAGTAACTGCGGGATGATTGACCCGGAGAACATCGAAGAATACATTGCCCGCGGTGGGTACGAGGCTCTGGGCAAGGCCCTCTTCGAGATGACCCAGGAAGAAGTTATTGACGAGGTTAAGCGTTCGGGCCTGCGTGGGCGCGGTGGGGCAGGCTTCCTCACCGGCCTGAAGTGGGAGTTTACTTACCGGGCTCCTGGCGACGTGAAATACGTGGTCTGCAATGCGGACGAGGGCGACCCCGGCGCGTTCATGGACCGCAGCGTCATCGAAGGCGACCCTCACAGCCTGCTGGAAGGGATAACGATCGCTGCTTACGCCATCGGCGCCAAAGAGGGCTATATCTACTGCCGCGCCGAGTACCCGCTGGCCATCCACCGTCTCAAGGTGGGCATCGCCCAGGCGGAGGAGTACGGCCTGCTGGGCGACAACATCCTGGGCACTGATTTCAGCTTCCACCTGAAGATTAAAGAGGGCGCAGGGGCCTTTGTCTGTGGTGAGGAGACAGCACTGCTGGCCAGCATCGAGGGCCGGCGCGGTGAACCTCGTCCACGGCCACCTTTCCCGGCAGTGAAAGGTCTATGGGGCAAACCCACCAACATCAACAACGTGAAATCCTACGCCAATGTCCCGCGAATTATCGCCAAAGGAGCCGACTGGTTCTCTTCCATCGGGATGCCGCGCAGCCCCGGTACAGCCATCTTCGCTCTAACGGGCAAGGTGAACAACACCGGGCTGATAGAGGTGCCGATGGGGATCACAATGGGTGAGATCGTCTTCGACGTTGGTGGTGGAATCCCCAATGGCAAGAAATTCAAGGCGGTGCAGACTGGCGGCCCGCTGGGCGGTTGCTTATCAGCAAAGTACTTGAACCTGCCCGTGGATTTTGACTCCCTTAAGGAGGCGGGGGCGGTGATGGGCTCCGGCGGGATGATCGTGGTGGACGAGGATACCTGCATGGTGGAGTTCTCCAAATTCTTCCTCACTTTCGCCACTGCGGAATCCTGCGGCAAGTGCGTGCCCTGCCGCGTCGGCGGCAAGCGTATGCTGGAGGTGCTAACCCGCATCACCGAGGGCAAGGGCCGGTTGGAGGACATCCAGACAATCAAGGAAATCGCTGCTGGCATGCAGGCGGGCGCGCTGTGTGCTTTGGGCCAGCTCACGCCCGGCCCGGTGTTGTCCGCCCTGCGCGACTTTGAAGATGAGTTCATTGAACACATCGTGGACAAGAAGTGCCGGGCCGGCACCTGCAATGCCCTGGTGCGCGCTCGCTGCACCAATGCCTGCCCGGCCGAGGTGGATGTGCCCAGCTATGTCTCGCTGGTGGCCCAGGGACGCTATGCCGAGGCCCTGGAGATTCACCGCCGGCGCAACCCCTTTGCCCTGGTGTGTGGACGGGTGTGCCCTGCTTTCTGCGAGGCGCGTTGCCGCCGGGGTGACATTGACGAGCCCATCGCTATTCGGGCCGTCAAGCGTTTCATGGCCGATCACGAGATCAAGAAACCGTGGACACCGCCCATCTACGAGCCGGCCAAAGCGGAAAAAGTGGCCGTGGTCGGCGCAGGACCGGCGGGATTGACGGCAGCGCTGCGCCTGGCCCAGAAGGGCTACCGAGTCACTGTATTCGAGAAGCTGCCCGTACCGGGCGGGATGATGGCCGTGGGCATTCCCGACTATCGCCTGCCGCGTGATATCCTCGACGTGGAAATCGAGAACATCAAACGGGCGGGTGTGGAGATCAAGTGCAATCAGGCGCTAGGCAAGGATTTCACCGTTGACAGCCTGATGGACGAGGGCGGCTACAAAGCGGTGGTGCTGGCCATCGGTGCGCATAAGAGCCGCAAATTGCGCATCGAGGGCGAGGACATGGAGGGGGTCTACCACGGGGTGGACTTCTTACGTGACATCGCCCTGGGCAACGCGCCCGACATGGCCGGCAAGCGAGTAGCCATCGTCGGTGGTGGTGACGTAGCCATTGACGTGGCCCGCTCGGCCTGGCGACTGGGAGCCAGCGAGGTACACCTCATCTACCGCCGCACGCGCCAGGACATGCCCGCTCACAAAGAGGAGATCGCGGCAGCCGAGGCGGAAGGCACTATCTTCAACTTCCTCACTAACCCGGTGCGCGTGCTCGGTGAAAACGGCAAAGTGACCGGCGTCGAAGTGCAGAACCAGATTCTGGGCGAGTTCGATAGCTCCGCCCGCCGGCGGCCCATCCCGCAGGAAGGCTCCAACTTCGTGATCGAGGTGGATGTGTTGGTACCGGCCATCGGTCAGGGTGTTGACCTCTCGTGGTTGGACGGCTCCGGCATCGAGGCCAACCGCAATACCACTTTTGCAGTCAACGGCGCATTGGCTACCACCCGCCCCGGCGTCTTCGCTGCCGGCGACGCGGTGAGTGGCCCGGCGACGGTGGTCCAGGCCGTGGCCCAGGGCAACCGGGTCGCCGTCCAGGTAGATCATTACCTGCGCACCGGCAAAGCAGAGAAAATCCCGGTGGTGCCCGGTTACGAGGTAGTCGAGCAAAAGTTCAACGTGGAGGACTACGCCGACGCTCATCGCCCAGAGATGCCTGAGTTACCCATCGCCGAGCGGCGCGGTAACTTCAACGAAGTCGAACTGGGAATGGACGAAGCCACCGTCCGCGAGGAATGTAAACGCTGCCTGCGTTGTGACCTGGAGTGGCTGGAAACCGAAGGTTTGGCTTTCGAGCCGGTCCCAGACCGCGCGCTGGTCGAAGAAGAAGTGGTATAGTTGGAGGCGGGCAGGGTTCGTCCTCGCAACGGGGGGAGGATGAACCCCGCCCGCCGTTTCATACCCGAAGAGGAGACTTTGAATATGGCAACAGTGAATATCACTATCAACGGCCAGAAAATCACCGCCCGTGCGGGCAGCACCGTCCTCGAAGCGGCCCTGGAGGCGGGGATTGACATCCCCACGCTGTGCTACCACCCCGCCCTGCCACCCGAAGGTGCCTGCCGGGTATGCCTGGTGGAGATAGAGAAGCAACGCACTCTCCAACCAGCCTGTACCTTCCCTGTCACCGAGGGCATGGTGGTGCACACGCACTCGGAGAAGGCAGTAGAGGCGCGCAAATTCGCGCTGGAGCTGCTGCTCTCCGACCACCCGTTGGATTGTATGACCTGCGAGATGAACGGCAACTGCGAGCTCCAGGCCCTGGCCTACGAGTACGGGATCAAGGAGACTCGCTTCCCCGGCGTTCAGCACGCCTACCCCATTGACGACTCGAACCCCTTCATCGAGCGTGACTACAACAAGTGCGTCCTTTGCCGGCGCTGCGTGCGGGCCTGCAATTACATGAACGGCGTGGAGGCTATCGGCGTGGTGTACCGCGGCTTCCAGGCCAAGATTGGCACGGCCTTCGATGCCGGTTTGCAGGATTCGCCCTGCGAGTTCTGTGGGATGTGCGTGGAGGTCTGTCCCACCGGGGCGCTGATTCCCAAGCAGCGCAAGGGCAAAGGCCGCGAATGGGAGTTCGAGCACGTGCAGACAACATGCCCCTACTGCGGCGTGGGCTGCCAGCTCGACCTGAACATCAAGGATAACCGCATCGTCCAGGTGCGGTCGGTGTGGGATGGGCCGGCTAACCATGGCCTGACCTGCGTCAAGGGACGCTTCGGCTTCGATTTCGTCGAGAACCCAGATAGGCTGACTAAACCCCTGATCAAGAAGAACGGAGAATTCGTCGAAGCCACCTGGGACGAGGCCCTGGACCTGGTGTCCAGCAGGCTGAGCGAGATAAAAGAGAAGCACGGCAGCGACGCCATCGGGGTGCTCGGCTCAGCCAAGTGCACAAACGAGGCAAATTATCTCCTTCAGAAATTTACACGGCAGGTGATAGGCACCAACAACGTTGACCACTGTTGCCGTATCTGCCACAGCTCCACTGCTTATGCTCTGGCCGCAGCGTTTGGGTCAGGGGCGATGACCAATTCCTTCGAGGACATCGTCAATGACGCTCAGGTCTACTTCGTCATCGGCTCCAATATCACAGAGACTCACCCAGTGCTGGGGATGCGCATCCGCCAGGAGGTCAAGGAGCGGGATGCCAAGTTGATCGTCTGCGACCCGCGAGAGATCCCTATCGCTGACTTCGCCACCCTCTACATCCGGCACAAGTCAGGCACGGACATTGCCCTGCTCAACGGGATCATGAACGTGCTGATCACCGAGGAGCTCTACGACGAAGACTTTGTGGCAAAGCGCACCGAGAACTTTGAGGAGCTGAAGGAGACGGTCCTCAAATACCCGCCGGATAAGGCAGCCGATATCTGCGGCATCACCCCCGAGGAGATCGTCGAGGCAGCGCACCTGCTGGCCGAGAACCGCCCTGGCGCTCTCATCTACGCCATGGGCATCGCCCAGCACACCACTGGTTACCAGCATGTTCTCTCCTGTGCTAATCTGCAGATGCTCCTGGGCAACATAGGCGTGCCTGGTGGTGGCATAGCCCCCCTGCGCGGTGCCGATGTGACTGGCATGGGGGTGTTGGCTCACGTTTACCCTGGCTACCAAAAGGTGACCGACCCGGCGGCGCAGGCGAAGTTCGAGAAGGCGTGGGGCGTTCCCCTCTCAGACGAAATAGGGCTCATGGTGGTGGGGATGGTAGATGCCGCCGGCACAGGGCAGGTCAAGGCTATGTACATTATGGGCGAAGACCCTATGATGAGTAACCCCGACCTCAACCACGTGGAGAAGTGCCTGAAGAGCTTGGATTTCCTGGTGGTGCAGGACATCTTCCTCACCGAGACAGCACAATTGGCCGATGTGGTACTGCCAGCAGCAAGTTGGGCCGAGGAGAACGGCACCGTCATTAACTCTGAGCGGCGGATACAACTGGTGAACAAGGCTATCGAGCCCCCTGGCGAGGCGCGCCCCGATTGCCAGATCATTCCCGACTTGGCCAAGCGGATGCTGGACGTAATACCGGATGCGCCTTACGGCGGCTGGGACTATGCACACCCCTCGGAGATCATGGATGAAATCGCGGCCCTATGTCCCGTTTTCGGAGGCGTCCACTATCCCCGCCTAAAGCAGAGTCTGCAGTGGCCCTGTCCCAACCCCGACCATCCCGGCACCCCGATACTGCACGTGGGCAAGTTCGCCCGCGGCCTGGGGCACTTCAGCGGGGTGAAATGGCAACCTCCGGCGGAGGAGCCCGACGAGGAATATCCTCTCATCCTCACGACCGGTCGCGTGCTTTATCACTGGCACACCGGCTCCCTCACCCGCCACTCGGAGGGCCTGGATGCCATCTATCCGGAGGCGATGGTGGAGCTCAACACTGAGGATGCCTCCAGGCTGGGTATCACCGACGGGGATATGGTGAAAGTCGCCTCGCGGCGTGGGGAGGTCGTGGCCAAGGCGGAAGTGAGCGACAAGCCTAAGCCGGGCATGGTCTTCATGCCCTGGCACTTCGCCGAAGCAGCGGCCAACAAGCTGACCATCGCCGCCCTCGACCCCAAGGTCAGGATCCCCGAGTACAAGGTCTGTGCAGTGAAGGTGGAGGCGGACTAGGCCTTCCTTCATCAAACCGTAGCAATGTGGCTAGCACAAGGCTTTCGCTTCACATCAAATAAATTAGTAAAAGAGGGCAAGCAAGCGTTCAAATCACCCAAGTCCATTATCGAGGCAGCTTGTGGCATTGGCAAAGCGAAGTCGGAATCTATCGTCCGCGCCAAAGCCTGCCGCCACCTGCACTGCGATCTGGAGTGGCTGGAAACCGAAGGTTTGGCTTTCGAGCCGGTCCCAGACCGCGCGCTGGTCGAAGAAGAAGTGGTATAGTCGGAAGGCGGGCAGGAATTCGTCCTCGCAACGGGGGGAGGATGAACCCCACCCGCCGTTTTAGACCCGGAAGGGAGGTTTTGAATATGGCAACAGTGAACATCACTATTAACGGCCAGAAAATCACTGCCAGAGCAGGCAGCACCGTCCTCGAAGCGGCCCAGGATGCGGGGGTTGACATACCTACTCTCTGCCATCACCCGGCGCTTACCAACTGGGGGGCGTGCCGGATGTGTCTGGTGGAGATAGAGAAGCAGCGCACCCTCCAGCCGGCCTGCACCTTCCCCGTCACCGAGGGCATGGTAGTACACACCGAGTCGGAGAAAGTGGTGAACGCACGCAAGTTCGTGTTGGAACTTCTTTTCTCCGAGCGCAATCACTACTGCATGTACTGCCAGATGAGCGGCGACTGTGAGTTGCAGAACCTGGCCTATCGCTACGGCCTGGATAGCTGGCTCTATCCTCGCCCGTACACCCCTATGCCGGTGGACGCCACGCGGCAGTATTTCGTGATGGACCACAACCGCTGTATCCTTTGCCGGCGGTGTGTCCGCGCCTGCGGCGAGTTGGTGGGCAATCACACTTTGGGTGTGCGCGAGCGGGGCGCGAACTCGATGATCTGCGCCGACATGAACGTGCCCTTCGGCCTGTCGTCCTGCCTCTCCTGTGGTACCTGCTTGCAGGTGTGTCCCACCGGCGCGCTCATGGACCGCAGAAGCGCCTACCGGGGACGCGAGGCCGAGGTGGAGCGCGTGAAGAGCATCTGCGCAGCGTGTAGCGTGGGCTGTGGCGTCGAGTTGGTCACCCACGACAACCAACTACTGCGCATTGAGGGTGACTGGGATGCTGAGGTGAATAAGGGCCTGCTGTGCGTTGCCGGTCGTTTCGAGCCATTGTTTGACGATCGCCAGCGCGTGCTCACCCCGCTGGTGCGGCGTAATGGCGAACTGGAAGAAGCTACCTGGGACGAGGCACTGGACGCCGTGACCGGCAAGTTCAAAACCCTGGGCGGCGCTTCCCTGGCTGCGTTGGCCTCACCCCGCGCGACCAACGAGACCCTGAACCTTTTTGTCGAAACGTTCAAGAAATTGGGTGCTAAGAGCGTGGGCAATTTGCAGCCCGTGCCTGACTTCCTGGCCAAGGCGGAGGGTTCGCTGACCATGTTGGACGAGGCTGATATGTTCGTGGTCGTCGGCGTGGACCTGGCCGAGGATTACCAGGTGGCCGGGTTCGCCGTCCGCCGGGGGGTGACCAATCGCGGCGCGTATCTGGTGATCGTCGGTGAGGGCGAGACCGAGCTGGCGGAAATAGCCAGTTATCAGTTTAAGCCTGCCGAAGTGAACCGGGCTATTGCTCTGGCAAAAGGCGCAGACGCGCCCGTAGTCATCTACGGAGCCGGAGCCGGAAATCTGATGTCCCACCTGTGGGTAGCGCTTTCGGGCAAAGCTGGTTTCCTGGGCCTGGTACCGGGTACTAACGGACGTGGGGCATTAGCCGCCGGACTGAACGGTGCTTTTGAGCCGGAGGGAGTCAAGGGGGTCTTCGTCCTGGCTGCGGACGACGAGGTGGATGAGACGCTGCTAGGCAAATTGGAGGGTGCCGAGTTCGTCGTTGCCCAGGCCAGCTACTTCGGTCCCCTGGTGGAGAGGGCGGACGTCGTTCTACCGACGGCTATCTGGGCAGAAAAGTCTGGTACCTTTACCAATACCGAAGGCCGTGTCCAAGAGTTCCGGGCTGCCGTACAACCGCCCGCGGGCGTTAAGGACGACCAGGAGATCCTGCAAGCCCTGACCGAGAAACTGATGGTAAAGTAACGAGTAATGAGTAAATGAGTAACGGGTAATGAGTGACGGGTAATAAGCATAATAAGCACGATGAGTGTAATGACTCGTTACTTGTTACTCATCACTCGCATTTAAGGAGGCAAGCTAATGGCCAAAGTCAAAGTAGCTACTGATTGGCTGGACGTCTGCTCTGGATGCCACATGTCGTTGCTGGACATTGACGAGCGCATTGTGGAGCTGGTGAAACACGTGCAGTTCACTTCCAGCCCCATCACTGATCTCAAGCACCCGCCGGAGGATGGGGTAGATATAGGCATTCTCACCGGTGCGGTGAGCAACACGCACCAGGAGGAAACAGCCAAGGAGATGCGGGAACGCTGCAAGATTCTCATTGCCATCGGCGATTGCGCGGTCTTCGGCGGCATCTGCACCATGCGCAATTTCTTTGATAAAGAGGACGTGCTGAGACGCGGTTACGTCGAGACCGAGAGCACGGATGAAGAGGGAAAGGTGCCGCGCTCGGATGAGCTGGGCAAGTTGCTGGACCGGGTAAAGGCCGTCAACGAGGTGGTGAAGGTAGACGTGCATATCCCCGGCTGCCCACCTCCGGCCGACGCTATCTGGTTTGCGCTGACGGAGCTGCTGGCGGGCCGCATCCCGGTGCTGACAGGCGATAACCTGACGTACGAGTAGGGGACTGTGGGGGACTTCCAGAATTTAAATGATTCCCAAAATTTTGGCTACCACAGACGAAGTGAAGCGTAAAACGTGAGGCATCACGGCGTTAAAGCATCACGTTTCACGCATCACGTTTCAGAATGGGATCATTGTTTTTCTGGAACGGCCTACCTAGTGCATAGAAAAAGGAGAGTCCTATGGCTCGGAAAATTACTATTGAACCTGTAACCCGCATCGAGGGCCACGCACGGGTGACCATCTACGTAGATGATGCGGGTAAAGTCGAAAAAGCATACTTACATATAGACCAGTTCCGTGGTTTCGAGAAGTTCTGCGAAGGACGGATGTTCTTCGAGATGCCAGCTATTACTCCACGTATCTGCGGTATCTGCCCGGTAAGTCACCACCTGGCCTCGGCCAAAGCGTGCGACATGATCGTCGGGGTTAAACCGCCTCGCCCGGCCTCCATGCTGCGCGAGCTGATGCACATGGGGCAGATAATCCAGTCACATTCCATGCACTTCTTCCACCTGGCTGGCCCCGACCTGATTTTTGGTTTCGACGCTGACCCGGCCATCCGCAATGTGGTAGGCATCATCGAGACCAATCCCGAGCTGGCCTTGAAGGCGGTCAAGCTGCGCAAATACGGCCAGGAGGTCATCCGCATCCTGGGTGGGCGGCGCATTCATGCCAGATTCGCGGTGCCCGGCGGGGTGAACAAAGCACTCACCGAGAAGGAGCGCGACGAGTTGCTGGCTCCCATTGACGAGACGATCAGCTACGTACAGGAAGGCGTAGCTCTGGCTAAGCAGTGGCTGGAGACCAACCAAGAGGTCGTGCTGCGCTTCGCCAACTTCAAATCGGGCTACATGGGCCTGGTGGACCCGGAGACGGGTGCCCTGGAACTTTACGACGGCCCGGTGCGGTTGATTGACCGAGACGGCAAACGGCTGGAGCAGTTCGATGGCGCGCACTACCTTGATTACATCAACGAGCACGTGGAGGACTGGTCGTATCTAAAGTTCCCGTACTACAAGAAGCTGGGCTGGCCGGATGGCG
>Ga0164318_10005339_pt1 | contig 12421 bp, 11 predicted proteins | sample GuaBasSedimGuay9_FD_113734 | JGI IMG/M metagenome (GOLD analysis project Ga0164318, IMG submission 113734) | Subseafloor sediment microbial communities from Guaymas Basin, Gulf of California, Mexico - Guay9, Core 4571-4, 0-3 cm | ecosystem: Environmental > Aquatic > Marine > Hydrothermal vents... | reverse complement strand
TTCTGATTTTGGAATTCTCCCTGTGATTCTTCCGGCAGAAGAGATAGGTAAAATTGCAAGTAAGTTGCAGAAAAATCAAAAGAAAAAATAAAAAATTTGGATAAATATATAAGTGTTGACAGAGATATTGGATGAGAGTAAAATTATAAATGCCCTGGCAACCATGGCGGAAGGGAAACACCCGTTCCCATCCCGAACACGGTCGTTAAGCCTTCCAGCGCCGATGGTACTATCCGCGGGAGCGGATGGGAGAGTAGGTGTTGCCAGGGCACTTTAAAATTCTATTAAGTTGACAAATTCTTGATAAACAGTAAAATAATAATATGCCAACAAAAAAGGAATTACTCACAATAATCAACAACATAGGCCTTTGGGACAGGAAAAAGATAGAAGCAGCTTTAGAAGAGCAGAAAAAGACAGGGAAACCACTGAAGGAAATTTTTCAAAATATGGGATTGCTCCCTTTTGGTGAAGTCTCCCCTTCTTTATTTTTCCAGCTTGGAATAGTCCAGCATGAATTACCTCCAAGAGAAATACCATCTGATATTATAAATCTCCTCCCTCCAAAAATAGTCAGAAAACACAGGATTATACCCTGGGATAAAAAGGAAGGAGATAAACTGGTTCTGGTTTCTGATGACCCAATAAATATACTTGCGACAGATTATTTTAAAAGTATAGTGAGTCCCAATGGTGAATTTAAAGATGTTGAGATATTGATCACATTCCCTGAAGAAATAGACCAGCTTCTTGAGAAATATTTTGGTGAAGAAGAGATAGAAGACCTTTCTTATATGCTCCAGGAAGCAAGCAGTACAACAGTTGATATGCCTGAAGAACAGATTGCTGTGGAGGAAGAGGAAGAAGAAGCACTTGCATTACAGGCCCCTGTTGTAAAAATTGTAAACCTTATATTCGTTGAAGCATTAAGAAGGAGAGCAAGCGATATACATCTTGAACCTCTTGAGAAAAAATTCAGAGTTAGATTCAGAATAGATGGTGTCCTTTATGAGATAGTTTCACCTCCAAAAAGGATTGAAAAAGCAGTAATTGCCCGTATAAAACTTATGGCAAAGATGGACCTTGCAGAAAAAAGATTACCTCAGGATGGAAGAATCCTCCTTAATATAAGTGGAAGACCGATTGATTTCCGTGTCTCAACCTTACCTGGAATATATGGAGAAAGTGTTGTATTGAGAATTCTTGACAAAACAACCATGCTTAAAAGCCTTGACCAGCTTGGTTTTCTTGAAGATGACCTTAAAAAATGGAATGACCTTTTGAAATATTCAGGAGGACTTATTCTTGTCACAGGACCTACAGGGAGCGGAAAGACAACCACTCTTTATGCTTCTCTACAGAAACTCAATACCCCTGATAAAAAATTGATGACTGTAGAGGAACCTGTTGAATACCAGATACCTGGAATAAACCAGACTCAGGTAAATCCAGAGATAGGGCTTACATTTGCATCTGTATTGAGAGCATTCTTGAGACAATCTCCTGATGTTATACTTGTTGGTGAGATACGTGATTTTGAGACTGCAGATATCGCTTTAAGAGCTGCATTGACAGGTCATCTTGTCTTCAGTACATTACATACAAATGATGCACCAAGTGCTATAACAAGATTGATAGACCTTGGTATTCCTCCATTTCTTGTTGCAAGTGCTGTCCAGGGTGTAATGGCACAGAGGCTTGTGAGAGTTTTATGCCCAAGATGTAAGGAAAGGATAGAACCTGATGAGAAGATGAGGAAACTGCTTGGTATTAAAGATGGTGAGGAGGTAAGTATTTATAGACCAAAGGGATGCAATGAATGTAATTTTACAGGATATTATGGAAGGATCGGTATATTTGAAATATTTGTTATGAATGATAAATTGAGAGACCTTACTCTAAGAAGAGTAAGTGCTTCAAAATTAAGAGAAGAAGCGGTAAAGTCAGGAATGAGAACAATGAAACAGGATGGATTTGAAAAGGTAAAGAGAGGAATTACCACAATTGAAGAAGTTCTGAAAGTAGTGGGGAGTGATTAAAAATGCCAAGAAGAATAGAAGAATTACTTGAAATTGTTGTTGAAAAAAATGCCTCTGATTTACATCTGAATGTTGGGTTGCCACCAATGATGAGATATAATGGAGAACTTGTGAAGATAGATAAAGAGCCATTGACACCTGAGGATACAGTAAATTACATGAAAGCGATAACTTCCAGAGAACATCAGGAAGAATTGCAGAGAGTTGGAGGGGCTGATTTTGGTTTCGCATTTAAAGATATTGCAAGATTTAGAGTGAGTATTTTCAGAGAAAGAGGGCATGTTGCTCTTTCTTTAAGATTAATCCCGTATAAATTTATGACATTTGAAGAGATAGGTCTTGATGAGAATACAATGAAGTATCTCCTTACAAGACCGAGAGGATTGATCCTTGTTACAGGTCCTACAGGAAGTGGAAAAACAACGACACTTGCAACGATGATTAACTGGATAAATGAACATCTTCAGAAACATATCATAACAATTGAAGACCCGATTGAATATTACCATACACATAAAAGGTCTATAATAACACAGAGAGAACTTGGAGTTGATGTTCCAACTTTTGCAGAGGCATTGAGAAGAGGTTTAAGACAGGACCCGGATGTATTCCTTGTTGGTGAGATGAGAGACCTTGAAACAATTGAGGCTGCAATTACTGCTTCAGAGACAGGACATATTGTATTTTCAACATTACATACAACAGGAGCAACAAGGACAGTTGATAGAATTGTAAATGTTTTCCCTGTTGAACAGCAGGAGCAGATAAGGATAATGCTTTCAGTCTCAATCCTTGCAATAATCTCTCAGATTCTTCTCAAAAGGACTGATAAGCCAGGAAGAATTGCAGCATTTGAAATAATGATAGCCACTCCATCTATTCAGAACTTGATAAGAGAAAGGAAAACATACAGGATTTTGTCAGAGATACAGACAGGTGCAAAATGGGGAATGTTCACACTTGACTGGTATCTTATGAAATTATTTAAAGAAGGAAAGATAAGTTTTGAGGATGTGATGACACATTGTTATGACCCTGAACATGTAAGGGCTCAACTTGTAGCAGAGGGAGTGATTGATAAATCTTTTGCTGTGGAAGGGATTAAAAGAAGAGGAATTGAGGATATAAAGGTTGAAGAAGGGGGTAAAAGTGCCTGAGAAAAAACTCCTTGGTCAGATGCTCCTGGAGGAAGGATTGATAACAGAAGCAGAACTGAAGAGAGCACTTGAAGAACAGAGGAAGACAGGCCATTTCCTTGGAAGAATCCTTGTTGACCTTGGTTATGTGAGTGAAAAGGATTTAAAGAGAATTTTGAGTCTCCAGGCCGGTGTTGAAATGATTGATTTGAAAAACACTCCAATTGACCAGAAAGCAGTTGAAGCATTCCCTTCTGCTTTAGCAAAGACATACCAGGTAATGCCTGTCAGACTTGAAAAGAATGTTCTGACTCTTGCAGTTGGTGATACTTTGAGTTTGAATATTCAGGACGATATCTCCTTTATTCTTGGATACAAAACAAAGATGGTTCTTGCTGATGAAGAGGATATAAGAGAGATGATTGAGAAATACTATGGTAAGGAAATGGAGACAATAGATGATTTGATAAAATGGCTCTCACAGGATATAGAGGAAATGGAAGAACTTGAAGCAATTGCTTCTCAGGGTGAATATGCAACAATCACATCTCTTGAAGAAATCGCATCTTTGCCACCTGTGGTTAAACTTTTTGACCTGATACTGCTTCAGACTGTGAGAGACAATGCATCAGATATACACCTTGAACCATTTGAAGATGATTTCAGAGTAAGATATAGAGTTGATGGTGTACTTTACGATATGGTCCATCCACCAAAAGGTCTTGCTTTTGCTCTTTTCTGCAGATTTAAAATAATGGCCGGGATGGATATTGCAGAAAGAAGACTTCCACAGGATGGAAGAATAGAAGTTTCAGTTATGGGAAGAGGTGTTGATTTGCGTGTAAATACTGTTCCAACAGTATTTGGAGAATGTCTTGCAATAAGAGTTCTTGATAGAGGGAAGACAATATTTGAACTTGAAGACCTTGGACTTCTTCCAGAGGATATGGAGATTATTGAGAAAGTGATAAGGAAGCCACATGGAATAATTCTTGCGACAGGACCTACTGGATGCGGAAAAACCACCACTTTATATGCTATATTGAGAAAACTCAATACCCCTGAAGTTAAAGTTATAACTACTGAAGACCCTGTTGAGTATATGCTTGATGGAGCAATCCAGGTTCCTATAAAGGAAAGCATTGGTCTTAACTTTGCAAAATGTTTAAGACATATACTCAGACAGGACCCTGATATCATTCTTGTTGGAGAAGTCAGAGATTATGAGACTGCTCAGATGGCGATACAGGCTTCCCTTACAGGACATCTTGTTTTAAGTACATTACATACAACAGATGCACCGACTACAATTATGAGACTTATAGATATGAATATTGAACCATTCTTACTTGCATCAACTCTTGAAGCAATTATTGCTCAGAGACTTGTAAGAGTTTTATGTCCAAAGTGTAAAGAGGAATACAGACCTTCAAAATCTGAACTTTTAGAAATAGGCCTTACTGAGGAAAAGGCAAAGAATATGAAATTTTACAGAGCAAAGGGTTGTCCTTTCTGTCGTGGAGGATATAAAGGAAGAACAGGAATATTTGAGATACTGCTTCCAAATGAGGCTTTATGGGATGCAGTAAGTAAAAGGAGGCCTCTTGGTGAAATAAGAGAAATAGCAATTAAAGAATGTAAAATGAGAACTTTACTTGACGATGGACTTAAAAAGATAAATGAGGGTATAACTACAATAGAGGAGGTTGCAAAGGAAGTTTATGGTTACGGATAAAAAAGGAGAAAAAAATGGCTGTATTCCAGTATTCTGCTTTAGACCCTTCAGGTAAAAGTTTGAGTGGAACAATTGAGGCAAATCATATGCAGGAAGCAATATCAAAATTGAAAGGGATGGGATATTTTGTTACAAGTGTTTCTCCTGTAAAATTTAAAAAAGTAACTCAGACAACCACAAAGGAGAAGAAGAAAACAAAAAGTGCTGGTTTCAGTTTTTCATTTGGCACACCAAAAATAAAACGTAAAGAACTCATGGTTATTACAAGACAGCTTGCTACCCTTATAGGTTCAGGTCTCCCACTTTTACGTGCTTTAAGAGTTTTAAAAGAACAGAGAAAAGGTTCTTCTTCTATAGTTTTGGGGAAAATTGCAGATGATATAGAATCAGGAGCTTTATTCTCAGAGGCTCTTGCCAAGCATCCAGCAAGTTTCCCTCCAATTTATATAGCAATGGTAAGAGCAGGAGAAGCAAGTGGTGCTCTTGAGATTGTCCTTTCAAGACTTGCAGAATTTATGGAGAAAGAAGCAAAATTGAGAGGTAAGATAAAGTCAGCGATGGCATACCCAATCGTTATAGTAATTGTTGCATCAGGATTACTTACTTTTATAATGTTGAAAATAATACCTGTATTTATAAAGATATTTGAAGATTTTGAAGCAGGTGAACTCCCTGCACCTACACAGTTGTTAATAAAACTTTCAAAACTTTTTGTTCACAGATTTTATCTGATCATTGCAGGAGTTGGTGCTATTGTTGTATTGTATAGACTTCTGAATAAGATAAAGCCGACAAAGTATTTGATTGATAAGATAAAACTGAAAATATTCCTTTTCGGCCCCATTGTTTCAAAGACAATTATTTCAAGATTTGCAAGGACCCTTGCAACTTTGATCACAAGCGGTGTTCCAATTTTGCGTTCTCTCCAGATTGTAAGGGATACTGTTGGTAATGAAGTCATTGCAAGGGCTATTAATGAAGTAAGGAATAGAGTCAGGGAAGGAGAAGGAATTGCAGGGCCGATGTTGAGAACAGGCGTTTTCCCACCGATGGTTACAAATATGATTGCAGTTGGAGAAGAGACAGGAGCAATGGACCAGATGCTTGAAAAAGTTGCAGATGCATATGAGGCTGAAGTTGATGCTTCCATTGCTGCCCTCACATCTATGCTTGAACCACTTTTAATTGTTTTTATGGGAGGGATTGTAGGTTTTATAGTCATATCTTTATACCTCCCTCTCATTAAAATTGCCATGGAGCTTCAAAAATAAGGAGGGAGTTTGAATAAAGAGAATGGGTTTACTATTATTGAACTCCTTGTGGTAATAGCGATTATTGCAGGACTTGCTGCTTTACTCCTTCCTGTATTATCGGGAGCAAGGGAAAGGGCAAGAAGAATCACATGCATGAATAATTTAAAACAATTTTCTCTTGCTTATGAGATGTATGCAGAGGAATATTATGAGAGATTTCCAGCATCTCACCAGTCACTTTATGATGCTGATAACTGCGATACCACCCATTCAATCTATCCAGATTATATAAAAAATCCAAAAATCTTCTGGTGCCCCTCCTCTCTCAGAAGAGGAAATAAGTCACCTTCTACAATTGGAGATTCAAACTGGAATAATTCCTACAGTTTCGTTTTTGGGATTACAACCTCAAATAACTGTCCGGCTCCTGTCCCTCTGATAAGTGATAATGGTATTTACAGGAGTGGGCAGAATTATGGTAACCATTCAGATGGGATAAATGTTTTATACCTTGATGGAAGTGTGAGATGGGTTGTGGAAAGCAAGTTGGATTATTCTGTTGATTCTGATACCTCCCCTCACCGTGGAAATGTTGCCTGTGCATCTGATGGCAGTTCAATTTATATTGATAGCGATGCAGAAGAGACAGAATGGGGAGAATAATTTTAATTTTTTGAAGGGAGGGAAGAATGAAAAAAAATGGTTTTACCGCAATTGAACTCCTTGTTGTTATGGCTATAATTGCTATACTTGCTGGTTTACTTCTTCCTGCAATAAGGAAAGCGAGAGCAAAAGCACTTATTGATAAAGCAAAGGCAGAGATGGCAAATTTGGCTTCAATTGAAACAATGGTAAAGCTGGATTGTGGTTATTATGTGAGACTGTGTGACCTTGATGATGCCTCCCTTCCAGAGACTACTTATTTTTCCCCAGGTCCTGACCATTATGGTCCCCATGCTGGTGGAACACAGGATGATGGTGTATTTGCATATTATGACCCTGGTTCTGGGAGTGATAGTACAGATGTTGAGAGTGAATTGACTTTTGGGCATCCATGGGATGGGCCCTATCAGGTATTCCAGCCAAAATCAGTTTACCAGACAGATAATGGGAGTTTACCAGATTGTGAAGGAGATGCTTCAGGTGCTGGTTCTGGATGGGATGAGGATGGGAATGGAAATCTTGATAATGATGAGATTCCTCCTTACGGAACACCTCTTGACCCATGGGGATGTCCATATCTTGTTGCCTATAATCCTTCCCAGAAAATAATGATAATATATTCAGCAGGGCCTGATGGTACTTTACAGACAAAGAAAGGAGAAATTACCCCTTCCGGTGATGATTTGCTCTATAAATTCCGTTAAAGGAATTTTTTTAATAATCTCATTTTTGTTTCCATGTTTGATATATCCAAAGGTATATTATGTCTCTTTAAATGGAAGTGATAAAAACCCTGGAACAGAAGAAAAACCATGGAGAACAATCAAATACGGATGCAGAAAGATTAAAGCAGGAGATATACTGATTGTGAAACCAGGAGATTATGGGAGTGAGGATATATTTTTCGGACACAATGGAAAAAGGGGCTCTCCAGTAATTTTAAAAGCTGAAAAACCAGGGAAAGTGATATTGAGGGATGGGCATATAAGGATAGGAGGAGAATATCCAGGTAAGCACCATATCATTATAGAGGGAATTAGATTTATTAATTGCAAAGGTTCTTCTGCAATTTCCATCTCTGACCCTGCTTCATATATCAAGATAAGAAAATGTATATTTGAAGATGGGAAGAATGCCAATGGAATAACAATCTGGGGACATTCTGGTGGAAAGATTTCACTCACCCATCATTTTGAAATCTATGAAAATCAGTTTATTGATACAGATGATGGAGCACACCAGGATTATGGATTGAGCATGAGTTATGGTATGTATGCATATGTCCACAACAATTATGTATTTGGAATACACCATCAGGCAATATCTTTTAAAAGGAAGTGGTATTACGGGATAGTTGAGAATAATGTATTTGAAGGATTCAGATATACAGCACATTATCAGGGGCAGAACCTTGAATATAAAAATGATAAAGGTAACAGGTCCAAATATCTTATCGCCCAATGGAATGTTTTCCGCCCGGCAAAAAATTACAGGGCAAAGACACCAATATGGTGTGCCAATGCTGAATATTGTGTGATAAGATACAATTACATGGAAGGAGCTGAAAATATAGATGGTGGCTGGGGAGCAGGTATCCATATATCAGATGTTGATAAAAGAGGGAAAAGCAAAGAAGCAAATCCAGAACATATCTTGATATATGGAAACATAATGAGAAGGATAGGAGGAACAACAAACAATCCTGGAATAAGGGTTCTGGCTAAATGTACAGATGTGAGAGTTTTCCACAATACATTTGCATTCTGTAAAAGGAGTATAGGCTCTGAATCTCCTGAAAGAGTATTATTTGTGAACAATATATTTTATAAATATGGAAGGATGGTTTATGAACCGAAGATAAATAATTTTGTCTTTGAAAATAACTGCATATTCCCTGACTGGAAAGGAAAAGGGAAAACAGATATTTCAAAAGACCCTTTATTATTGGGGCCATTTATCCCTGTGAAACTTAAACCATTAAATCCCCATTTTAAACCGGATTTCCGTATTGATGCATGTAAATTGAGAAGTGATTCTCCGTGTATAGATGCTGGAAAATTTTTAACAGAGACAGTCGGTTCTGGCAGAGGAAAAGTTATAAAGGTGAAGGATGCAGGATGGTTTACCGATGGATTCACACAGGATATTCCAGATAAAGAATGGTTTAGCGGTGGATTTAATGGAATGCAGGGAAGTATTATAAGAGTTGGGAAAAGTGGTCCACTTAGAGTTGTAAAAGTTGATTATGAAAATAATTTAATAACTGTTGATAAATCCATTGAATGGAAGGATGGAGAAGGTGTCAGCCTTTACTTTGCAGGGAAAAGACCTGATATAGGTGCATTTGAATACAGTAAAAAAGGGTCTTTCCTTATAGGAACTATTAAATAAGCAGTTTTGAAAGATTGACTGGTTTGGAAATTAATTTAATATATAAATAGAAATAATTTTCATTTAGGGAGGAAGATATGAAAATTATCTTATCAGACTTAAACCATGCAATTGTGGTTACCCTCTTTGTTTTTGTTATGATGATGATTATTGATTATATAAATGTTATTACCAAAGGGAAGATGAGCACAGCAATAAAAAGGAAAGCTTTCAACCAGTATGTTATCTCCTCATTTCTTGGTGCTACCCCCGGATGTCTTGGTGCTTTCATGAATGTTTCTTTTTATCTCAGAGGAGTAATATCTTTTGGTGCAATAGTTGGTGGTATGATTGCAACATCTGGAGATGAATCATTTGTTATGCTTGCACTCTTCCCTAAGGAAGCATTAATTTTATTTTTTATACTTTTTATCCTGGGAATAATATCCGGTTTTTTGATAGACAAGTTATTCCCTCTTTTAAGGATAAAAACATCAAAGGCATGCGAATTTTCAGAACTCCATATAGAAGATATTGAAAAGACAGAAAAGGAAAGAAAGTATTCTTCATTTCACAGAATTATTTTACTTTCAATCATTACAATTTTACTTCTCCTTTCATTGAAAGGGATCGCTGGCCCAAAGGAGATAAGGGGAAGGATAATATTCTGGATTGTTTCTTCACTTGCACTCTTTATTATTTTAAAATCAAGCGACCATTTTCTTGAAGAGCATATATGGAACCATTTATGCAAAAGGCATCTCTGGAGAGTATTTTTATGGACATTCGGAGCAATTGTTATAGTTGATATTTTTTTGAACAGATGGGATCTGGAAAATTTTATAAGGACTCATAAGGTTCTCATTTTAGTTATTGCATGTCTTGTTGGAATAATTCCTGAGTCAGGGCCTCATCTGGTATTTGTAACGATGTTTTCAAAAGGATTGATTCCATTCTCCATCCTGCTTGCAAGTTCAATTGTCCAGGATGGACACGGAATGCTTCCACTTTTTTCTTACAGTTTAAAAGATTCTATCCTTGTCAAAATGTTTAATCTTTTAATTGGATTTACTGTTGGCTGGCTCCTTTCTTTATTTAATCTCTAAATTCACATTTATTTTTGACCACCTTTTCAGTTTGTCTATCAATGTTTCAGCTTCCTTTGGCATCTTAACCTTTTTTCTCACAAGTATATCCCTTATCTTTATCCCTTTTATTTTGTAAAATTCCTCATTTGCTTTATCATCACTGACAAGAACTCCACCTTCAATTATAGCACCTGCGTATAATCCTTTTGCTGTTGAATATATGATAATGCCTGCTTTTGGTGTTACTTTTGCTCCAAGTTCCCTTCCATAAGGACCTGCAGAGACAGAAGTATCAATCCCAAGTTTTATTTTTGATTTAAGCAACATATCAAAACTATCTTTACTCATAAAGAATAGGATTGCATCTATTGATTGTATTCCAATCTGAGGTCCTATATTAAACTCTGCAGTCGCAATAAATGCAGGTGGACTCCACTCTCCACTTTCCTTATCCCTTGCAATTATTATTCCATTTCCACCTCTTCCACCGATAAAAAATCCTCCTCTGTATTCACGGATTATTGCTATTGCATAGCATCTATGGAGAAGAGAAAGTGGTATCGGAACATCAGGAGATTTTATCATTTTATCAATAATCTTTTCTGCAGTCTTTATTCTTCTTGCAAGCTGGTCTCTTGTGGCAGAATATATGTTTGAAGATAGAATTGATAAGATTAAAACTGTTAAAAAATACCTCTTCATTTTTACCTCCCTTTATTAATTTTAAACCTCTTTTTTAAAATTTCAAAACGATTTTTCATTTTGACACCGCAATATCAAATGATATATAAAATAATACACAAAACAGGAGAGGAAAAATGGAATATATAGAAAAACTCTTTTCTCTTAAAGGGAAAGTGGCGGTGATAACTGGAGGAGCAGGTGTTCTTGGAAGTGAAATTGCAAAGGGATTTGGAAAAGCAGGTGCTGAAGTTATCATCTGCGATATTAAAAATTATAAAGAAGTAGCAGAAAAATTGAAAAAAGAAGAAGGTATAAAAATTGAAGGAATTTTTATGGATGTCCTTGATATTGAGAAGATAAAGAATGCACATGATGAAATAATAAAAAGATATGGGAAAGTTGACATTCTTGTAAATGCTGCTGGTGGAAATATAAAAGAAGCAACAACTTCAAAAGATTTAAGTTTTTTTGACCTTCCTTTAAGCGGTCTGGAGAAAGTGGTTGCACTTAACCTTTTTGGAGGAGCAATCTTACCATCTCAGGTTTTTGGGAAAAGCATGGTGAAGAATGAAAAAGGAGGTGTGATTATAAATATCTCATCAATGAATGCTTTCAGACCTTTGACAAGGATACCGGGTTATTCTGCTGCAAAGGCTGCTGTAAGTAATTTTACTCAGTGGCTTGCAGTCCATTTTGCTCAGGAATATAATAAAAACTTAAGAGTAAACGCAATTGCTCCAGGATTTTTCTTAACAACGCAGAACAGATATCTTTTGCTTGATGAGAATAATAATCTCACAGAAAGAGGAAGGAAAATAATTGAACATACACCTATGGGTAGATTTGGAAATCCTGAAGATTTGATTGGTGTATGTATATGGCTTGCTTCAGATGCTTCAAAGTTTGTAACAGGAGTTGTTATACCGATTGATGGAGGATTCAATGCATATTCAGGGGTATAAATGAAAACCTCCTATTATATTGAAAAATTAAGCGGTAAGAAAAAACAACTTGCGGAATTTTACATTAAAATATTTGGAGACCAGGATGTATATTTTTTAAGAATACCTGCAAGGATAAATCTACTTGGAACCCATATTGAACACAGAGGTGGATATGTTAATTACCTCACAATTGATAGGGAACTTTACTGTATATTCAGTAAAAGAGAAGATGCGAAAGTAGTTGCTCATAACCTTGATAAAAAATATCAGCCTGTTGAATTTGATATAAATGCTGAAGGTATGAGAGAAAAGGTGGACTGGGTTGATTTCATAAGAAAGGCAAAGATAATCCCTGGTGAATGGGGAAATTATATTAAAGCATCTGTTCTTTACATTAAAAATATGTTCATTGATAGAAATTTATACGGGATGAATATGTGTTTTTATGGAGAAATACCTGTCGGTGCAGGATTGAGTTCTTCTTCTGCAGTCGTTGTTGCATCTATGAT
>Ga0164318_10005337_pt1 | contig 12423 bp, 11 predicted proteins | sample GuaBasSedimGuay9_FD_113734 | JGI IMG/M metagenome (GOLD analysis project Ga0164318, IMG submission 113734) | Subseafloor sediment microbial communities from Guaymas Basin, Gulf of California, Mexico - Guay9, Core 4571-4, 0-3 cm | ecosystem: Environmental > Aquatic > Marine > Hydrothermal vents... | reverse complement strand
CAGCATCTCAGCTCCTTTCTGAATGATAGAGCGATCAACGCCAGCAGCAAAAGCCGGTGATTTCCATTTCTTCTTTACAGATTTTACACTCATATCCATGACACTTTTTGATGGTCTGACCATAGCATTGGCCGCAATCAAACCGGTCAATTCATCGATGGCATAAAGTGTTTTTTCTAAATTACTTTGAGGCTCTACGTCTGAACACATACCCCATCCATGAGAAATGACCGCACGGATATATTCTTCCGGCCAATTATGCTTTTCGAGGATTTCTTTTGTTTTGGTGCAGTGCTGGTCGGGATATTTTTCATAATCAAGATCATGAATTAAGCCGATTATCCCCCATTTCTCTTCATCCTCCCCATTCTTCTTGGCAAAGTAACGCATAACACCTTCAACAGCATAGGCATGTTTGCGAAGACTGTCATTTTGATTGTATTCATGGAGCAGCTTTAGAGCCTCATCACGGGTTGGAATAGGATTTGTCATCGTTGGTTGCCTGCCTGGTGTTTGCAATAATTTAGCGGTTAGTGTTACCGAAGTCCGTACTCTCTTACCGAAAGATAATCCCAGCCTATCAACTAAGAATCCTTACATAACCATCACAGTCAAGAAGGAGAACTTAAGCTAATCTTTATTGCGTACTTTCTGTAATTAATCAATAACTATTTCCAACTATTAACCAGAATTAAACACTATACGAATAACTCTGTAAACGCAGTTCCCGGCGGTTTCTCGCTATCCAGGGAAAAAGGTAGTCGAGGGCGAAAGAGACACTCGTAAGATTAAGGCTCAGCAAAAAATATCTGGCTGTTTCCAGTCAATTGCAGAAAGTGGGTTGACTTTTAGGTGATAATCAAAGATATAAACGGCGATAAAGAAGAGGAAATTATAGATGTTGTAAGATCTGCCGGTGTTAATGATTTGGGAAAGAATGAAGACTCGGTCGCAGCCCTGTCAAAAAAGTAAATTAATGACAATAAACACAACTGTAGAAAGTATCTATCAGCCGGATCAGGCCACAGAGTGTAAGCGACCTCTCTTTTTGGTGTCGGTTTCAGCCGGATTTCCATCGCCGGCTGATGACTATATTGAGAATCAGCTTGACCTGAATAGGCACCTTATCAAGCATCCGGCGGCAACCTTCTTTGTCAAAGTCAAAGGTGATTCAATGATTGATGCCGGAATTCATTCTGGTGATATTTTGATCGTTGATCGTTCCCTGGAAGCAAATGATAAAAAAGTGGTTATTGCAGTTGTCGATGGCGAGTTGACGGTGAAAAGGATCAGAATAATTGATAAAAAGGTTTTTCTGTTGCCTGAGAATAGTGATTTCAGTTCAACCGAGATTACTGAGTCCATGGATTTTAAAATTTGGGGAGTGGTTACCAATGTTATTCATGCGCTGTAGAGTTGTCTGAACATGAATTTGGGGTATAAAGGTGACATGGAATTTTTCATTATTAACGAAATATTGTTTTCTGGAGTCTGAAATTAGGAGGAAGTGATGCTGGACAAAGTTAAGGTTGGAATAATTATTTGTGACCGCTATCGCCGCTGTGCCGGAGGAAAGTGTTTTAGATCATTGCAAAACAGAGAAGGGGCCTTCTCTCGTTACCGGGATGTAGAGGTTGAGCTGGTCGGATATACTTCTTGTGATGGGTGTCCCGGTGGCAATGTCGAATATGCTGTTGACGAAATGAAAAAGAACGGGGTTGAGGTTGTGCATTTGGCTACGGGTCTGATTGTGGGTTATCCTCCTTGCCCTCATATTACCTTTTTTCATGATTTTATAAAAACAAGATATGGTCTCGAAGTTGTTTATGGGACCCATCCAATTCCGCAAAAATATCTTAATATGCATGATAAAATGCATGCCTGGGATGAACCAGAATGGAAATCGATTATCCAGCCGACTATGACGGAAGAGGCAGTTCGTCTGGAGTATGACTGATTTTGTAGAAATAATGCCGTATTTGCAGTCTGGAAGTTTTCTCATTTGTAACAATTTGGGTGCTGCGTAAATGAAAGAGATGCGTCGGCAAGATCGGGCGATTAGTGAAAAAGAAGCTCTGGAGCTATTAACCAAAGCAGAATATGCTGTGCTTTCAACTGTTGATGAAAATGGTGAGCCGTATGGTGTTCCGCTGAATTTTTGTGTAATTAATGATTGCATATATTTTCATTGTGCTTCGGAAGGACAGAAAATTGACAATATTTTGCGAAATAGATCAGTCTCGCTCTGTGTAGTGGGTAACACGGAAGTTTTGCCGGGTAAATTCTCTACAAAGTTTGCAAGTGTGATAGTTTCGGGCGCAGCCGAAGAAGTATTTGCTTTGGATAAGCAGCTTGCTTTGGAAGGCCTGCTGAAAAAATATTCTGCAGAATTTCTTGATAAAGGTAAGAAATATATTGTCGCAGCAGAAGGTAACACCAGGGTTTTTAAAATCACCATTAAAGAATTGACAGGTAAAGCCCGCAAATAAACCACCCTATTACTTTTTACGAGTTCATCAACGGTAAACAAGCCTCGGTTTTTTTAGTCTATGTATTTGCCCTAGATAATAACTGAGATTCTTAAAAATAATGAAAAGCTCTTAATCGTATGATTGCATTTCGTGGGATATTTTACTGGAGTTGTTTATGGCCTTAAATCATGAAGCTATAGGAAGGAAAATCGGTCCGCTGATCCGGAAATATTCGTGGCGGGATGTTATTCTCTATGCGCTTGCGGTCGGGGCCGGTACTGATGAGATGGAGTATTGCTATGAGAAGCAGCTAAAGGTGCTGCCGACTTTCTCTCTGGCAACTACGTTCGATTTTTTCTGGTACCTGGCCCGGGAGGCGAATATCGATCTTTCCGGAATTCTGCACGGTGAGCAGGAGTTGATTTTTTGCAACCCGCTGCCGGTTGCCGGCGAAATGATTACTGAGGGCCGAGTGGTTAATTATTATGATAAAGGTGAGAAAAGAGGCGCGTTAGTGGTGGGTGAATGTGAAACTTGTTCGGCTTCGGGTGATCCTCTTTTTCGTAGTGTTTACTCGCTGTTTGCCCGGAATGATGGTGGTTTCGGTGGTCCGCAGTCAGTTTCCGGCCCGAAGTTTGTTTTTCCGGATACAGACCCTACCTTTGTGATTGAGGCGTTGCCTTTTGTCAATCAGCATCTTTTGTATCGTTTGACCGGTGACTACTTTGAGGTTCATGTTGATGCTGAATTTGCTGAAAACTCAGGTTTTGCCAGGCCGATTATGCACGGTGCCTGTACGATGGGTTACGGGTGCCGGGCTTTGGTTGGGAAGTTAATGCCCGGGGCTCCCGAAAGAATGCGGCGTCTGGCGTGTCGTTTCTCTCATTTTCTTTATCCCGGAGTGCCGATTCAGACACTCATCTGGCCGCAGGAACCTGGTAAAGCTTTGTGGCGAGTGATAAACGCTGAAAGCGGAGCCGTATTGATTGATAATGGTATTTGTGAATATGAATGATGTTCGTTTGCTCAGGAGAAGAGTGAAAGCTGGTTTAGTTTTCGGGGAATAAAGTAAGTTCAGGAACCTGTTTAATCAGGTTAATTTCATAGGCCAGATTGTAGAAGAGACGGAGTCCGGTCAGGGCCTGCTGGTTCAGGTCGTAGGATATGGCCTGCTGCCAGTAAGTCAGTAATTGCGGGGGTGATATTTCAGCTGTGTTGACAAGTTCAGCCAGGGCCGCAGTTGTTAAATTGGCAAGTTTATCCGGCAGGGCGGCAACGATTTCGGTTAAGGCGCGGTGCAGGTCGATTATCGACTGGCTTTTTCTGTTTATGGCGCTTTTGCGGCCGATCCAGAGAGCGTAAACAAACGGCAGATTTGTGAATTGGTGCCAGAGTTTTCCGAGGTCGTAAACGATATAGCCCGGCGGCGGGTTGTGGTATAACTTTAGAGCCTGATCACCAATTATCAGGGCGGCATCCTTAAGGTGATCTGCGGGGGTAAACTCTGCGGTGGTGAAAGTGACAGTATCAGGATCAAGTTCTAGAAAGTGGAATAGAATAATTTTTAAGAGGAAGATGGATGTTAGTGAGTGGCTGGTCAGAGATATCGTCTTATGGTTAAGTTCGGCCAGCGGCAGCCGGCTTAAAAGGATGACGCTGCGGACCTCAGTCAGTGAAGCTATGCTGATATCCGGCAGGATAAAATAGTCGTTGCTGTTACCATTTGCCAGCAGCATTGAGGATGACGGGCTGATGTCAATTTCGCCGTTTTTTAGCCCCTCATTGAGCCGGGCCGGATGGCCGGAAATCAGATTGTAGCGATTGCTGTCTAAAATTGCCGGCAGCTGCTGAAAAAGTGGCCAGCAGTTCAGGTAATCTATGCGGCCGAGATTAAGTTGGGGTTCGCTCATTTTGCAATAGCCTGTTTTCTCAATTACCGGCAAAAAGGCGGCTGTAATCCAAGCCTTTGGCTCGTGAATTACGGTTTAAGCTTTCACTTTGCCGCTGCCAGAAAGAGAAATGTTCAGGTTTCGCAGCGGCTTGGTTGTTGATGGCGGCATAGAAGAAGAGGGCGGCGAAGAAGTGGTCACGGCCGACAAGTTTTTTGACACGTTTGTCACCCCGGCCCAGGCGGTAGAGCAGACTGTATATATCCTTGATAGCATGACGCTGAAACCGGGGCAGGTTGAAGCGCTGATTTACCGGTTTTAAGCTCTCTTCGACAAATTCCTGCACCAGGTTAAGCCGCACATTGTCACTTAAAGGGAATTTTTTGAAAATACCCGGCATAATCAGAGCTGCGACCAGCATTTTTTCAAGCTCTTTACTGTTGTCGGCAGTCGGGAAAAAATCTTCGATCTGTTTGATAACTGGAATTGCTTCAGCGCAGTTTGCGGCAATTTCCTCCGGCAGCCAGTACTGATTGATCTGATAATGGTTGCCCATTTCCAGTAAAGCCGCAGTTGTTTTTTTACTGTAAAGTCCTTTCAACTCTTCCCGCAGGCGGCTGGCGGGGACTTCGCTTAAAGCGTGGGCCTGAGCCTGGCAGCCTCTGATCGTTTCATCTTCAATCGAAAAATTTAGCCGACAGGCAAACTCCAGTGCCCTTAAGATGCGGACCGGATCTTCGGCAAAGCGTACGTCCGGGTCGCCGATAATTCGGATAATCTGATTATCTAAATCACTCAGACCGTTGACGTGGTCAATGACAGAAAAATCAGCAATATTATAGAAGAGGGCATTAATTGTGAAATCCCGCCGGCTGGCATCCTCTTGCGGAGTACCGAAAAGATTGTTGGCAAGTTCCGGCTGCTCTTTGATGCTTTCGGCATCATCCTGTTCCAGGGTGAAGGGGCGGCGGAAAGTTGCGATCTCAAAAATCTGCGGGGTTGTATGTAAACGGTCATGAAAGAATATATGAACCAGGCGGAAGCGGCGGCCGATAATGCGGGAGTTGCGGAAGAGGCGTTTAACCTGTCTCGGGGTGGCGTTGGTAACAATGTCAAAGTCCGCCGGGGTGTCGCCTAAGAGCATATCGCGCACGGCCCCGCCGGCAAGATACGCCGTAAACCCTCTGTTTTTCAGCCGGTAGAGGATTTTGACGGCGTTGGGGTCGATGTTTTTGCGTGAGATCGGGTGGCCGGAGCGGGTGATAATTACCGGTTCTGAAGGAGATGTTTGCGGGTCGTCATCGGGCTTGTGAGAGAAGGTCATAAAGGGTATTTCCGGCAAAAGAACGCAGGCCTGTTTTTACGGGTTGAGTTTTTATCGTTCTTGCAGTATGTATACAGGGTTGATGGTTAGTGTGACACAATCAATACCAGCACTTAAGTTTCGGGCCAATGGCTCCTGATACGAGGCGGGCCTATAGCAGATATGGGCGGCTTTGGTAAAGTTTTTTATGGAGATTAAAAATAGGACGGGTGGATTTTTGAGTCAGCCTGAATTGGAAAAAGAGCTGCAGCAGCTGCGTCAGGAAAATATTATCCTGAAAAATCAGCTTGATTGTCTATTAAAACAGGGGGACGATAGTGCGATTGATACCCTGCGCGAAGCTTCATTTCAACAGGCAATTCTGATTGCTGATCTGCGTAAAAAAGAGGAGGCTTTAAGGAAACTGGTGATTACCGATGGTTTAACCGGCCTCTATAACCATCGTCATTTTCAGCAGCGTCTGCGGGATGAGTGTGACCGGGCCCGGCGTTATAGTTACAAGCTGTCATTGATTATGATTGATATCGATAATTTCAAACATTACAATGATACCCACGGCCATCCGGCTGGGGATAAAGTTCTGCTGCAGGTGGCTGAAATTTTATCGGATAAGGCCCGGCAAAGTGATATTGTTGCCCGTTACGGCGGTGAGGAATTTGCGATTCTCTGCCATAGTTCACTTACAGATACGGTCGGTGTTGCTGAACGCCTGCTTCTGGACATCGACGCGGCTGAGTTCTGGGGGCAGGAGCAGCAGCCGCTGCTTAAAGGTCAGAGTGAAGGCTCTTTGACTATCTGTCTTGGGGTTGCGGCGTTCGGTCCAAGTATGAAAGATCCTGGAGAGCTGGTCGAACTGGCTGATAAAAAACTTTATCAGGCAAAGAAAGCAGGGAGAAACCGGGTTGTTTATTGATCTCTTATTGCGTTTTAAAACGTCATCCTTTCTTAAGTTTTTGGTCATATTAAGTGGCAGCGCAATTTTATTGCTGCTGCTCGCACCCGGTTCGGTTTACGTTGCCGGCTTTTCGGTTGCGGTGCATCTGTTCCTGGTGATTGCTCTTTCCTGGTTTATTTTCAAAGTGGTCTGGCCGGTTCGGGGTAAGCTTGATGAACTTATCCGGGTGGTTGAAAAACATCAGTCTGAAAAAAAATCGGTAACTCAACTTCAGCCCGAAATTGAGATTGCCGGTATGGCTATGGGCAGTTACAAAGGAGTACTTACCCATACATTAATGCTTTTGGAGGATCAATACGATAGTCTGACGTCGCATGCCCGGCAGCTGGAAAATTTTTCCCGGGTTCTGGAAAAGCAGAACAGTAAAATCAGTGAAAGCCGCCAGCGTTATCGTGCAATTCTGGATGCTCTTGGAGATGGCCTCTATTTGATAGATGACAGTTATGTTATTCAGACTGTCAACCGGGCTGAAGCGGCATTCTCAAATATGACTCCGAAGGATGTTGTCGGCCATCACTGTTACGAGGTCTTTCGCCATCGCAAAACCCCCTGTTCTGATTGTATGCCACGTGAGTGTATGAATGACGGGCAGGTTCATACTCGTTTACGGGTCGAAAAACGCCGCATCGGGCGCGAATGTGTCAATATTTTCTGCTACCCGATTTTTCATAATGGTGAAAAAGAGAGTCGCGAGGTGGTGGTTTATATTCAGGATACAAGTAAGCTGGCAATGATGGAAGATCAGGTTGTAAAAACTGAGAAAATGGCCAGTATTGGGCAGATGGCCGCCGGGATTGCCCATGATCTTAATAATTTTCTGGCCGGAATTTACGGGGTTGTCCAGCTTTTGCAGATGCGTTTTGAAGCCTCTCCCGAAGATCGGGCAAAAGATTTGACCCTAATCGGGAGATTGCGGGAACAGGTCGAGGCCCTGAACCTGATGGCGGGCAACTTGATGGTTTTTTCTCATCCTGAACGCAAAGAGATGTTCCCTCTCCTGTTGAATCAGGTGATTGAAGCGGCCTTAAGTTTCAGTCATTATGAACTGGAACGCGACCAGGTTGTTCTGGAGTGCAAATTTATGGATGATCTGCCATTGGCTCATATGGAAAAGGGGCAGATTCAGCAGGTAATCCTTAATTTGCTGCTGAATGGAACCCAGGCAATTCGGGAACGCAGAGCTGCCAATGCTGATGTTGCGGAAGGCCGGATAGTAGTGGCGACCGGGATTGAGAATGAAAATTCTATCTATTTCTCGGTCAGTGATAACGGTACCGGAATTAATTCTGAGTGTCAGGAACATCTTTTTGATCCCTTCTTTTCAACCAAAGAGGTTAATGTTGACGGCGGTGCGACCGGACTTGGTCTGTTTACCGCCCGGACAATTATAGTGCAGCATCAGGGATCAATCAGTTTCAGCAGCACTCCGGGTCAGGGGAGCTGCTTCAAAGTTGTTCTTCCGTTAAAACAGGGTGCGGAGTCTTGTGTTTAGTGCCTTACAGGTTATTTTCTTGTTTGAAAAACAAGAAAATGTTCTGATAAGAGCGCTTATTTGCGGGCCGTAAAAGTCCATTTTGGTTGCGGGATTTGTTCCCGCATTAGGAACTATGTTAAGATGAATGCCAACATAATCAAAGAGTATAAAGATCTTTCAGTTTTTTTGTTGAAGACCATGCAGGGGGCGGCAGCGGGCGAAGCGTCTGCCGGAAACTCTTTAGGTGCACTTTGTGAGTCTTTGGAAAAAGCGGCTGATGCAAGTCAGATTAAACGCATTTACAAGCAGCTTAAAGAGGTTGTACGCAAGGAGAAGCCGGTCGATGTTAATCTGCTGTTAACCAACATCAAGCACTTGAAAGAGTCGCTTCTGGAGCAGTCTGATGTAGAAAACGACCTTCTTGCGTTGGTCAGCGAGTTTAAGAAGATGATTACGATGGCCCTGCATCACATCGAATCACTTTCACTACATAATAAGGAGAGCCAGCGGCTTTTTTCGGAGTGTCGCGAAGATTTGCAGGAGCTAAAATCGGTAGAAGAGATGAGTCAGTATGCCGGCAAGTTTAAGCGGCTTTTCTCCAAGACCCTTCTTTTTGATGATGAGACTGATCGCGAACGTGATGAATTGAAAAAAATTATTTCAATTCTGGCCAATTCGATCTCCGGTTTGCTCCACAGCAGCGGTGATTTTGACAGTGGTCTGGATGATTGTGTCGACCGCTTGCAGAAAGCTCGAACTTTGTCTGAAGTTCAGGAGATTCGCGAGGCTCTGCTGAAACAGGCGCAGGGGCTGCAGGAGCGAACCCGGCAGATGGTTGAAGATGTACGCTTGGCCCAGACTCAGGTTGATGATGCCAATAAAAAGGTTGAGAGCCTGAAACAGCAGATGGAGAAGGTGAAGCAGGAGATCATTATCGATCCGCTTACCCGAACCTACAATCGCCGGGCTTACGATGAGAAAATCAAACAGGAGATGATGGGTTTTCAGCGGTATTCCCGGCCGACGGCCCTGGCAATAGTTGATATCGACCACTTTAAGAATGTTAACGACACTTATGGTCACCGTACCGGTGATGGGGTTCTGCGGATTTTAAGTGGGGTAATGAAAAAGGAGATCCGGGAGATTGATGTTCTGGCCCGTTATGGCGGCGAAGAGTTCGCCCTGATCTTGCCGCACACATCTTACGAACAGGCACTCGATGTAACCGAGCGCATTCGCCGGAAAGTTGAGGAGAGCCGCTTCACATATAAAAGCAAGCCGTTTTCAGTGACTATCAGTATCGGTGTTGGTACGTTAAGAGCTGAAGATACATTGGAAACTTATGTAGAAAGGGTCGATCAGGCCCTCTACCGCGCTAAAAACAGCGGCCGCAACCGGGTCGTCGGTGAGAATGCTTAGTATCTCAGGTTTTTAATCATGGCAATTTCATCACAATTCGGGAATTTGATACATTTCAAGCATTCACCCCAGACCTTGTGCGGCAGTTCACTTTTATCGATGGTCTGGTAGCCCAGACCGGCAAAGAATTTTTCCTGGTAGGTCAGAGTAAAGACTCTTTTCAGGCCCAGTTTCCGGGCCTCATTTTCACAGACTTCAACCAGCTGACAGCCGATTCCCTGCCTGGTGTGGGCGGGCAGTACTGCCAGTGAACGGATCTCTCCCAGATCTTCCCAGCAGACATGCAGACTGCCGACCCCTAAAATTTCATCTTCTTCCTGTAAAACAATGAAATCCCGCAGGTTGTCATAAAGGTCATTTAATGATCGGGGTAATAACAATCCTTTGTCAGCGTAATACTCAAGGGTTTTCTGGATGGTTTCGATGTCATTGACGGTTGCTGGACGAATCATTTAATTTACTCCTTTGTCGACTTTTCCCGCTTCGCGGCGCAAGGCCCGGGCGTGTTCTTCAGCCTCTGATGTGATCTCTTCACCACTGCCCATCCGCGCCAGTTCGCGAATTCTGGCACTCTCCTGATCTGCTGCAAATTCATTGATCTGAATCAGGGTACTTTCATTGTCGGGAAGTACAATTTTGTCAATAACCAGATGCTGGTCAGCAAACGCCGCAACCTGGGGCAGATGAGTTACCGTGACTACCTGGCACTCTTTGGCGATGGCGGCAATTTTGCGGCCGACCGCGGCGGCAGTGCTGCCGCCGAGACCGGTGTCGACTTCGTCAAAAATCAGGGTTGGTACTTGATAACGATGTGCGAGGGCGGTTTTTAATGCCAGCAGGAGCCGGGAAAGTTCACCGCCGGAAGCATTTTTCTCAATGGCGGTCGGCTCTTCACCGGGATTGGCACTGAAGAGAAAGCTTATCTGGTCCCGGCCGGTTGCGGTCGGGTCGATTGTTTTCCGGGTAATGATAAAACGGGCATGCGCCAGGTTGAGATCATTTAGATGTTGACCGACAGCGGCTGCTAAAGCATCTCCCTGTTGTTGCCGGGCAGTGCTGAGTTGTGCCGCATTTTCCAGCATCTTTTGCTGCAGCCGGGCAAGTTCAATACCCTTTTTCTCTTTTTCAGAATCACGATTTTCAAAGATTGTGACTTTCTCTTTAAGTTCGTCGCGCAGTTTAAGCAATCCTTCAATGTCAGTTACAAACTTTCGTTTGAGTCGTTCCAGAATAGCAAGCCGTTCTTCAGTTGCATCGATAGTCTGTTCATCAACATCGAGGCTGTTCATATAGCTGCAGTTGTGTTTGTAAACCTCCTGCAGGGTGTCGATGATATCGGTTAAGCTCTCGCCGGTTTGCGGCGCATTGCGATCCCGGCGCGAAAGTTCGGCGCCGATTTCCTGCAAACGATAGCAGTTGTCGATAATTGAGTTACTGCCGCTGTAGGTGAGTTCGTCGGCTTCACGGGTCAGCTCTTTGAGTTTGCCGGCCTGTTGGTACTGCTGGCGGCGGTCGAGCAGTTCATTTTCTTCAGTAAGACTTAGATTTGCGTCCTCAAGTTCGTTAAGTTGATGGCAGTAGTAGTCCATCTGCCGGGCGGCTTCGCTGATTTTAAGTTCCCACTCTTGATACTCCTGCGCAAATTGCCGGTGAGCGTGAAAAGAGTTGCTGTACTCAGCTCTTAAAAGGAGAAGGTCGCCGTAGGTATCAAGTAGATTTAAAAGTTTTTTCGGTTGCCGTAGGTTTTGTTGCTGATGTTGATCGACAAATTCGAGCAGATAACTGGCGATCGCAGTAACTGTCGCCCCGGTACTCGGCTGGTCATTGACATAGATGCGGTTATTAAGTCCGCCCTGGGTTTTTAAGCTTAAGTGGCGTCGTAAAATAATTTCATCCCGGCTGTCAGCAAAGCCAAGGTCGCTGAGTCTCTGGTGTAAACTGGATTTTTGCGGCAGGGTGAAGATGGCGGCAATCGTGACCGGCAAGGTCTCGTCCTGAAAGATATCAGTCCCCGGCTTTTCTCCGAGCAGGGTGTTTAAAGCACTTAGAATGATTGATTTGCCGGCACCGGTTTCACCGGTTAATACAGTCAATCCCGGGTGGAATTCCAAAGCGAGTTTGTCGATCAGTTTGAAATTGCTGATAGATAGGTGTTTCAGCATCGCTTACTCGCAGTTGTTCTGATAGCGTTCACCCCATTTCAGTTTGTTGCGTAAAACTTCGAAATAGGTTTTGCTGGGGGAGGTTATCAGCTCGATGCTGTGATCTGACTTAGTGATGACGATACGATCGAGCGGTTGTATCGGAAACCCGGTCTGGCCGTCTAAAGTCAGAAAAATATCATCACTGTCGGTCGAAATCAGGGTTGTTTCAATTGTGACTTCAGGCGGCACAATCAGGGGTCGGTTTGAGAGCGTGTGCGGGCAGATCGGAGAAATCGTGATGCTGTTTAAAGTTGGATAAACTATGGGGCCGCCGGCAGAGAGGGAGTAGCCGGTTGAGCCGGTCGGGGTCGAAAAAATCAGGCCGTCGGATTTGAATGTGTTAACCAGGTTATCGTCAATAACTGTTTTTAAGTCAATAATCCGGGCCATTGCCCCCTTGTTGATGACGACGTCATTGAGAACGTTGTGGTATGAAATTCTCCGGCCGTCGCGATAGAGGGAAACATTGAGCACCATTCTCGGGCTTAAGGTAAAATTGCCGGCCAGAACTTCGCTCATAACCTGGAACAGTTCATCAAGTGTGATCGCGGTCAGAAAACCGAGTCCACCAAGGTTAACTCCGAGAATCGGACGTGAATTTCCTTTGATGTGGCGAGCGATGCTGAGGAGGGTGCGGCCGCCGCCGAGAACTACAATCAGGTCGGCCCGGTTGGTGATATCATTTTT
>Ga0164318_10005336_pt1 | contig 12424 bp, 10 predicted proteins | sample GuaBasSedimGuay9_FD_113734 | JGI IMG/M metagenome (GOLD analysis project Ga0164318, IMG submission 113734) | Subseafloor sediment microbial communities from Guaymas Basin, Gulf of California, Mexico - Guay9, Core 4571-4, 0-3 cm | ecosystem: Environmental > Aquatic > Marine > Hydrothermal vents... | reverse complement strand
TGGCCCTGGAGAGAAGCTCGTACATCCGGCTGCTGCAGGAAAGGGTAAGGACCAGGGTGGAAGAGGGGCTCTGGTCCAGGCCATCCGTACCCGCCCATCCGGGTGTCAAGGAGCTGATAAACGGGCTCAGGATGAAGGTCGAGAGCAGAAAAAGAAGATATTCCCCCACCGACCTCGGAAGGATGTCCATCACAAGACTCCCGCCCTGCATGAAGCAGATCCTGGGTATGGCGCAGGCAGGGGAGAACCTTCCCCACCATGCCAGGTTCGCACTGGTGGCGTTCCTGAACGGCATAGGGATGTCTCCCGATGATATATTCAGGATATTCACCACCGCCCCGGACTTCAAGGAGGATATCGTCAGGTACCAGATTGATCACATCACCGGAACAACATCGGCAACCTCGTACAGCATGCCCAACTGCGAGACCATGAAGAGCGGGGGGATCTGTTTCAATCCCGATTCCCTCTGCGAGAAGGAATGGCTGAACAATCCGCTCTACTACTACCGCATAAAGGGAAAGAAGAAACATTCATGAGCATCAACCCCGTGCTGAGCGATGCTCACAACAAAATGGTGACAGGGCTACATCGGAAGATAATGCTTCATGACGTAGGCGTCTGTCCTGTCACGGTAATATCCCGTAAGTATCCCGGTCATCTTGAACCCCCTGTTGGAGTAGAAATCGATGGCTTCCTTGTTGTCCGTTCCCACCTCGAGGACTATGGAGCTCATCATTCTGCCCTTTGCAAACTCCATGCATTTATCCATCAGTGCGGAGCCGACGCCCTTCCCGGCAAGTTCGTCGTCAACGGCCAGCATCAATATCCTTAATGTGGCCTGATCCAGGGGGACGGCCAGCAGGAAGCCGGCCACCGAGGAATCGTCGCAGGCGACGAAAAAACACCTGGAATGCTGCTCGAAGAAATACCTGAAGAGATCCGGGGAATAGTTCTCCCTCAAACGGGCATCGGCTATCTCCTTTATCCTTCCCAGGTCCTTTCCCGAGACCCTTCTCACGGATATCCCTTCCACCATCGCCTACTTCCAACGCATCATATATGAATAAGATTTCTGGTGAACGGAATGTCATGCGGCGGTTATGCGGAAGAGAACGCTGTCCTTCCCCGCCTTGACGACCTCCCCCCTGGCTTCCTTCTCGAAGGCCCTTGATACTATTCCCGATAACAGGCCGCACGTCAGCATGTGATGAGCTGCCCTGCTGTAGCCGAGCTCGATGGTCCTCTCCCCCTTGACGGTCACCTCCCCCCGCGACACGTTTATGGAGACCAATTCAAGATCACCCCAGCCGGTATTGGTCATCAGCGGCAGTCCCAGGTCCATGAGCTTCCTGGGACCCTGGGTCTTGACCTCCTCATCGAACTCCTTGACGAGGCTTCCGAACATCTCCCTCCCGCACTTGTAACCTGTCCTGTATGCCCTGTCCTCCTTCCCTCTGGAGAACTGCCTCAGCACGGATGATCCGACAACCATGAAATTATCGGCGCCCATCACCGTCACCCTTCCCGTATGAGGGGATATGGCGAAGACCTTGTACAGATTCTTCGGCTTGGAGAGTATCTTCTTTGCCAGCTTGAAGAATTCACCTTCCATATCAAGGACCATGTTTCCCAACTCCTAGTTCCTGGCGACCACGTCTATCATGGAATCGAACAGGTCCCAGGTGGAGAACTCCGGATGCACGGAACAGGATATGGATTTTCCCTCCCCGTACTCCTTGTAGACAATGGCACCCTTGTCCTTCAGCTGAGGGTCGGGGTCCAGATACTTCGCCACGACCACCTCCTTCGGATGCTCGTCGTTCACGGAGGGATGTATGATGTCCAGCTTCCTGTCGTATGATATTGCAGGACCCCTGAAGTAGAGAGACGAGAACTGGTCATCGCTGTAATCCCCAAGGACCTCGTTGACTATCCTTCTCGCGCTCGGATTCTTCCTGTAATCCACGGGTTCCAGGTCGACGATCCCCGTCTTGGGTCCGTACTTGGCGTGGAAATCGAAAACACCCAGAGGGGGGGAGCCGATGAAATAGGGCTTGATGGGGAGCGGGATCGAGACCCTGTTGCCCATGATCGCCGATGTGGCACATACCGCCACAAGTCCCCCGCCGTTTCTGATGTATTCCTGTATGGTGTTCCTGTACCTCAGGGTCATTCTCCTCAGAAATGCAAGGAATGCGAAGAAACCCCCCTTGTCATGCCTCTTGAGGGGGAATGCGCCAGGGAGAAAGATGACATCATACCTTTCGAGGATCTCCCTCGCCATGTCCCTTGGACCGATCTTCTCGTACCGGACCCCCGTCTTCTGAAAGGCCTTCTCCTCGTACCTTTCACCACTTGCCTGATCATGATACAAGGCTATCCGGGGATACATGTTCATTCACCAAAGAGCTCAGGACCTTACATGGAAGGTAGGTTCTATATATAAAGATTGTTGGAGAACCCCAAAACAAGCCCTTGGTAAATGGGGAGATAGATTAAAATACGCATCGGCCATCAGATAGCGATGGCCGAAATATTCTCCTCGAGGATGCATGGTATAGAGCTTTCGGGGCTCAGAAAGATGTTCGAACTCGCCTCCGAAGGCTCCGTCAACCTGGGTCTCGGCGAACCCGACTTCCAGCCCCCGAAAGAGGCCGTGGAAGGGGTGATCGAGGCCATGCGGATGGGGTTCAACAAGTACGGTCCGACTGTAGGCATAGCCCCCCTGAGGGAAGCCATAAGCGAAAGGCTGAGAGTATACTGGAAGGATATCGGAGCGGACAACATCGTCATAACCAGTTCCGGGTCGGAAGCCCTGTTCTCCAGCGCCCTCACCTTCGTGGAGAACGGCTCCAACGTTCTGATCCCTGATCCCGGATTCGTCCTTTACAAGCCCCATGTGACGATGATGGGAGGAAGCTTCAGGGAATATTCCCTTTCGATGGAGAACGACTTCCGACCTGACATAGAGGAGATGGAACGGCTCGTGGATGAACGCTCCAGGGTGATCGTGATGAATTCACCCTCCAATCCCACGGGGAGCATCATAACGAGACAGGACCGGGATGATATCGTTGACCTTGCCAGGGATAACGGTATGGTCATAATTTCCGATGAGGTCTACGATACGATGGTTTATCCGGGGAACACACACCATTCGTTCCTCGGGGTGTACGAGAAGGCGGTGATGGTCAACTCCTTTTCCAAGATATTCGCGATGACCGGATGGAGAATGGGGTACATGGCAGCCCCGGAAGAGCTCATATCGAACCTCAAGCTGGCTCATTATCATCTGGTGGCATGTCCCCCCACCCCCCTGCAGTACGGTGCCCTGGCGGCTCTGAGGGATTCCGGCGATTTCACCTCAAGGATGGTGGAGGAGTTCAGGAAGCGCAGGGACCTGATAACCGGCAGGTTGAACGAGATCGAGGGCTTCTCGGCAGCCACTCCCAAGGCCACCTTCTATTCGTTCCCCTCGTTCGAGCTCCACGACGGTGGAAGGAGGATCGGATCGGAGGAGCTCTCGATGGAGCTTGCAAGAAGGGGGCTCATCTGCTCTCCGGGGTCCGCCTTCGGGAAAGGTGGAGAATATCATCTGCGATTCTCGTTCGTCAATTCCAAAGAGGAGATCTCCAGGGGAATGGACATAGTCGAGGATACGGCAAGGTCCTATTCCAAAACGGCTCCCGCAGGAGCATGAACAGTCCCCAATCCGCCGGGAATGATCCGTATGGCTATTCTTTCGGCATATCCGCCCTCTCCATCGATGTGATAGGGCAGCTCCCTGTCCAGTCCGACAACCTCCATCGTTCTCAACGTTCGGTAGATGCTCCCTTCCAGCTCGAGATGCTTCCCGCTGTAGGCCTTTTTTATGTTCAGCACGGACCTGATCTTGCCCAGATACGGTGAAATGGAAAGGTCCAGCATTCCATCGTTCATCAGCGCCCTGGGAGTGAGCCTGTAGCCCCCTCCGCAGGTGGTTCCGTTCCCTATCGTGCAGAGACTCACCGTATGCTCTTCCGCATCCCCCCCATCCACCGAAACGGATATCCTGTGAGGTTTGAACTTCATGAGAACGACCAGTGCACCGTAGGTATAGGTGAGCGCGGGTCCTATCTTCCTGACCAGGGACCTCCTGTCTGCAACGAAATGGTTGATCTCGGCATCGAGACCCAGGCCAACGACGTTGAGGAACAGCATGCCGTTCATCTCCCCAACGTCGATCCTTGAAGGCCCTCCGGAGATTATATCCTCGATGCATCCGCTCCTCGAGGCATCACCCTTTATGGAGACTATGGTATCGTTGCCGGAGCCGATGGGGACGATCCCGAGAAGGCTCCCGGTACCGGCTATGGCATTCACGGCTTCCATGACCGTCCCGTCCCCTCCGGCGGCCGCAATCACATCGAAACCGGAGCGGACGGCCTCACGGGCGATCTCCGTGCAGTGGCCCATTTCGGAGGTTTTTTCTATGTCGAGGTCCAGGGAGACGCCGGCTCGATACGCCGCCTTCCCGAACTCATCCCTCAGGGCAGTCTCATCGACCCTGAACCTTCCCACGCCCGCGTTTGGGTTGAAAATGACCTTTACCCTTCTTTCGACGCTCAAATGCACATCACCTTTCGACCCTTCTGCACGGGAGGGGATCCCGGGGAGCTCATCTGTCCCTGCCGATTATACGGCCCGAATCCTTCTCCCGAAGATAGATCCTTCTCTTCCCGTCCACTTCCCTCACGACCTCCAGGTTCCGGTAGGCCCATACTCCTGCCGCGACCCCTATGAAAACGAGTCCGAGCACGAACAGGGGCCATATCGGAAATGCGCGGGACGTCCCGTCGGACGACGTGACGTTTCCCGGAACCGTTCCGGAGTTCCCTCCCCCGGACCCGGTATCGGAGGAGATGAGACGGACCACGAAACTTGCCTGGGTCGAGGTCTCGGAGATCTGATCCTTCAAGGTAAGTGTGACGGTGTAGCTCGAGGATTCACCCACCTGGGCATCCTGGGGTATCACCATATCAATCGCGAAGGGCCAGACCTCTCCCTCGTTCACGTTCTGATATTCCGTCTGCCTCAACGATGCTTCCCATCTGCCCTCGCTCAGGGAGAGGGTGGCGGTTACCGTGAACGGTATGTCCAGTCCGCTCTTCTCCGTTACCATGAACGACCCCTCTATGAGAAGCACCGTTTCCTCCTCTTCAAGGGGGATCACGGGCCATTCACTGTTTATCTGTATCTCGCCATCAATGTTCTGAACCCCGCCCATCGCTCCGGAGGATAGAAAGGAAGAGGTGATGACGAACAGCACTGCAGAGATAAGGGCCGGATTGCGGATCTTCATGAAGGTCCCGCAGGTGGATAGGACCTATGATTAGATGAAGTTTATCATCATCACTCCACGGTCACGGACTTCGCCAGATTGCGCGGTTTGTCTATGGAGCAGCCCCTCAGCTTCGCCGTGTAATATGCCAGAAGCTGGAGGAGAACGGAGACGGATATGGGGGAATACATCGATCCGGGATCCGGGTAGGTAAGAATCCTGTCCGTGTACTTCCTGACCTCCCTGTCGCCCTCCGGGACTATCGCGAGAACGGGAGCTCCCCTCGCGGAGCATTCCCCGATGTTCCCCAGCATCTTGTCATATGTGTGATCCCTTGAAACAATGGCAATGACCGGTGTCCTGTCCGTGAGGAGGGCCAGGGGGCCGTGCTTGAGCTCTCCGGCAGGATAACCCTCACAGTGAATGTAGGATATCTCCTTCATCTTCAGGGCTCCCTCGAGGGCCGTGGGGTAATTGATGTAGCGGCCGAGGTAGAATGCGTTCTCGAAATCCTTCAGCCATTCGGCCTGTTCCTTCACCGGGTCATTCTCGTCCAGAATGCCCTCGACGGACCTGATGGTATCCCTCAGGCCGCGCTCCACGGCACGGTATTCCTCTCTCGAGATCACTCCCATGTTGTATCCTATATGAGAGGACAGCAGGTACATCATCATCAGCTGGGAAGTGAAGGTCTTCGAGGCTGCCACGCCTATCTCCGGGCCAGACCTCAGATAGAGGGTAAGGTCCGTCTCCCTTGTTATGGTCGAACCCACGACATTCGTTATCGCAACGGTTCTCGAACCCCTCTTCCTCGCCTCCCTTGCCGCCATGATGGTGTCCAGGGTCTCGCCGCTCTGCGTGATGAACATCATAAGGGGATCTTCCTTCGTTGTGCTGGCGAACCGGTACTCGGAGGCCATCGAAACTATGGTGGGTATGGATGTGAACCTCTCGAACAGATACTTTCCAACGAGTCCCGCATGATATGAAGTACCGCATGCGACTATTCTCACGAGCCGTGTCTGAACGAGATCCCTGGGAAGGTTCTTCTCATCGGACCTCCATCCGGAAAGGGACTGATGGAGGGACCTGGGCTGCTCGAATATCTCCTTGAGCATGTAATGTTCGAACCCGCCCTTCTCCGCATCCTCTATGGACCAGTCGACCCTTGTCCAATCCCTCTCCACGGGGGTGCCGTCAAGTTTCTCCACCTTGACGGAGTCCTTCTCTATCCTTGCGATCTCCCCGTCCTCCATGAAGAGGAACCGGTTTGTGTACTTCAGAAGCGCGGTCACATCCGAGGCCACGAAGGATTCCTTCACACCCTTGCCCAGGACCATCGGGCTCTTCTCCCTTGCGGATATCAGAAGATCGGGATGGTCCCTGTGAACGATCACCAGTGCATAGGAGCCTTCAAGCCTCTTCACGGCGCTGCGAACGGCTTCCAGCAGGTCCCCCCCGTTCCCCTTGTACTCTTCCTCGATGAGGTGAGGTATGACTTCGGAGTCCGTTTCCGAAAGGAACTCGTGACCCGCAGCGATAAGTTCCTCCTTGAGGGAAAGATGATTGTCTATGATGCCGTTGTGAACCACGGCCAGGGATGGTCCGCTGTCCGTGTGGGGATGTGCATTTATCTCGTTGGGAACGCCATGCGTTGCCCACCTTGTATGGGAGATGCCGATCCTCGCACCGCATCTTTCCATCCTGGATTCCAGTTCGGAGATGTAACCCGAGCTCTTCCTCACCACGAGCTCCCTGCCGGCTCCATTCCCGCATATCATGGCTATTCCCGAGGAATCGTAACCCCTGTACTCGAGCTTCTTCAGAGCATCGATGAGTATCCCGGAAGCTTCCTGACCTCCGATGTAGCCAACTATACCGCACATGTGGATACCTCACACGGCATTGGTCCCATCCGGGAGATTGTCCCTGAGCGACCGCATGGACTGGACCCTGCATTCATTTCCCAGAATGACCCCGGGAGACAGCGAAACATGGTGGGAGATCTCGCAATCCGCCCCCACGACCGCACCAAGGGTCTTTGTTGATGTAAGATTCTCCAGCTTGATGCGATACTCACCCTGCTCCACGCTGAAATGATCCCCCAGCGAAGACCCCTGGGCCACGATGGTCTGGTAGATGGAGGCATGGGCCCCGATCACCACGTCGTCCATGATCAGCGAGCCCTTGATGACGGAGAAGGGGCCCACGGTGCTGTTCTCCCCGATGGAGGTGTTCGCACCGATATATGCTCCCGGTCCGACAGTGGAGTTCTCGCCTATGACCGTTGGACCCTCTATGACCGTATTGGCCCTTATCCTTGCATTGGGTCCTATCCTTACATTTCCCCGTATCACAGCTCCCTCCTCGATTGTGCCTCCCATGTCCTTCGGGATGCGTGAGAGGACATACTCGTTCAGGACCAGAAGGTCCCAGGGATAGACGGCATCCAGCCATCTCTCCGCCGGAATGACCCTTATCCTCCTTCCCTCTGCCTCACGGGTCATGCAAGAGGTGAGCGTCAGCGGTTGACCGATGTCCATCTCCTCCAATCTGGGGAATATCTCCTCGTCCAGGAGATAGGTCCCCGTATTGATGAGGGTGGAGGAGGAAGGATCCTGATACTCCCACAGGGCAAGAGCGAAGATCGAGGGCGCACCGCTCGAGACCAGGTCCTCCGTCAGCTTGGGTTTCTCCACTATTCTTTCCAGGAAGTCACCCTTCACCTCGACGACGCCGTACTTGGACGAGTTCGCCGTCTGGGTGACCATCAGTCCCCATTCCCCTTTCTTGACCTTCGAAAGGTTCCTGAGCGCCTCGACCTCCAGCAGGGAATCTCCCGGAACCACCAGGAACTGCCCCTTCAGCTTGTCCCTGGCCTGGTACAGCGCATGGGCCGTGCCCAGCTGGAACTTCTGGGTAACGTACTCTATGTTCACCCCCATCGGCTTCCCGTCCCCGAGGAGGTTCATGACCTTCTCCTTGTGATAACCGACAACGACCACGATGTCACGGACATCACACTTCGCCAGTGTCTCGATAACGTATGATATCATGGGCCTGTTCGCTATGGGGAGCATCCCCTTGCTCATACTGCCCGTCAGGGGCCTCAACCTTCGACCCTCTCCAGCTGCCAGAACAACCGCCTTCATCCAAATTCCACCTGTTATCAAAGCGTATCATCTATTATCCTTGTAATCTCCCGCTCCACCTCTTCCGTCACCTCGTCCTGGAGCTCCTTGGGAACCGTTTTCAGACCCAGATGAACGGATGCCTTTGCTATCTTCATGGCGGCAAGCGTCTGTTTCACCTTGGCTTCGTAATACTGCGTGAGGGCCTCCTTTATCTCGGCCTTCAGCTCGGGGTTCTGATCAAGGGTCTTCTTCACCTTTGCCTTCAGCTCGTCCTTGACCATGTCCCTGGCGACCTCGAGAATGAGGTCCTCGCCGCCCAGAATATCCTCGATGGAGGAGTAGACTAGCCTACCCAGATTTGTCTCGTTGGACATGTACATACCTCCTCATGGAATGGAGGATGGGGTTAATTAAAGGTATTGCAGTTCTTATCGGACCTTCCGAAGAACCAGTTCATGCACCCTGGACCCTTCGGCCCTGTACCTCATCCGGGACATGATGACACCCATGAGGGGCTTCTTTTTTCCTTCCCTGAAAGCTTCCAGAAGATCCGGATTCGAGTCCGTCTCCTCATCTATGACGGATGCCATCTCTTCCTCGGACATCAGGGCCAGGCCCGCCTCCTCGAGGACCTCCCTCGGACCCTTGCCGGAGTCCGCCATCCCCGAAATGAGCTCCGGAAGGGCGGATGTGGCGGAGATTCCCCTTGCGGGGAAGGATATCGCCTCCGCAAGGTATTCCCGGTCGATGGAACCAACATCCACGCCGGATCTTACCAGATGCCTCAACTCCTCGACTATGAACATGGCGGCGAATTTCTTCCCCGCACCTCTCGCCACAGCCTTCTCGAAAACATCCAGAAGCGGAGATACGACAAGACGGTGGGCAACGTTGGAAGGGACGCCTTCCGCCATCAGCTCCTCCTTCAGCTCCCACCACGGTCTTGGAACCCGGGACCTCACTCGTTCGAGAAGCTCCGGGGTGACCACGATGGGAGGTCTGTCGGTATCCGGATACATCCTGTCCGGTCCCGGAAGTATCCTCTCGAAGGTGGTCATGTCCGGTGTGATGACCTGTCTGGTCTCGTTGGGGACGCCATCGAAGGCCTCCCTGCATCTGATATATGCCTCCTCGACTCCCGTTCCGGTGTCCGCGGTGGGCCCCCAGACAAGTACGAAAGCATCATCCGGTCCGGCTCCGAGAAGCTTCCCCACCGCCTTGACATCTTCCGTGGTAAGACCCCCGAAGGGTTCATCGTCGGAGGTGAACAGGTTGGGCATCCTGTCAAGGCATGCTATCACCCTGAGCCTGCCGGAGATCTCATCGGCGAATGTCTGGTCCCCGTGTGTGGGATGCGACAGGATCTCCCTGAAACCCGGAATGAGAACGGCCCTGATATCCAGCCCGTTCCCTTCCTCCACGGGGCCCTGGAACCAGGGTTCGAAGAGTTCAATTCTCCTTCCGGAAAATATGGGGGTCGCATCCTTCTGCACCATCGTCGAGAAGGATTCCACGTCCATCGAGGAAGGGTCGAGCTTTCTGTCTCTCAGCAGGGATCCAATCTTCAGCAGGTTGTGCTGCCTCACCGCCTCTCCGGCCGTGACGGGGGGTATCCATTCCAGGAAGGGGACCCCTTTTATCTCCACTCTCTGACCGCCCTCGACGGAAACGTTGACGTCCTGCCTTGTGGCGCCAGGTCCCCTTCTGACCATTCTGGTGGACCTCATAACCCATCCCAGGACCTCTGCCATCTCGCCCGCCTCGGTGGGATTCCTGGCCACGGGCTCGGTCACGACCTCGACAAGGGGGATCGAGAGCCTGTCCGTCCTGAAGGTTATCTCGTGGCCCTCATCCCTGACCTCCCTGCAGGCGTCCTCCTCCAGCGATATCTGCCTGATATCTATGTTCCTCCCGTCCTTCCACGGGACGAAACCTCCGAGGGATATGATCGCGGTTCTCTGGAAACCCGTCGGGATGGACCCGTCCAGATACTGTTTTCTTGAAACATGGACCTCGTCAACAAGGGCGCAGTTCATGGCGCTTGCTATGACCATCGAGATCTCAAGAGCCTTCTCATCCATCTCGAAGGGGGGGGTGTCGTCGATCTCGTAGGAACAGGTGGTGTCCCTGTAGAACTCGTATGTGATGTTCTTCTTCGTCTTGAACTCCATGAGCGCGGTTCCGTCATAGGTCCCCATCTCCGAGAGGGTGGGCCTCATGTGTCTGATTATCGTGAAATGGGCCGGATCGTTCCTGTAGACAGGTGGACATCTGCAGAACAGCTTCCTATCGGTATCCAGCTGCTGGTGTATCTCGAGACCGCACTTGAAGCCCAGGGCTTCGAAATCCTTGTCATCCATTGGCAGACGCCTCCGATGATGGTAGTCCAACGACGGGGAAAATGATGTCCCTATAATAATATGATGGTCACTCACGGTCACGGCATGCCGGATGAAAGCGAATGCCTCACAGGGAGTGTTGTCCGGTTACAGGACATCCCGTCCTACCGTCCAAGGACCGTCACTTTAACATATAAAGCGGCTGTGCGTGAAATCCTGATTCGAGCTTCTCCTATGGTGGAGAGCCCTTTCTGAAGACACGAATTCCTGAAACGTTCTTGAATATATGAAAAAATGTTCCTTTTCCCGAAAGGGGAGGGGTTCGGAGCTTCGGGAACCCGACACTGGTGTTCATGACAATATGAAAACGTATATATATCGTTACAGGCAATAATCGACCTCCTCGGAAACTCGAGGTTCAGCCAGCTTCAGGTGATTCCATGAAGGTCAGACAATCGATTCCGCTTATTCTGGCGGCAGTAATGCTTTTGAGTTCTCTTGCTCTCATGTCTCCCGCTCCCGCAGGAGCGGATAAGGGAGTGTCAGCGACCCCTACAAGGGCAAATCCACTCTATCAGCACAGTGAGAGCTACAACCTGACATTCTCCAAACCCACTTTCTACGGGGATAAGGATCCCAACAACAACAATGCCGAGGTCGAGGCGAACGACTGGGACGATATCGCCTTCGTTATCTTCTTCCAGGACAAACATACGAGGCAGGTGTACGGCAATGACGGAACCTACACGAATGCCAAGCTCACCTCCGCAGACATATACCAGGCGGTGTTCGTCAACCTGAGCGGAGACAAGATCACAACTGGCGACAACCAGGCGATCCTCATGGAGGATTTCACGGCAACATGGTGTATCTACTGCACCGCCGTGGTTGGAGCGATGGAGAGGATGGACCACGACAAGGACTGGTTCCCGAACAAGTACATAGGCGTGGAATTCCACGGCTCGGGAACATACGGGAACACCGTTGGAGCAAGCAGGAAGAACTACTACTCCTCATCGACGGGCATACCAACGTGGATAATCGATGGCATCGACCCGAACGTGGGCGGTTCCTCGGATCCCAACAGCACAGCCGTGGAGAACAACATAAAGAACAAGATCAACAGGAGGGTGGCCCCCTCATCGCTTAACGTTACCGCAAGAGCCGGACATTCCACCACATCTGCTTGGGTCGATCTCACCGTGACCATAGAGGACCCCAACTTCGACAACGCACTGGTTGATATGAACGTCGTGATGGTGCAGGACGCATATCCTAGGAGGCATGGAGCGAATAACAATGCATATCTGGGATGGATCGCACAGTCCATGCAGCAGCAGAGGGTGTTCAACATCCCATCCAATGATCCGGTCCTCTCGAACATACTTCCCGCAGATGGTTCGATCCTCTCCGGTGATGTCGAGATATCCTTCAACGCCACGGACCCCGATGCGGACGATTCGAAGATAGAAAAGAGCGTTGCCGTAAGGAAGAAGGGCTCGGCGGACTGGTCCCCGATCACCCCCACCGGCGGGAAATACATATGGAAGACCGCCGAAAAGGCCGGCTCTAACTACATCTTCCCCGACGGCGAATACGAGATAAGGATTCACGCCAAGGACTACTGG
>Ga0164318_10005335_pt1 | contig 12427 bp, 11 predicted proteins | sample GuaBasSedimGuay9_FD_113734 | JGI IMG/M metagenome (GOLD analysis project Ga0164318, IMG submission 113734) | Subseafloor sediment microbial communities from Guaymas Basin, Gulf of California, Mexico - Guay9, Core 4571-4, 0-3 cm | ecosystem: Environmental > Aquatic > Marine > Hydrothermal vents... | reverse complement strand
TCCTGTCCGAATTTAAGTCCTGTTGCAGAACTTATTGCTGTTCCTGCATGTCCTGTATGGAATATATCTGCAGGGCTTTCTTCAGGCTCTGGAAATCCACTTATCCCTTTATATTTCCTTAAACTTTTAAATTTTTCATATCTTCCAGTCAGAATCTTATGGGTATAACACTGATGGCCAACATCCCATATAATCTTATCTGGCGGGATATCAAATACATAATGGAGGCAGACTGTCAATTCAACAACTCCAAGATTTGAAGAGAGATGCCCACCATTTTTGCTCACAACTTCTATAATAAATCGCCTTATCTCCTCACATAATTCTTCCAATTCCTTTATTGAAAGATTTTTGAGAAGGGAAGGATTTTTTGAAACCTTTTCAATATAACTCATTTTTCATCAACTCTTTAACTTTTTCTATCATCTTTTCTATCTTCTTATTCTTTTTCAATTCAATAGATTTTGACCACCAGATAATTGCCCTTACATAATCTTTAAGTTTATAATAAAGATACCCGAGATGCTCATAAATTTCAGCATCTTTTTCCAGTTTTGCTGCCTTTTCAAGATATTTTCTGGCAAGTTTATATTTCCCCATTTTAAAATATGCCCATCCAAGACTATCAAGAAATGCTCCATTTTCAGGTTCAATTTCACATGCTTTCTTTATCATCTCATATGCCTTTTTGAGATTTCTGTTCTCAATAAGGTAAGTATAGCCGAGATAATTTAAAGCAAAACCATTTTCAGGGTCAATCTCTATCGCTTTTTTCATCTCTCTTTCCATCTTTTCCTTTTCCCCCATCTTATCATAAACAACTCCAAGATAGAAATGGAGCTGACTTGTCTCCCCTTTTTTAATTGCTTCCTTAAAATATTTTTCTGCCTTATCATATTCTTTCTTTTCACAATAGATTATTCCAAGAGATTTGTAAAATTCCTTATTTTTCATTCCCTTTCCAATCCCTTCATTTATAATCTTAAGTGCCTCATCATAATTCTTCCCTTCTATATAAAGATTTGCAAGGAAAATGTAAGGAATGGGATTTAAGGGAAATTTATCCAACATCTTTTTACAGATATCTTCTGCTTTATAAATTTTGTTTTCTTTAAGATAAAGGGAGGCAAGTGAAAAATATGCCTGCAATGAATTTTTATTACAATCAATGATTTTCTTATACTCCTTTTCAGCTTCTGAATATTTTTTTAAAGTCTCAAGGATTTTCGCATAGTTATACCTTAAAATAAGATTTTTTGGATATAACTGGACAAGTTCCTTATAATATTTCAATGCATTTTTATAATCCTTTTTAAACATGTATAAATCGCATAACATCAACCTGTAAGAATTCTTTGAGGGGTCCTTTTTGAGCCCTTTTTCCAGATACTTTATAGCAGGGTCATATTTTTCCTGGAATATATAAGAAACACCAAGTCCAAGATAACATTCCTCACATTCACTGTCAATTCTAATCCCTTTTTTAAAATATTTTTCTGCCTTTTCAAATTCATTCTTTTTAAGATATATCTTTCCAATTTTTGAATAAATATAGGATGTCTTAAGCCCTCCACATATCGCTTCCTTATATAACTCCAGAGCTTTATCTAATTTCCCTTCCTTTTCAAATAGAAGGGCTCTTGTATATGATTTAAAAGGACTTTTTTGAGGTTTGCAACAGATAAAAATTTCACTGCATCCTGTAAGAACTAAAAAACAAAGGAAAATAAATATTCTCATTATCTTTTTCTCTTTTTATGCCTCATAGCTCTTCTTCTTTTCTTCCTTTTATGAGTCTTGATTTTCCTCCTTTTTCTCTTTCTTCCACAAGGCATTTCCCACCACCTTTTTAATAAATGACTTTATTTAAAGGATATTCAACTATACCTTCTGCTCCGAGTTTTTTCAATTCTGGAATAAGTTTTTTTGCCTGACTCTTTTCAATAATTGTTTCAAGAGCATACCATCCCTCTTCAGTAAGAGGTGAAATTGTGGGCTTTTTCATTGCAGGAAGGATCTTTACAATTTTATCAATATTTTTCTTCTCCACATTCATCTTAAGTCCCACCTTTGTCATACCGATTAAAGCTCCATTTAGAAGCATCGCTATATTTTCAATCTTTTCCCTTTTCCATTTATCACAAAGAGATTTTTTATTTGCAATCAGTCTTGGAGTTGATTCCATAATGACCTTCAAAATTTTAAGATTATGGGAGGAAAGTGTTTTTCCGGTTTCTGTAATATCAACTATTGCATCAACAAGATTCCCTGCCTTTATCTCAGTTGCTCCATATGAAAATTCAACTTTTGCTTTCACATTATGTTTCTTTAAAAAATCCTTTGTTAAATTTACAAGTTCTGTCGCAATTATTTTCCCTTCCAGATCCTTAATATCCTTTATCGGTGAATCCTGAGGGACTGCAATAACTATCTTAACAGGTCTCAATCCAGTCTTTGCATATTTAAATTCACAGATCTCTACAACTTTTGCTTTATTTTCAAGAATCCAGTCTTTACCTGAAATCCCTGCATCAAAAGCCCCCATCTCAATATATCTTGGAATTTCCTGTGGTCTTAAAAGAACAGCCTCAATTTCAGGGTCATCAACAGAAAGGTAATAACTTCTTGAATCAACTTTTATTTCAAAACCTGCACGGGAAAAAAGCGAAATTGTTGACTCCTGCAAAGAACCTTTTGGAAGAACAATCTTGACTTTTTTCATTCCTTTTCCCTTTCAATAAATACACCAATCTTTCTATATTTTTGGTACCTGAGACTTAAAAGCTGGTCAATATTTATTGTTTTCAACTCTGTAAGATGCTTATTTATGTATTCTTTCATTATATCCATCGCCTTTTCCCAATCCCTGTGTGCTCCACCAAGTGGTTCAGGGATTATTTCATCAATAATTCCAAGTTCATAAAGGTCTTTTGCTGTTAATTTAAGTGCTTCTGCTGCTTCCTTAACTGCTTTCTGATTTTTCCATAAAATTGAAGCACAACCTTCAGGAGAAATTACAGAATATATTGAATACTCCTGCATCAAAATTCTGTCTCCAACACCTATACCGAGAGCTCCTCCACTTCCTCCTTCACCTATAACAATTGCTAAGATTGGTGCTCTCAACAGTGACATTTCCTTTAAATTCGTTGCAATCCATAAAGCCTGACCTCTTGTTTCTGCTTCTATATCAGGACTTGCTCCAGGAGTATCAATGAATGTTATCACAGGAAATGTGAATTTTTCAGCAAGTTTCATAACTTTAAGTGCTTTTCTATACCCTTCAGGATGTGCCATTCCAAATTTCCTCTCAATATTCTCCTTTGTATTTCTCCCTTTCTGGTGTCCAACAACAGCCACTGTTATACCTTCAAATTTTCCAATTCCAGCAATAATTGCAGGGTCATCTCCATAAATTCTGTCGCCATGAAGTTCAATGAAATCTTCAAGCAATCTATCAATATAATCAAGAGTATGTGGTCTGTTTGGATGTCTTGCAAGTTGCACTTTCTCCCATGCAGTAAGATTTGAAAAGATTTCCTGAGTCTTCTTTACCCATTCCTGCTGAAGCTGAACAAGTCTTGCATTGACATCTTTTTTATTTCTGTTTGCTTTTAAATTCTCTATCTCTTTCTCTATCCTCTCTAAGGGTTTTTCAAAAGGAAGATAAAATTTCTCCATTTTAAATTATTCTTGGAACCTTAAAGAAATTTTTAAATCTGTCAGGAGCATTTTTCAGAACTTCTTCAATATCAAGCGATTTTTCCACTTTATCCTCTCTAAAAACATTTGTAACAGGAAGGACATGGTAGGTGGGTTCTATATTTTCAGTATCAACCTCTTTTAATTTTGAAACATAATCAATAATCTTTTTCAATTCCTTCTCAAATCTCTCCTTTTCCTCCTCATTAAGTTTTATTCTTGCAAGCCTTGAAAGATATTCAATTTCCCTTTCCATACCTTAAAGTTTACACCAAAAAGAAATAAAGGTCAATCTAAATAAAAAACAAAATTACTCCGAATTATTTTTCAAGTGGAAAAATGGATTGAAGCAATTAGAAAGTTGCTCTATTTTTATCCATCTAATCTTCATTCCTCGTCAATTTCTGAAATACTTCTACTAAACTTTTTTCTATCCCACTTTCTAAAACTGTAAAATATTCTTTATCGCCTATTTTTGTTTGCCAGTTATTCATTCTTAATTCCTTTAAAAATTGTTTTTAATCTCTGGATGCGTTTATATTTTGGGTCATCTTCTTTGTATTTTTGTTCCAGAGTTTCAATTTCTTTAAGATATTTTTCTATGTTTTCTTTGCTGAATGTTTTAGGGAATAACATTTTTGTTAGTTCAATTGTATTTTTTATTTGTTCTTCCTGTTCTTTTTTTCCTTTAAGTTATTTTCCACACTTTCTCCAGTTTCTTTATAAAAGTAAAAAATATTTCAATGGGATTTTTACTATATTCTCTTTAAAGGTTAATTTTTCATCTCCTGAAATTACAATCCCAAAGTCGCCGTTAATTCTTTTTAATGTGTACTCCACCTGTTTAATCCCTTTCTTACCATATCCAACTTCAACAACAATTTTTTTATCTCTTATTTTTACAATAAAATTTGCCCCTTCTTTAGCACAATCATAAGTTAAAGATGAATCTGGAAATTTCTGTAAAGTTTTTCTTAAATACATTCCAACAACATCTTCAAGAAGTTTACCTTTAAAGTTTTCAAAATTTGTTATGCTTTCTTTTCCTGAAAGAAGTAAAAAACGGAAAGCAGGAGAAGAAAAGAGATATCTATATGGCTTTCTGACCTGTTTGTAATGTGAACCATAAGGAGAAATTCTTTGTAAGAACCCTGCTTTTTCAAGCGAATAAAGAATAGAAGAAACTGTATCTTTTGAAATTTCAAGTGTTGTGGATAATTTTGTTAAACTTGTTTCAAAAATCTCAGAAAGAAGATAAGTAAGAGCATAGATCTTATTTAAGGTTTCCTTATCAAAATTTGTTATTTCTGGAAGATCTGTGTAAATAATTCTCTGTAGCATTAAGTCAAGTTGGTTTAAAATAACTCCTTCTTCTTTTATTTTAAGAGAGAATGGTAATGTCCCATACTTCAAATATCTGTCTATTTCAAAAATATCAATTCCAAACCAGTATTCTTTTATTTTTCCCTCAATTAAAGATAAGTTTTTGAAAACATCTTTTCCATTTTTTGAATTGAAAAGTATATCTTTTATTTCACTGCTTAAATCTTTCAGTGGGTATTTTTTAAATCTTAACATTATGTATTCCTTAAAATCCATTGGATACAATTCTTCAAAATAGGCACGCCGTGAAATATCTGCATTAATCTGTTTTTTTAATAATAAAGCAGAAGAGCCAGTACAAAATATAAAAATGTTTTTTGATCTATCATACAAGGATTTAATTGCAGAATCCCATCTTTTATCATATTGAACCTCATCAAAAAATAAAAATACTTTTTTATCCAGTTCTTCCAATCTTTTTCCAAGAAGTATTTCATATCCTTCCAATATGTCCCAGAAAGAAATGTTAAATCTTCTTACTGGCTCATCTATTGAAATATAAAACTTTATTACATCTTTTTGTGATAAAACTTCATAAAACAGTTGGGATAATAAAGTTGTCTTTCCAACCCCTCGGAGTCCAGGCATTATTATCCATCTCGGTTCAGAGTTGTATTTTAAAAAATTCTCTATATGCTTTTTAAAAATAATAAAAGCGCTTCTTTTAGGATAGAAAACGCCTTTTTCATCTACTATATTTCCTCTAATTCTTAAATCTTGCTGGGCTACAGTAGCATTGAGATACCTTAAAAACTCATTTTTAAATTTTTCTTCCATATTACTATACTACCACAGTCGTATAGAAAGAGTCAATACTGTCCTATTATAGTCGTATAGTAAAATTTTTGGTTTATTAATTTCTATCCGAGGGGGTATTTGCCGTAATTGTATCCTGCCTGTAAAAATTCAATGTAATTTTCTTCAAGGTTTGGAGAAAGGGGTGCTGATGTTGGGACTCCTGATGGAATAAGTAAAAACCTTCCCCTTCTTGCTCCCTGAAGTATTGCCTCCTTTACCATCGAATTTACTTATTCCCTGCTTCTGAATTCAAGAACATCTGCTGTCAATCCTCCCATAATCACAACATTTTCTCCAACCATCCTTTTTATCCTCAATATTAAATTCGGCTTCTCAATACTATTGCAGACAGGTTCAATAATATCAGGGCCCATTTTAAGAACCTGTGGTAATAATTCAGAGATATTATCATGCCAGTGGTATGAGATATAATTTTTTCTACCCATCTTTAAAATTTCTATAAGGACTCTATCGTATTTTATGATAAGGTCGTTGAATAGAGCTTTTACATCATGGTATTCAGCAGGTAATGTGGGTGGAGTAAGAAATTCAGCTCCCCTTATTCTTATTATAGCTCCTTCAATATTCTGAGAAATGAAAGTGTAAAGGTCTTTCAATCTTATGTAAAAATTTTCAACAAGCCTGTAAATGAGAGATGGGTATTCAGAAAGGTAATGGGAAAGTGTCCCTGGAGCAAAAAGCGTTCCACATACTCCAACAGGGTCCGGCAATGCAACAACCATAATTCCTCTGTCTCCAAGATTTGCCTGAATTTTATAAAAATCAGAGATATCCGGTTTGAAAGGAGTATATGGAAGTGTGAGGAATTTTTCTATATCATGGTGGTTCTCAACCCATGGTTTTTCAACCCATTCAAAAGAACTAACAAGTGTCTGCCTTGCTATTCTTGTAAGAGGACCAAGTTCAGTCTCAACAGTAAGTTTTATCTTCTTTGATATTCTGGTATCCTGAAACTCCTCCACCTTCACATCGACAGAATCAGGAGAAGAAAAGAAAAAGCCTGTCTTTGGTCTGTAGAAATGGAAGGTATCCTGGATTTTTTTTGCTACTTCAAGTAAATTTTTAAAACTTTCATGTTTTGCCCAGAAACTATTTTCATCAAATGGGTCTATCTTATAAAGGGAGACAGGAACTCTATCAGGGATAATTCCGTTTAATACACTTAAAATCCTTTCTTTACTGGTCAATTCCCATCACCTTCCAATTATTTTATCCATACTCAAAGAGGTATTGTAAATCTTTGCCTCTGGATAAAATTTATAAGGTTCCATTTCTGCTGTTAAATATCCATCATAACCTACTTCCTTAAGTGCTTTCATTACCTGTGGCCACTCAACATCTCCCTCCAGCAAATCGCAGAATCCATTTATATTTCCCACACTCTTTTTAAAATCCTTCAAATGCACCCTCTTTATCAATTTTCCCAAAATCCTTATCCAGTCTTCAGGATAACCAAAGATTAAAACATTTCCGACATCAAAATAAACCCTTACAAATTCAGAATTAAAACTTTCAACAAAATTTTTCATCTCAACTGGACTTAAAAGGAATTTATTCCATACATTTTCAATACATATGCATACTCCAGTATTCTCTGCAACAGGTAAACATTTTTTTATTGACTGGAAACTTCTCTCATAAGCAATATCGTATCTTACTCTTTCTGTTTCCATCCAGTCAGTCCCAACAATCCCAGGGACAACAAGCAAGGCATCTGTTCCCAACCACCTGCATATTTTCAAACTCTTTATAATTATCTCCTCCCCCTTCTTTCTTATTTCAGGAGCACTGCTTGTTAAAGGGTATTTCCATAAAAGGCCTGGAAGAAGACTTGAAATTTCAAGACCTGCCCTTTCAACCTTTTCCTTCACCTTCTTAATATCATCTTCTCCACTCTCAAGACTGATAACTCTTCCATCCAGATTCAATTCTACAGATTCAAATCCTGCATTTTTTATTATCTTCAATCCATCTTCGAAACTGAACCCTTCAGGAAGAATCCCTATATTTACCCCTTTTTTCATTTCAAATATGGTCAAATGGCCAGATAAAAAGTTTGAGAGGGAATACAATCTTAACAATTCTCTTTATCTTATCCGGTAAATTAAACCATTCAGGGGATGAAAAAAGGAGTTTGGCCATATCGATTTCATCAAGAAGGATGAGATTTTCACCTTCCCTTTCTTCTATCAATAATCTGTCACCTTCTTTTTTTAAAGTAACAGGTTTTTTCCCTTTTATCTGGAGAGTAATTTCACCTTCAGGAAATTCATTTTCTATTGTCCTTGCATACCTTTCCAAGGTTGCCTTCAGGTCAATAATCTTAACCATACAATTAGGTTTCTCTCTCCAAAAAGACATCGCTTTTATAAAAGGTTGCGGAATTAAAGAATAATCAGGAAAGATAAGAATAAATTGCTGTGTTGCAAATCTTTCACTCAAAAACCTCAAAATTCTCAATATTAACTCTGGCTCTCCACCAAATTCTTCAACAGAAACTCCTTCCTTTCCACTCCTGAAAGACACATAGGCAAAACTTTTTCCTTCTTCAGCATAATATGTCAATACCCCTATTTTTTTATATATCATGTAAAACTCTTCCCTCTCCCTTTTCTTTCTAAAAAGGTGTGAATTATAACTCTCAATTATTTTTAAAAGAACCTCATCCTGTCCCAAATATCTTTTTGCTTTTACACTTCCCACATTACATTTATCAAGCCCCCTTCTGCTTATTATCAATTCAATCTCTTTACCACCAACCTCATACCCAAAATTCTTATATCTATGCCTGTCTCCCCACAGAACAGATATCTGGTAACCCTGCTCTTCCATATCTTTAATCGCTTTTTCCATCAAAATACTCATGTAACCCTTGCCTCTATGGTAAAAGGAAGTTGAAACTGCTCCAATACCTCCAACTTTTATCTCAATCCCATTCTGTACAAGGGAAAGAGGGAATATTCTCACAAGGGAAAGGATTTCTCCTTTTTCTTTTATAAGATATATGTTTTCAAACTGGGTATTCTCCTCCTTCCATCCCTGGGGATATGAGAGAGGGAAAAAATTATGGAAATGGCCATATGCATCTTCAAGAAATCTCTGTATTTTCTGGTATTCCTCCCTTTTTGCCCTTACTATTTCCATACAATTATAGTTTAAAAAACCTATTCCTTTTTGTCAACTTTTCTTATTCTTGACAAAAACTGCTCTAACAGGTATTTTAAAAAATAAGCCGGGGTAGCTCAGTGGTAGAGCGCGGCCCTGAAAAGGCCGGCGTGGGCAGTTCGATTCTGCCCCCCGGCACCATTCAGGAGAAATTGATGGACTATTATGAGAAGCTCTTCTTAGCTTTAAGAAACCTCAATCCTGGAACAAGGCACTTCATAAATCTTTTATTCAACAGGGAGAAAGTTTCCTTCCTGAAAGAATGCATATCCATCCTCAAAAAAGTAAATGAAAAGGAATCTGAAGTCCAAAAATTGTCCCAGAAGCAGATGAGAGAAAAAACAGAGGAATTTAAAAAGAGGTTGATGGATGGTGAAAGCCTGGATGATATTCTGGTGGAAAGTTTTGCTCTTGTAAGAGAGGCTGCAAGAAGAACATTGAATATGAGACATTTTGATGTCCAGATTATAGGTGGTTATGTTCTCCATAAAGGGAAAGTAGCGGAAATGGCAACAGGAGAAGGAAAAACTCTTGTTGCTGTATTACCGTTATATCTGAATGCTCTTGAAGGGAAAGGTTGTCATCTTGTAACTGTGAATGATTATCTTGCAAAAAGAGATACTCAATGGATGGGGCCAATATACCATTATCTTGGACTCTCTGTTGGATGCATAGTCTCTTATAAGGAATTGAAAGGGAAATATTCATCTACAGCATATATATTTGACCCGACATATCTTCCTGCTGATTCAAGATTTTTATATTTAAGACCAATTTCAAGAAAAGAAGCATATATGTGTGATATTACATATGGGGTTGGGAGTGAGTTCGGATTTGATTATTTAAGGGATAATATGGCATTGAGGAAAGAAGACCAGGTTCAGAGAGAGTTGAATTATGCAATAATTGATGAGGTTGATAGTATTCTGATTGATGAAGCAAGGACTCCTTTGATAATTTCAGGTCCATCTGAAGAATCAACATCCCTCTATTACGAAGTTGATAGACTTGTAAGGAAACTTGTAAGGGATAAGGATTTTACAGTTGACGAAGAAAACCAGACAGTATCTTTAACTGAGGAAGGGGTTAAGAAATGTGAAAGATTACTCGGTATAAATAACCTTTACGATGGAACACATACAGAACTTATCCACCATATCAACCAGGCTTTAAGAGCACATTGTTTCTTTAAAAGGGATAAGGAATATGTTGTGAAGAATGGGAAAGTTATAATTGTTGATGAATTTACAGGAAGACTTATGCCTGGAAGAAGGTGGAGCGATGGGCTCCACCAGGCAATAGAGGCAAAAGAAGGATTAAGAATAGAGAGTGAAAACCAGACCCTTGCAACAATCTCCTTCCAGAATTACTTTAAACTTTACAAAAAAATTGCTGGTATGACAGGAACAGCCATTACTGAAGCAGCAGAATTTAAAGAGATTTATGGACTGGATGTTATAGTGATACCTACAAATAAGCCTTTAAGAAGAAAAGAATATGATGATGAGATTTATAAAACTGAAAGAGAAAAATTCAATGCTGTTGTCGCAGAAGTTGAAAAAATGTATAAGATTGGAAGACCTGTACTTGTTGGAACCATATCTATTGAAAAGGCTGAAAAATTAAGCAGACTTTTAAGGCAGAAAAATATCCCTCACCAGGTACTCCATGGGAAAAATCATGAAGCAGAAGCTGCAATAATTGCTCAGGCAGGAAGACCAAAGGCTGTAACAATAGCAACACAGATGGCTGGTAGAGGAGTTGATATAATTCTGGGTGGAAACCCTGAAATACTTGCAAGGGAAGAGACAGTGAAAGTTATATGGTCAAGGAAAAAGACAAAGAAGGGGAAGAATGAGCGTTATAAGGGTAAGGAGTTAAGGGAGATATTGCAGGAAATAGAAGATAATTACAATAAGAGATTGCAGCAGATAGATTCAATTTATAAGGGAAGAATTGAAAATTTGAAAAAGGAATTGAATGAGAGGGAAAGGGAATTCAGCCAGATTGATGAGAAGGTAAAAGAGGAAATAGAAAAAGAGTTATTTGAAAAGAAAGGTGGAGAAAATTACAGGAAGTTTGAGGAGAGATTGAAAAAGTTAAAGGAAAGGTATTTAAGTGCAAATGAAAATTACCAGAAACTTGCTGAGAAATATAAAAACCAGCCTGAAAGGACAAAGGAGGCAGGAGAGATTTTGAATAAAGCCTACAGAGATTTCGTATTATTTAAAGAAAAGATTATGAAAACCTTCAATATATCAACATCAGAATATATTGAAGAGAAGAGAAGGCAGATACTATCAGATTTTGAATCCAAAAGATTTGCTCCAAAAGAAGTGGTACCAAAAATAGAAGAGTACATCGGAATCATAAAAAACTATAAAGATTCATATTCAATCATTGCATCAGAAAAGATAAAGGAAGGTAAAAACTTTAAAATTTTATGTGAGAAAATAAATGATTATGAGAATTTCCTTAAAGGTTTAAAAGAAATTTTAAATACAGGAAAATTTGAAGAGATAGAAAGATACATTGAAAAGGAAAACACCATTTATGAAAAACTTGCAAAAAGTATTAAATCTTTTGAAAGGGAAATTATACTGGAGAAAGGCGGTTCTGTTTATATAGAAGCGGAAAAGAAATATAAAGAAGTTTTGAAGGAATATGAAAATTTAAGCGCTGAATATGAAAAAAATCTGAGTAAGGAAAGAAAAAAATATGAAAAAGAAAGAGGGAAAATAGAGAAAGAATGGGCAAGAGCAAGAGAAGAACTTGAAAAGAGTCCGGAAGAGTTTAAGGAGGTATATGAGCAACTTCTTGAAAAATATAAAAAACCATGGCTTGTTGACCATAAGAAAGTTGTTGAACTTGGTGGTTTACATATAATTGGAACAGAAAGGCATGAATCGAGAAGGATAGATAACCAGCTTAAGGGAAGAGCAGGAAGGCAGGGAGACCCTGGTTCTTCAAAATTCTTCCTTTCTCTTGAAGATGACCTTTTGAGAATATTCGGTTCTGAAAGATTGATGGGAATTATGTCTCATTTACCAGAAGGGGAAAAGATAACACATCCACTTATAACAAGGTTGATAAATAATGCTCAGAAGAAAGTTGAAGCTCGCAATTTTGAGATAAGAAAACAGCTCCTTGAATTTGATAATGTATTGAATGAACAGAGAAAGGTTATATACTCATTAAGACAGGACATTCTTGAAGGTAAGGGGATTGAGGATTATATATATGAATTCATTGAGGAATTCACTGAAGAAATTTTTGATGAATTTTTCAATTTAAAAATAAAACCAGATTTCTGGAATATTGATGGATTTAAAAATTATGTGAAAAATACATTTGGATT
>Ga0164318_10005334_pt1 | contig 12429 bp, 11 predicted proteins | sample GuaBasSedimGuay9_FD_113734 | JGI IMG/M metagenome (GOLD analysis project Ga0164318, IMG submission 113734) | Subseafloor sediment microbial communities from Guaymas Basin, Gulf of California, Mexico - Guay9, Core 4571-4, 0-3 cm | ecosystem: Environmental > Aquatic > Marine > Hydrothermal vents... | reverse complement strand
TTTAAATTTATTAGATATTTCTAACATTTTTAAAATAGATACTCTTGCTTTATTTATAAGTTCTTTTTCTAAATTAATTTCAAATTTTTCTTCTTTTAAAGATTCATAAATATTTTCTAAAGTACTCATTTTCATATATTCACATATATTTTCGTTTTCTTCAAAAGAAGGAGCAGCAATATATAATTTTTTAGGGTTAGCTTTTTGCATTTGATAAATTATTCCCGGTTCTGTTGCAATAATAAATTCATTATAATCCTTTTGTTTTGTATATTTTAATAAACCTGAAGTAGAATCTATAAAATCTGATATTTCAAGAACAGATGCTTCGCATTCAGGATGAGAAATTAATTTTGCATTTGGATATTTTATTTTTAATTGTTTAATTTTTTCTGCAGAAAAACGCTTGTGAACATGACAAGCACCATCCCAAAGTAAAATATCACGATTTGTATTTTTCTTTACATAAGTACCTAAATTTTTATCCGGACCAAAAATTATTTTTTTCCCTAAAGGAACATTTTCTACAATTTTTATTGCGTTTGATGAAGTACAAATACAATCGGATAAAGCTTTAATTTTTGCGCTTGTGTTTACATAAGAAACAACAAATCTGTCGGGATGAAGATTTAAAAATTCTTTAAATTTTTTTTCTTCACAAGAATCTGCCAGTGAGCAACCGGAATTTAAATCAGGAAGTAAAACTTTTTTTTCAGGACATAGAATTTTTGCTGTTTCTGCCATAAATAAAACACCGGCAAAAACTATAATATCTGCATCGGTGTTTTGTGCTTTTTGAGCCAAAGCAAGACTATCACCAATAAAATCAGATATTTCTTGAACTTCGGGACTTTCGTAAAAATGTCCTAAAATTATTGCGTTTTTTTCTTTTTTGAGTTTATTAATTTTGTTTACTATTGTATTCATTTTTATTTAAAAATATATTTTATTAACAAGTTCTTTATATATTATTATTATTGAAAAATTTAAAAATTTATTAATGATGATAATGTTATGCTGTTAGTATTGTTAAAAAATAATTAATTTTTTTAAACAATTTAAGTTATTAACTCTATTTTATAAGTTATTAACCATTGATAAAACAACAGTTTTTTTGATTTTCAATAATATACAAATTAAATTAACATTATGTTAATAAACTAATGTTTAATAAAAATATTGAAAAATTAAGATTAAAAAAAGTTAAAATTTTGTTAATATTTTATTAATATAAACTAAAAACTTTTTTTTGAAATTTGATTAATTTATTGTATTAAATTAGAGAAATTAAAAAACAAATTTATTTTTAAAAATAACATAAGAATTAATTAACAATTTGAATAAATAATTAGAATTTTTAAATCACTTAATAATTAATTATTTACGACTAATTTATTTTTTTGTTTCCTTATAATTAAATAATTAACGAATGTTAATAACTTTGTGGGAGAAAAATAAAGAAAAATTTGATATTAATAATTTTAGATAAATGCTTAGTATAGAGAAAACTAAATAATAAATTATGAAAAAAGAAAAAATAGCGATGGCATGTGACCATGCCGGATACAGTAAAAAAGAAATGATAAAAGATTATTTGGAAAAACAGGGATATGAAGTTAAAGATTTTGGAACCTATTCAGAAGAAAGCGTAGATTATCCTGATTTTGCTCATCCTATGGCTGATGCAGTAGAAAGTAAAAATTTTGATTTAGGCATTTCTTTATGTGGCAGTGGAAATGGAATAAATATGACGGCTAACAAGCATCAAGGAATACGTTCTGCTTTATGCTGGAACGTAGAGATATCGGAATTAGCACGAAAGCATAACGATGCTAATGTTTGTGCCGTTCCGGCTCGTTTTGTTTCTGACGATTTGGCAATAGAAATAATAAAAGCTTTTTTGTCTACCGAATTTGAAGGTGGAAGACACGAAAGAAGAATAAAAAAAATACCTGTGTAATTAATAATTTGACACTATCGTTTGTGCTTTTTATTTCTTTTCATTCTTTATTCCGTCTGTCATTCCGACCGAATGGGAGGAATCCCCTGTTTTGAAAAATGGGATTCCTCGCTCGTTCCTCGCTTCGGAATGACAGCAATAAATGACGATGAAAAGACCTTAAGGTCTAAAAAAGGCAGACCCTACGAGGGTTTCAAACCCTCGTAGGGTTGTGGTTAATAATAAAAAAACGCTTCCAGGTTTTGCAAACGCTGGAAGGTTTTTATAAAGTTACCGAATAAAAAAAATACCGGTGTAGTACTTTAATTATCCTTATTATTAAGCCAAAAAATAATTTTTGTTTTCATGTTTTCTGCTCTTATTAAGTAGAAAACCGACCAAATAATAATCAAACCGGTGATTGCTATTAAAATTGTTAATAATGGGGAAAAAAGTATTCTTTCTTTTCCGTCAACAAAAATTAACAATAATGCACCTATAATTAATCCTATTGTTTGATATATCATCGAATTTTTAATACTCATATCAATTATTCCGGTAAGAAAATTCCATCCGGTTAATTTATCTGTAATAGAAATTGTATCGTCTTCATTAAAATTAATTTTAACAATTTGAGAAAGACCCAATTTCACAATTATTTGATGCTTGTTTTCAGAAAAATTGTATCTGTATCTTTTAAGGTTTTTAATTAAAATTTCTTTCATTTTTTTTAGTATTTGGCTTATATTTTTAGCCTTGTTCCAAATATAAAAAATTTTTTATTACTTAACATAATCTTTATAAATATCAGAGACACCTTTTTCTAAAGATATTTTTTCTTTCCAACCTAGTTCGTGAAGTTTTGTTACATCAAGAAGTTTTTGAAAAGTACCGTCAGGTTTGTCTGTATCCCAAATAATATTCCCTGTAAATTCAACAGTGTTTTTCACAAGCGAAGCCAATTCGCTTATTAACAAATCTTTACCTGTGCCAATATTAATATGAGTGTTTTTAATTTCTTTATTATCTGAGGAACCTCCAAATTTTGTGTAAGTATCATTAAAATCAATGTTTTCCATAATATAAACACAGGCATCAGCCATATCATCCGAATGCAAAAATTCACGATGTGGTTTACCTGTTCCCCACAATTTTAGAGAAACAGGAGAGGAGTTAATAATACCGTATTTTTCGAGAATATTTATTATTTCTTTTTCAGAAGATTGTCCGTCAATATTTTCTATGGGATTATTATTCAAATCCATTTTTATTGCCTCAAAATTTTTGTTCTGTAAACATTTTGCAAGATGCATTTTTCTAATCATTGCAGGGAGAACATGCGATTTTTCCAAATCATAATTATCACCGGGTCCATACAGATTTGTAGGCATTACTGAAATAAAATTTGTGTCATATTGCATATTATATGCTTCGCACATTTTCATGCCTGCTATTTTCGCTATTGCATAGGGCTCATTTGTGTATTCAAGTTCGCTGGTTAGCAGATAATCTTCTTTTATTGGTTGTGGACAATTTTTTGGATAGATGCAAGAGCTTCCCAAAAACAATAATTTTTTTACATTTTGTAAGTGCGAATTGTGAATAATGTTGTTTTGAATTTGTAAATTCTCATACAAAAATTGACCGCGATAAATGCTGTTAGCCATTATACCGCCTACTTTTGCAGCAGCAAGAAAAACAAATTCGGGTTTTTCTGTTTTAAAAAAACTTTCTACTTCGGTCTGATTTAAAAGGTCTAGTTCGTTGTGGGTTTTTGTAATTATATTTTTATAACCCTTTTTTATAAGATTGCGATGAATTGCACTTCCAACCAAACCACGATGACCGGCAATATATATTTTACTGTCTTTATTCATAATAATTTTTTATTTTATAACCACCATCTTTTAAATAGCGTTCTTTTTGCATTAGTTTTAAATCGCTTTCCATCATATCTTTAACCAGTGCAGCAAGGTCATATTTTGGCTTCCAGTTTAATTTTTTATTTGCTTTTTCAGGATTTCCAAGTAATATTTCTACCTCAGTTGGTCTAAAATAATTTTTATCAACCGCCAGAATTTCTTTTCCAATTTCCAATTGATATTTTGGGTTATTGCATTTTTTAATAAAAGCTTTTTCGTTTATTCCATCACCCTTAAATTCAAGAATAATACCCAATTCGGCAAAAGCTAATCTTACAAACTCTCTTACTTCTGTAGTTTTCCCTGTTGCAACAACATAGTCTTCGGGTTTGTCTTGTTGCAACATCAGATACATGGCTTCAATATAGTCTTTGGCATGTCCCCAGTCACGTTTCGACGAAAGGTTACCTAAGTAGAATTTGTCTTGTAAACCTAAAGCAATTCGTGATGCTGCACGAGTAATTTTTCGAGTTACAAAAGTCTCACCTCTAATAGGAGATTCGTGATTAAAAAGAATACCATTGCAAGCAAAAATATTGTATGCTTCACGGTAGTTAACGGTAATCCAATAAGCATAAAGTTTAGCAACGGCATATGGGCTTCGTGGATAAAAAGGAGTTTTTTCACTTTGTGGCATTTCTTGAACCAATCCGTATAGCTCAGAAGTAGAAGCCTGATAGAATTTTGTTTTTTCACTCAATCCCAATAAACGTATTGCATCCAATATTCTCAACGTGCCTATTCCGTCAGCATTTGCTGTATATTCGGGTGTTTCGAACGAAACAGAAACATGGCTCATTGCTGCAAGATTATAAATTTCATCCGGCTGTATTTCCTGAATAATTCGAATAAGATTGGTTGAATCTGTTAAATCGCCGTAATGCAGAATGAAATTTCTGTTTTTTACATGAGGGTCAAGATATAGGTGGTCAATTCTATCTGTGTTAAACATAGAGCTTCTACGTTTTAAACCATGAACGATATATCCTTTTTTTAATAAAAATTCTGATAAGTAGGCACCATCTTGTCCGGTTACTCCTGTAATTAAAGCTACTTTCTTTTTTGAAGTCATGATATATGTTTAAAATGTTTTGAAGTTGAACCTTTACGAAAAAAAATAATTTGTTTAACAAAGATAAAATAAATTATTAATTTTATAGATTAGGATTTTCAAAAAGTCTAAAAATTACGCCATTGAGGGTAATGAAACAAAAAACAACTTTGAGTCCACTCCGAAAAGTGTTTTTAGATAAAATTAACAGGATTTACAAGATTTTTTCAAAACGTAAAACATTAATTATCAACAATATAATCTTAATGGATTTTTATGCATTTTTGAAAATAGGTTTTTCGGAGCGGATTCGTGCGTTAATTAGCAACGGCATTTATGCCGTTGAATATGATAAAAAGAATAAATGGGCTTTAGCCCCAAATAAAATAATAATATGTCCTTTATAAAAGAATATAACAAATTTACTAAAAGATATGGATTTGATATTATTAGGCATTAATTTTTGGCTAAAGCCAAATAGATGTGTTCAATTTATACAACGGCATAAATGCCGTTGCTAATTATACAGTTTAAAATAATATTATATTTCTAAATGAACATATGCATTTATTTTATGAATAAATCCATTTAGAAAAGTCTTTATGTTACAAATACATTAAAAATAAAATATATAGTCCCCAACTTTTGAACTTGAGTCGTAAATTCACGATTTTTTTACGATTAAGTAATACCAACAAATTTGGGTATTACTTAATCGGGGTTTCCCGTTTTGCTCCCCGACACCTATCGCACTTTCATACAATTCGCTTTACTTTTATATGAATAAAACGGGTTAATTTAGTCTGTTGAAATTGTTTCGTTTTTTTGTAATGAAACATATAAACATAAAAAAAGGAGCCTTTAAGCTCCTTTTAAAATTATAAATTAAATTCTTTTTTTATGTTATCAACATAATCTAATTTTTCCCAAGCAAAAAATTCAACTTCTTTTTTTGTTTCTTTTTCGTTTTCAAAAACAGTAACCTCTTTTTTATAGTTTGTTCTTCCTACATGTCCCCACGAAGCTGTTTCTAAGAAGATAGGATTTTTTAAACCAAAACGTTTAATAATGGCATTAGGTCGTAAGTCGAAAACAGATTTAATTTTCTCGGCAATTTTACCATCAGATAAAATTTTGCCTTCGTTGTTTTTAACTGTGGCTGTACCATAAGTATTAACATAAACACCAACAGGCTCGGCAACACCAATAGCATAAGCAAGCTGAACAAGAACTTCTTCGGCAATGCCGGCAGCAACCATGTTTTTAGCAATATGACGTGCAGCATATGCAGCAGAGCGGTCAACTTTTGAAGAATCTTTGCCGGAAAAAGCACCACCACCGTGAGCACCTTTTCCTCCATAAGTATCAACAATAATTTTTCTTCCTGTTAATCCGGTATCTCCGTGAGGTCCGCCAATAACAAACTTTCCCGTTGGATTTACCAATAATCGGAAATTTTGGTTAAATAGTTTTTCAACTCTTGCCGGAATTATTTTTTTAACGCGTGGAATTAAATATTTTTCAATATCAGCTTTTATTGTATCCTGCATTTTTTTATCAGCCTCTAATTGAGCATTTTTTGAATCATCAGCCGGTTTACAAAAATCATCGTGTTGGGTTGAAATAACAATAGTGTCAATTTTTTTAGGATGATTGTTATCATCGTATTCAATTGTGATTTGAGATTTTGAATCGGGGCGAAGATATTTCATTACCTTGCCCTCTCTTCTAATATTTGATAATTCTTCTAAAATAATATGAGCCAATTCAATAGGAAGAGGCAAATAAAAATCTGTTTCTTTACAAGCATAACCAAACATCATTCCTTGATCGCCGGCTCCTTGATTTTCTTCTTTTTCGCGAACAACACCTTGGTTAATATCCGGAGATTGCTCGTGTATTGAAGATATTACAGCACAAGATTCGCTGTCAAATTTATAATCGGCTTTTGTGTAGCCAATTTCTTTAATCACTTTTCGAGCAATTTTTTGAACATCAACATAAGCTTTTGTCTTAACTTCGCCGGCTAAAAACACTAAACCGGTTGTGACAAGAGTTTCGCAAGCTACTTTTGATTCCGGGTCGTGGCGTAAAAATTCGTCTAATAGAGCATCTGAAATTTGATCTGCAATTTTATCAGGATGACCTTCTGATACAGATTCGGATGTAAATAAATATCCCATAAAATTAAATTTTAAATTATTAAGTATTTATAATTATGGGAAGGATGTGAAGATTGTAGTTAAAAATGTTGTTTTAGCATTTTTTTTTTGTGGTTGCAATCAATCAAATCTTTCCACTTTTTTATCGCAACAAAACTATAAATAATTTAGAATTATTACAAATAATAATAAAAAAAAGCTGCCTTAATATAATGCAATAAAAAGGCAGCAATTATAATCTTTCGTAAAAAATTTTTATATCAACCCATTCTTATGTTTTTCTGCAATCACTTTAAGCATATCTTTTGTCATTGTTTCGAGGTTAAAAGAAGGATTCCATCCCCATTCTTCTCTAGCACAAGAGTCGTCCATATTGTTTGGCCAAGAATCTGCAATAGACTGTTTAACAGGGTCAACGTCATAATCCATAACAAACTCAGGCATTTCTTTTTTAATTGCATTAGCAATAATTTCAGGATCGAAACTCATTGAGGTAACATTAAAAGAATTGCGATGTTTTAATTTTGAAGGGTCTGCTTCCATTAAATCAATAGCTGCATTTATCGCATCGGGCATATACATCATATCAAGAAATGTGCCTTTAGCCAAAGGACAAGTAAATTTTTTGTTTTTTACAGCTTCATAATAAATTTCAACAGCATAATCTGTTGTACCACCACCGGGTAAAGTAACATTAGAAATAATTCCGGGATATCTAACGCTGCGAGTATCAACACCAAAACGTTTAAAATAATAATCGCTTAAAAGCTCACCGGTTACTTTTGTAACGCCATACATAGTAGATGGTCTCTGAATAGTGTCTTGAGGTGTATTATCTAAAGGAGTTGAGCTTCCAAAAGCACCAATTGAACTTGGAGTAAAAACAGCACAATTATTTTCTCGGGCAATTTCTAAAATATTAACCAATCCATTAACTCCGACATTCCATGCTGCCTGAGGTTTGTTTTCAGCAACAGCAGATAAAAGAGCGGCAAGATTATAAATTGTATCAATATTGTACTTTTTTACAACCTTTTCTACTTGCTCAAAATTTGTTGCATCTATTGTCTCGAAAGGTCCTGATTCTAATATTTCATCAGAAGGCTTTGTTTTTCTGAAAGCGGCAACAATGTTTTCGTTACCATATCTTTTACGAAGCTCCATTGTTAATTCCGAACCAATCTGTCCGGCAGCACCAATTATTAATATTTTTTTCATTTTTAATTTTATTTTAAAGAAGGAGAAACAGTACACTATATAGTCTTTTCATCCGTTCTTTATGTTAAGCAAAAGATTTAGAGTTATTAATATTTAAAAAATTTATTCAACAAAGATAATTTATTTAATTATATGGTTAAAAAATAATTACAAAAAGTTTTAATGATAAAAATCATATCTTAAATATAAAAATATAATTATTTTTATATTCAAAAAGTAATATATTTGTACACTTAAATTTATTAGTTATTAATAGAAATAAAATATAAAAATATGTTTGGAAAAATTAAACAAGATCTTCAAGAGACTTTTAAAGAGCTTAAAGAGCAAGGTCTTTATAAAGAAGAAAGAATTATTACAACGCCTCAAAGTGCAAACATTAAGGTGTCAACCGGAGAAAGTGTATTAAATTTTTGTGCAAATAATTATTTAGGATTAGCTAACAATAAAGAAGTTGCTAAGGCAGCATCCGAAACAATGGACAAATGGGGTTATGGACTTTCTTCTGTTCGTTTTATTTGTGGAACACAACAAATTCACAAAGACTTAGAGGCAAGAGTATCGAAATTTTTGGGTACAGAAGATACTATTCTTTATGCTGCTTGCTTTGATGCAAATGGTGGAGTTTTTGAACCTCTTTTGGGAGCAGATAGTGCATTAATTTCAGATGAGTTAAACCATGCTTCTATTATTGACGGTGTTAGATTGTGTAAAGCACAACGCTTCAGATATAAGCATTCAAACATGGAAGAACTTGAGAAATGTTTACAAGAGGCAAAAGATGCTAAATATCGCCTTATTGCAACTGATGGTGTTTTTTCAATGGATGGTGATATTGCAAACTTAAAAGGAATTTGTGATTTAGCAGACAAATATGATGCTTTGGTTATGGTAGACGATTCTCATGCAACCGGTTATATTGGTGCAACAGGAAGAGGAACAGCAGAACATTGCGGAGTATTGGGAAGAATAGACATTATTACAACAACCTTTGGTAAGGCAATGGGTGGCGGTAATGGTGGTTGCACATCAGGACGAAAAGAAATTGTTGAATTGTTACGTCAGCGTTCACGTCCATATTTATTTTCTAACACATTAGCACCTGCAATTGTTGGTGCAACAATAAAAGTTATTGATATGTTAGAAAAATCACCGGAGTTGCGTAACAAAACTATGGAAAATGCAAAATATTTTAGAAGCAAGATGGAAACTGCCGGATTCGACCTTGTTAAAGGTGATACAGCAATTGTTCCTGTTATGATTTATGATGCTCCTCTTGCTGTTAAATTTGCAGACGAGTTGCTTCAAGAAGGTGTTTATGTAATTGGTTTTGTTTATCCTGTTGTTCCTAAAGGAAAAGCAAGAATAAGAGTTCAGTTATCTGCTGCTCACAGCAAAGAAGATATTGACAAAGCTGTTGCTGCATTTATTAAAGTGGGAAAAGAATTAAAAATTATTTAAGAATTATATTCATTCTGATTTAAAGGCTGTCATTATTTTTTGGCAGCCTTTCGTTTTTTTAATATTTTAATATTTTGTATTTTTGTTGACAATAAATATTTAAACTATGATAACATTTTTGAAAGTCATATTAGTTTTTGCGATAGTTTACTACTTAATGAAACTTTTATTTAGATATTTTATCAAAAAATTTTTAAATAGTCACAATATAAACACAAATAACTTTTCGAAAGAAACAGAAAAAAAGGAAGGTGAGATTACTGTAGAAAATACTGGGAATAAAAGTAAAATTCACACAAAAGAAGAGGGTGAATATGTTGATTATGAGGATGTAGACGAATGATTTTTTTATTCGGATTTTTCTGAAACAGAATTTTTTGTGTAATCTTTAAAAAATTTTTTTTGAAAAAGGATAATTGTAAACACTCCAATTGTAATTGAGGAATCTGCTATATTAAAGATTGGACGAAAAAATATAAATTCTTGAGAACCCCACAAAGGAAACCAATCGGGGAAATGACCGGAAATAATAGGAAAATAAAGCATGTCAACAACCCTGCCGTGAAGAAAACTTGAATAACCTCCTCCTTCAGGAAAAAGACTTGCTATTTGATAATTGCTTTCATTAAAAATAATACCGTAAAAAGCACTATCAATAATATTACCAATAGCACCGGCAAAAATTAACGAAATACTAATAATAACAATTGTAGGGGCTTTGCTTTTAATAAGCTTATGTAAATACCAAGCAATTAAGGCAACCGCAAAAATTCTGAATAGACTTAAAAAGATTTTTCCAAAATTTCCGGCAAATTCGTAGCCAAAAGCCATTCCATTATTTTCAGTGAAATGAATAATAAACCAATTACCAAAAATATTTATTTCCTGACCCAGAAACATATGTGTTTTAATCCATATCTTGAGTGCTTGGTCAAGAAAAAGAATTATCAATACTGTCAAAACAGCTAATTTTGACTGTGATAAATTTTTCATAATTGATTAGATTGATTACAAAAAAATCTATTGTGGAAGTTTATCCACAATAGAAATATTTTATTTTGATTTTTGATTGCGTTTAGCATCAATGCATAAGGTTGCATGAGGAACTGCACGCAGGCGTTCTTTAGAAATAAGACGACCGGTTTCTCTACAAATACCATAAGTCTTGTTTTCGATTCTAACAAGTGCTGCCGATAAGTGCTCAATAAACTTTTTTTGACGTTGAGCCAACTCGCTAATTTCTTCTTTTGATAAAACAGAAGCACCCTCTTCTAAAACTTTAAATGTTGGAGCAGTATCTTGAGTATCATTACTGTATTTATGAGACAATGTTTTTTTTAGTATCTCAAAATTTTCTTTAGCCTTTGCTAGTTTATCTTCAATTATTTCTTTAAATTCTTGAAGTTCTTCATCTGAATATCTTACATTATTTTCTACCATAACAGTTAAGGTTTAAAATTAAATTTTGCTTATGCTAATTCTTGTCTTAATTTCCTCATCAATTTCAACATCTTTAGCATTATTGTTTTCTAATTTATCTACTAAATTTATTGTTGTTGCCAACGTTTGTGAGCCAATATATTGCTTATGAGAATTAATTGCTTTATTTATTAATTCGTGTTTTTGAATATTAAGAGTGATTTTATCTGTCACATCAAAACCCCTGTCTTTTCTTAAGTTTTGAATACGGTTAATAAATTCACGAGCAATACCTTCTTGTTTTAATTCTTCTGTTATATTAACATCAAGAGCAACAGTAAGTTTTCCTTCGTTAGCTACCAACCAGCCCGGAATATCTTCCGAAATTATTTCAACATCTTCTAAGTGTAATTCAATCGATTCTTCGTTTACAAACACAACAAATTTACCATTATTTTCAAATTCTGCAATATCTTTCTGATTTATTTTACTTAAAGAAGCGGAAATTTGTTTCATTAATTTGCCATATTTTGGACCTAAAATTTTAAAGTTTGGTTTTATTTTTTTTACCAAAATATCGGTTGTGTCACTTAAGTATTCAATATCTTTAACGTTTGTTTCCGAAAGAATAATGTTTTTTACAGCTTCAATATATTTTTTTGTTGTCTCATCGTGAACAGGTATCATTATTTTGCTCAAGGGTTGACGAACACGAATGCTTACTTTTCGTCGTAATCCAAGAATCATTGAAGATATTTTTTGAGCAAGATCCATTCTGTTTTCCAATTCAATGTCTATATAATCAGGCTTATGTTTTGGGAAAACAGACAAATGAACAGAACCTGTTTCGTGCTTCTGTGTTACTTTATTAAGATCTTGATATAATTGATCCATGAAAAATGGAGCAATTGGTGACGAAATAATTGATATTGTTTCGAGACAAGTATATAATGTTTGATAAGCAGCGATTTTATCTTTTGAATATTCTCCGCCCCAGAAACGTTTTCTGTTTAAACGAACATACCAGTTACTTAAATTTTCTGTAACAAAATATTGAATTGCACGACCGGCTTTTGTTGGTTCATAATTATTATAATACGATTCAACTTTTTTAACCAATGAATTCAGTATCGACATTATCCAGCGATCAATTTCAGGTCTTTCGTTTATTGGAATTTCTTCTTCTTTAAAAGAAAAATTATCAACGTTTGCATAAAGAGCAAAGAATGAATATGTATTATAAAGAGTTCCAAAGAA
>Ga0164318_10005332_pt1 | contig 12430 bp, 11 predicted proteins | sample GuaBasSedimGuay9_FD_113734 | JGI IMG/M metagenome (GOLD analysis project Ga0164318, IMG submission 113734) | Subseafloor sediment microbial communities from Guaymas Basin, Gulf of California, Mexico - Guay9, Core 4571-4, 0-3 cm | ecosystem: Environmental > Aquatic > Marine > Hydrothermal vents... | reverse complement strand
GCTCGGTCTAAAACAATTCTTTTTGACTTCCTGTTCTCGAACGAGGCACTCTATAGTCTTTGGTCTTGAAAAATGCTCTTTATATTCCTTTAAACGCTCGTAGAACCTGCTCACCTGGTTTGCACATGGAGTGTAGGCAACGAAAAAGCCGCCGGGCTTGAGAGAGTTTAGGGCGTGCTCCAGCACGTTTTCGGGTTGGGGCAGATCCAATATTATATGGTCAACATCCTCCTCATCTATGCCCTCATATATGTCTTTAAGCTTTATTTCAACTCTATCTCCAAAACCACCCCATTCCAGGTTTTTCCGCGCCAGGTTCGCAAAATCTTCCCTTATTTCATAACTGACAATCCTTCCCTCCTTGCCCACGATATTTGCCAGGAACATTGTAAGCGCGCCGCTTCCAACTCCCGCTTCTATTATAAAATCGCCGGGAGAAATACCCGCATATGCTACTATCTGGGCTGCATCTTTTGGATGCACGGTTTGAGGTCCTCTCTTCATTTTTGCGAGGAAATCCACTATCCTTGGCTTCAGAATCTTGAACTCCTTATCCTTATGGCTTTTTATGCTTTCACCAAAATTCATTCCAATAAGCTCTCCGAGCTTTATTATGCCCAGGTCCGTGTGGAATTCATCTTCCCTTACTGTTAAGAGGTATTTCTTTCCTCTGGAATCTACGAGCAGAACTTTGTCCCCTTCCTTTATCATTAGAATCACCTGCGTATCTTTTTCTTGAGAACGGGCTCCCCTTCTCTCTTTATCTCTATGATGTGAGAAGCTATGTCTTCCATGATTGCGAGAGCTTCTTTTGGGAGCATGTCTCTGTTCAGGAAGTATATCGAAGACCAGTCCTCGACGGGAAGGAAGCTCCTCGTAGTCAGCAGGGTTTGAAGGGCTTTCTCCTTTCCAAAATAGATGTACTCAGAGACACCTATGCTCACAAAATAAAGTGGTTTTGTGCTTTCTTTCATGATTTTGTTTATGGAGAGATAATAGTTATCCAGAAAAATCTGGGTTTCGTAGGTTATAGGGATCTCATTGACAATTTTTCCATAGCTCGCCCTTCCGGGCCCTATCTTAACAACTTTGATGTTTTTTACTATCTTGAAGATTTTCCTGTATTCTGGCGGTTCTAATCTTCTCATATAGTTTCTGAACATTAAGTCACCTATTCCAAAGAAATCGTCTATGAGCACTGTATTTTCTCTTGATATTTCAGGGATGACCTCCCCCCACACTATTTCTTCCATTGGATAGCCGCTGGGATACTCGATAATAACGACATCACCGGTTTGAATCTCCTTTTGAATCACATTTTTGATGGAAACCATATCTCTCATCTCCAGGTATAAGTTCGATGCTAAACCTTTTTATTCTTATCTCCAATTTTTATTTGGTGGGAACATGAAGAGATTTGTGATATGGACAAACGAGCTTGATTCAAGGCTCTCAAAAAAGTATGGGAGAGAGGTCTCAAAAACACTTGCGGTTGATGCTCCCTCCGTTAAGGAGATTGTTGAAGCTATTAGATACCTGAATGTTAAAATAATTGATGTGGATGAAGAAAAGCTTAATCCAAGGCTTTCAGGACTCGTTGAAAATCTTAGAAGCAGAGGAATGCTAAAAGTTGAAAGTGATTATGGAAAATCAGAGACATTAAAACTAATAGCACAAAAGATTAGGGAACTTAGAAAACCCAAGAAGAGAAGGTAGTCACTCCTCTTCCACTTCTACCACTATTGCCGTTGTGGTGTCTATAACACCATCGATGTTGTGTATATCGTGGAGTATTTTTCTGGTTAACTCTCCCAGATCTGCGGCTTCTATGTGGACTATTGCATCATACGGTCCCGTTACTGCATCCGCTCTTATGACACCGGATATCGCTTTAACATCCTCCAATACCTTTTCAACTTTTCCAATTTCTACCGTCAACAAAACATATGCTCTTACCATCTACACCACCAAATTTGGTTGTCAAATATCTTTTTCTCTTTTTAGAATTTAAGGTTTTCGTAATTCTTGATATGCTTTTTTGAGGGAGTAAATTGTCATATTCGGTGATATATGGAATTGATATTACAATGTGTTCATTGTGGTATGTTAAAGTAGTCCTATGTATATTAACCATTTTTGATGAGTTTGAGTGATGGAACAGTTTTTATAGTATATATCACAATTTATCCAAAATTGCAGGTAATAAGCTTTATTTTGTGATATGCCTATTCGAGAATCGAAAGTTTTATTACCCCATTGCTATATAGAAATAGGTGCCCAATGTATTGGGAGGGGTATCGATGAAGAAGTCTGTACTAGCCCTGTTGTTAATAGGAGTTATGGCATTTGCCGTCGTGGCAAGTGGTTGTATAGGAGGCGGGGGTCAGACCACCCCGACGTCCACAGCATCTCCAACATCCACAGCATCTCCAACTTCCAGTGCAAGCCCGACACAAACCCAACCAACAAAAGCAATACACAAAACCGTCCTTTACGTAATTAATGACGATGCCATTGCAAGAATTAACCTGTTCCAGACGGGAACCGTTGATAACGTTGCAATTCCACCGGAGAGGATTAATGATGTTAAGGGATTAACATTCCAAGGTTACAATTCCGTTGTTAAGACGGACATACTGCAGCCAATTTTGACATTTATAGTCTTCAATACGCAGCGCGAGCCTTTTAACAATCCAAAGGTTAGAGAGGCACTGGCATATGCGATTCCATATGATCAAATAAGCCAGAACGTCTATTCCGGAAACTTAGAGAGGAACTGGGGACCAATTCCAAAGCCATGGCCAGGATACACCGAGTATGGAATAACGAAGTATGACTACAACATTGCGAAAGCCAAGCAAATGCTCCAAGAAGCTGGAGTTGACCCAAGCAAATACAAGATCGAGCTCATATACAACGCCGGAAACTCCGCTCGTGAGAAGATAATGACGATATTACAAAACGTCTGGAGCCAGCTTGGATTCCAGATAACGGTTTCAAGCTATGAGTGGCCAGTCTATTTGGGCAAGACAGAGAAAGGTGACTATGACGTATATGTCGTTGGTTGGGTGCCCGACTACCTAGACTCAGATAACTGGGTGGGTCCATTCCTATACGGCGCCACCAACTTCAAAGAGCTTAACGTCAAAGTTGACGCCACCGCAGACGACATAAGCTCAATGATGAGCAAGGCCGAAGTTATTGAAACCGATGATGGCGTCGTGGTTGTTGGTCCAAAGGGAAGCGGTGCGAGCGTTAGCCTCCCAAGTGGGAAGAAGGTTATAGCTGTTAGCTACGTTGTTGACGAGGAGAACACGCCATCTGTGAAGGAGTTAATGGAGCAGGGACAAGGATTCGGTGCAATCAACCCAGCATTCTTCAGGGATACTGATGTTGATGCCCTCGTTATCGCTGCAAGAAGGGAGACAGCCCCGGAGGTAAGAACGGAACTCTTTAAGGCACTCTACATAAAGGGCAACCAGCTGGTCCCAGAAGTTATCCTTGGACAGAACAGGCAGATGCGTGTCTACTGGGACTGGGTCAAGGGAAGATACTACCACCCAACATTCGCCGAGCGCTATGACTTAATATGGGAGGATCCCAAGGCACCGAGTGTTGATGTCGGTATTAAGGACTACAAGAACGATCCTAACACCTATGTTATAGGCACCATTGGATGGCCCGAGAGCTTTGACCCAGCAATGACCTATGAGACCTTTGGATGGGAAATCTGGCACGAGATCGGTGACACATTAGTAACCTACTGGAAGGAAGAGACCGAGAAGGTTACTCCAGACTTGGCAGTCGCATGGGCACACAATGAGGATGGTACAGAGTGGTACTTTGTCATTAGGGGTGGTGTTAAAGCCTACGACCCATGGAATGACAAGACCTATCCAATTGATGCAACGGATGTTGCATTCACCTTCTGGCGTGTTAAGAGGCTCGGTCACTCCGTTAGCTGGATGACCGGCTTCATGGATCTCGATAAATCACAGCCTCTCACAGAGCAGGAGTTTGAGAACGTTCTAAAGAGTGAGAAACTCATAGCGGACTACAACGGTAAGAGCATTGAAGTTAAGTCAATGAAGGACCTCCTCGATCTTTTCGGCTACAGCGGAGAGACCGCTGGAGTTTACAAGCTTGTACTACCAGACCCATACGCTCCAATCCTTGGAGTTGTTGCTGATCCATTCCTCTCAGTGCTTCCAGCGGAGTACCTCCTTGGGGACAAATACGATGAGGCAATGAAGGCAGCGGACAACGGTAAGAACCCGAAGGCATGGGAGGCTTATGTGCAGGAGGGCGAACAAGACCCAACCCACCAGCTCATACACAAGTATCCAGTTGGAACGGGTCCATACTACGTCAAGGAATACGAAGAGAACAGCTACATAGTTCTAGCACTCAACCCGTACTACTGGAACAAGGATCTTTGGGAGAAAGAGTATGGATACAAGCCTTGACTTTGAATTTCTTTTTCTTTTCTTTGATATTTTCGGCTATTGTTCACTGCACCTCTAAATTTGCTTGACGTATGTTTAGATACATTGATGATAAAATTTTTATACTTGTGAAATATCTCTCTCACCGGGGTGATAAAATTGGCAGAGCTGAAGAAGTTCTTGATAAGGAGAATACTGACCTTCCTGCCCACACTGATTGGTGTTACTTTGATAGTTTTTATAATAGCATATGTTATACCGGCGGACCCTGCAAGGGCATGGGCAGGTGGAGAGAAAGCATCTCAGGAAGCTATAGCTAGGATAAAAGCTCAATACCATTTAGATAAACCATGGTATGATCAATACTGGTTTTTGGTGAGTGGACTGGCAAAGAACACGCTCATAGATCCGAGAACATCGAATCCAGTTATGGATGATGTTGGAAAGCGATTTCCAAAGACCTTTGAGCTGGCGCTGGTGGCATTTTTCTTCGTGATACTTATTGGAGTTCCTTTGGGAATACTCTCGGCGTTGAAGAGAAATACCTGGGTGGACACGATAATCAGATTTTTTGCCCTCATAGGAGTTTCGACTCCTGTTTTCTGGCTTGGATATATTTTAATATTCGTGTTCTTCGTTAAGTTCCGATTGATAAATCTAGCAGGTTTCCCGGCCTATCCATCCCATCAGATAACCCATATACCGATGATAGATGCTCTTCTGACTGGAGAGTTCACTATATTTAAGCAGCACATTGGAAGGTTATGGCTGCCCGGTTTCGTTTTGGGGTTTCAGGGTGCAGGGGTCATAGCTAGATTTGTTAGGAATTCTTTCTTGGAGGCTCTGAGCAGCGACTACATAGAATTCTTGAAAGCAAAGGGTGTTCCAAAGCTCAAGGTTTACAGGCATGCGCTGAAGAACGCTTTAGTTCCAATCATAACTGTTTTGGGACTCCAATTTGGAGGACTTCTGGCAGGTGCTCCGATTACAGAGACTGTTTTTGGAATACCGGGGATGGGAAGATATGCCATACAAGCGATTCAAAACTTGGACTTTCCTGCTGTCGTGGCAGTGACCTTCATATTTGCATTGGTGTACGTAACCGCCAATCTGGTGGTGGATATACTCTACGCAGTCATCGATCCTAGGGTGAGATACTGAGGTGGTTGAAGATGCAGGAGGAATATAAAAAAGGCATTTTGGACAGGCTTGCAGATTTCCTTGTAATTGCATTAGGATCTTTCATAAACATCTTCAAGAGGGACTGGAAGAAAAAGAATAAGTCCAAAATGGAAGAGTGGCGTTTGATGCTATATGCTCTTAATCGCTCACCCCCGGGATTGATTGGAGTGTTTTTGGTGCTGGTGTTCATATTCTTTGGAGTTTTCGGGCCTAGGTTGGCACCATGGCCCTACAACTACTTCCCCTTCTTCGACAATGGAACCGCATATCTTGCACCCCCGGGAACTCAGGTTTACCTGCCCTCCCATGAGACCATAATGAGCCTGCACCTGGGTGCGGATCATTATGGAAGGGATTTGCTCAGCCTGTTGCTCGCCGGAGCCAGAACTTCCTTCGTCATCTCAATAGTCGTTATTGTGCTTGGAGTCCCCTTGGGAATTTTATTGGGTCTCATAGCGGGCTACTATGGAGGAAAAACGGATGAACTCGTGATGCGTATAACCGACATGTTTTTGGCATTTCCCGCCCTCATACTTGCCATCGCACTCTCGGCAGTGCTTCCAAACAGACTTCAGGCATTTATATCGAGCCATGCACATCTTCAGAGCTTCGTCTTATGGCTCTTTGGCTTGCACATGAGGGAGGCGGGAAACCTTGGAAGATTGCTTTCGGTTATACTGGCGATGATTATAGTGTGGTGGCCCGCTTATGCGAGAATAACGAGAGGTTCTACATTAACGGAGAAGGAAAACCTCTATGTTGAAGCCGCCAGGGCTATAGGATTGAGTTCATGGACCATAATGTTCAAGCATATTCTTCCCAACATAATAGGACCCATATTGGTCTACATAACTTTGGATTTTGGCAGTGTGATTTTGATGGAAGCAGGTCTAAGCTTCTTGGGCCTCGGTGCAACACCTCCAATAGCCGACTGGGGCAGGATAGTTTATGATGGTACTCAGTTCTTCCCCAAGGCATGGTGGCTCATAATCTATCCGGGCCTGGTGGTTATGCTCGTTGCTCTGGGATGGAACCTCCTCGGGGACACGCTTAGAGACATTCTGGATCCGAAGACGAGAAGAAGCATAGAGTTCAAGGTGAAGAAAACCAAGAAGATGGAGGAAAAGGAAGGTGAGGAGAATGCCTGAGCCGATTTTGGAAGTTAGGGATTTAACGGTTCACTTTTACACCTATGCTGGAATAGTTAAAGCGATAGAGAGGGTTTCCTTCGATGTTTACAAGGGTGAAACATTTGCACTTGTGGGAGAAACAGGGTGCGGTAAGAGTGTTACATCGAGGGCACTCACCCAGCTTATTGAAAGTCCCGGGAGAATAGTTGGGGGTAAAGTGATATATCACTCAGACAAAGGACCGATTGATTTGCTCAAACTCAGGGAGGAGGAGATAAGGGAAATTAGAGGAAAGGAGATAGCTTACATCTTCCAGGATCCCCACGCCTCTTTGGATCCCCTCTATCAAGTTGGATATCAGATAGCCGAGGCCATGGTAGTTCACAACACCGTCAAGGACTTAAAGGAAGGTCTTCAAAGGGCTTTGAGCATTTTGAAGAGGGTGCTGATACCCGACCCCGAGAGCAGGATAAAGAACTATCCCCACGAAATGAGCGGTGGTATGAAGCAGCGTGTTGTTATAGGGACGGGATTAACGAACAATCCAAAGGTTCTCATAGCGGATGAGCCGACGACAGCTCTGGACGTTACGGTTCAGGCACAGATCTTGGATTTGATGAACAAGCTCAAGAGGGATTATAACACAACCCTAATCTTGATCACACACAATATGGGTGTGGTCGCTGAAATGGCGGATAGGATTGCTGTAATGTACGCGGGTAAAATTGCGGAAATTGGCACAGCGGAACAGATATTTAAAAATCCATTACATCCATACACTCAGGGTCTTTTGAAAGCCGTTCCAAATCCAATGAAGAGAATAGAGAGATTGGATGCCATACCGGGAACAGTGCCGAACTTAATTACACCACCTTCAGGGTGTCGCTTCCATCCGAGGTGCCCCTTTGCAAAGGATATATGCAAGCAGAAGGTTCCCGAGCTCAAGGAAATTGAGGATGGTCATTTCGTAGCATGCCATTTGTATTGAGGTGATGAAATTGGAGCCGATACTTCAGGTTAGGAATCTTAAAAAATACTTCCCGGTTAAGGGGTTATTCTTCACAAAAGGACATGTGAAGGCTGTGGATGACATAAGCTTTGAGATAAGGAGAGGAGAAACCTTTGGACTGGTTGGAGAGAGCGGGTGTGGTAAAACAACGACGGGAAGGACAATACTTCGGTTAATAGAACCAACAGATGGAGAGGTCATATTCCAGGGAAAAAACATCATGGAGCTAAAGGGAGATGAGATGAAGTGGTTCAGGAGAAAAGCTCAAATTATGTTTCAGGATCCCTATTCCTCCTTGAACCCAAGACAAACGGTCTTTGAGGTCATAATGGAACCCGTACGTTTCCACGGGATTCATGTCGATGATCCTGAAGAGTTCGTCATAAAGCTTCTTGAGAGCGTAGGTCTCAATGAGATGCACCTCTACAGATATCCCCACGAGTTCAGCGGTGGTCAGAGACAGCGTATTGCCTTGGCAAGGCTCTTGGCACTGAGACCCGAGTTCATAGTTTTGGATGAGCCAACATCAGCTTTGGATGTTTCGGTTCAGGCTAACATATTAAACACGCTCAAGGATATCCAGAGGGAGTTTGGATTCACTTACCTCTTCATATCCCACGATCTTGGAGTTGTTAAGTACATGAGCCACAGGATGGGGGTCATGTATCTTGGAAAGCTCGTGGAGGTAGGACCTTCGGATGAAATATTTGAGAAGCCTCTACACCCCTATACCCAGTTGCTGCTTTCAGCAATACCCGTCCCCGATCCGGAGCTTGCAAAGGAGCTCAAAGCCAAGAGAATGAAGGTTGAGGGAGAGCCTCCAAGCCCGATCAATCCTCCGAGCGGGTGTCGCTTCCATCCAAGATGCCCCTTTGCAAAGGATATATGCAAGAAGCAGGAACCTCCTTTGATGGAAGCTGAAAAGGATCACTATGTCGCCTGCTGGCTCTACTCTAAGGCTTGAGGGCTTTCCTGAATCCTTCATCTATTTTTAGAAGGGAGGTATAAATCCTGTCAATTTCCCCTTTCTCGTTTCTTATTTCCCCGCCTTCCACCCTGATCACATAATAGGCATACCCCTTTGGTATGATGATTACGTCGCCGAGCTTACCCGCATTTTTAACTCCAAGAACCCTCTGAAGTATGCTTAAAGATAGCATGGCTTCTCTGCTCGCCGAGCTAAGCTTCTCATCCTCTTCTAAATGCCTGCGAAAGCCGGTGGGAATCCCCAAAAACCTCCATAGATTCCATCTTCTCATGTGCCTCAATCTCTCATCAAAGGTCTGTCCTGAAATTTTTGCTACTTCATAAAATAGGCTCTTGAGGAAGTTCTCGAGCTCTTCCTCCTTTAGAAGGGGCTCCAGAGAACCTTCGGGAAAGGCCCTCGGAAAGTCTGTTCTCCTTATGAGCGTGCTGATCCTCTCAATCTTCTCCAATTTTTTTGAGAAGTAGGCATCTATGGCGTACTCCTCTCCATGAACTTCGAAGATTATGAAGGGAATCTTAATCTCCATGTGCTCACCATCCCTAGTTCGGGGAAAGAGCTAAAAAACTTTGCTTAGATGTATAAGAAGAGTGATATCATGAGGATTGAAGAGCTTTCTGTGGACGAACGTATAATAAGAGCCTTGAAGGAGAGGGGCATTGATGAGCTCTACCCACCTCAAGCGGAGGCGTTGAGGAGTGGTGTGCTTGAAGGAAAGAACCTGATCCTTGCTATTCCAACAGCATCTGGAAAGACGCTGGTTGCCGAGATTGTAATGCTCAACAAGCTTTTTAAAGAGGGAGGGAAAGCAGTTTATCTCGTTCCGCTCAAAGCCCTTGCAGAGGAGAAATATAGGGAATTCAAGGTGTGGGAGAGGTTTGGTGTTGGTGTGGCTCTCTCCACAGGGGATTACGACAGCGGTGATGAATGGCTCGGGAGATATGACATAATAATCGCAACATCTGAAAAGTTTGATTCCCTTCTAAGACACAAACCCCGGTGGATAAGGGATGTGAATCTTGTTATAGCCGATGAAATTCATCTTCTGGGCTCCTTTGACAGGGGGGCGACCCTTGAGATGATCCTATCCCACATGGTCGGAAGGGCTCAGATCCTCGGGTTAAGCGCCACGGTTGGAAATGCAGAGGAACTGGCGGAATGGCTAGATGCGGGTCTTGTTATGAGCGATTGGAGACCCGTGAAGCTTAGGAAAGGGGTTTTCTACAACGGGAGCGTGATATGGGAGGATGAGAGCACTCAGAAGTTTGATTTAACGTGGGATTCTCTCGTGATTGATGCAATAAAGAGAGGGAAGCAGGCTCTGGTTTTTGTGAATACCCGACGTAGCGCCGAAAGAGAAGCTCTAAGGCTCAGCAAGAAGGTCAAAAAGCTTCTAACCAAAGCCGAGCAGAGGGTTTTGAAATCCCTCGTGGAGGAAATTGAGAGCAACCCGACGAATGATAAGGTCAGGGAGGCTCTGATAAACGGGGTAACCTTTCACCATGCCGGGCTTGGAAGGAAGGAGAGAACTTTAATCGAGGATGCTTTCAGAGAGGGGATAATCAAGGTGATAACAGCAACACCAACCCTTGCCATGGGGGTAAATACTCCCGCGTTTCGTGTTATAATCCGCGATACCAAGCGTTACTCCTCCTTTGGATGGATGGATATACCCGTTTTGGAGATCCAGCAGATGCTTGGGAGGGCCGGGAGACCCAAATACGACAGGGAAGGAGAGGCCATAATAGTTGCAAAGGAAAGCGAGGACCCCATGGAAGTTTTTAAGAAATATGTTGTTGGAAAACCTGAAAATCTCTTTTCAATGCTCTCAAATGAGAGCGCATTTAGAGGTCAGGTCCTTGCTTTGATAACTAACTTTGGAGTGGAGACATTCGGAGAACTCGTGAAATTCTTGGAAAAGACCTTCTTCTACCACCAGCGCAGGAATCTGGCACTTCTTGAGGAGAAAGCCAAGAAAATAGTTCATTTCTTCTTTGAGAACGGTTTCATTGATATAGATCTTGAGGATCGCTTTATGCCCCTGCCCCTTGGAATAAGAACATCCCAGCTCTATGTGGATCCGCTCACGGCAAAGCGCTTTAAAGATGCCCTTCCCAAGATTGAGGAGAATCCAAATCCCCTCGGAATTTTCCAGCTCCTTGCCTCCTCACCGGATTTGAACACCCTGAGGGTTAAGAGGAAGGAGATGGAGGATCTTGTGGATTATGCCTATGAAATGGAGGATAATCTGTATTTTAACATTCCCTACTACGGGGATTATGAGTTTGATATTTTCATGGGGCAGCTCAAAACTGCCAGGATGCTTTTGGACTGGATAAATGAGGTGAGGGAGGATAAAATCCTTGAGAGCTATGGAATTGACAGCGGGGATCTTTACCGGGTTCTGGAACTTGCTGATTGGCTCCTCTATTCGCTGGTTGAAATTTACAAGCTCTTTGAGCCCAAAAAAGAAATTTTGAGATTTTTAGAGGATCTGAGGCTCAGGGTCAAGCATGGTGTTAGAGAGGAGCTCCTAGAGCTCGTCAGGCTTCCAATGATCGGTAGAAAGAGAGCTAGGGCGCTCTATCTTGCGGGATTCAGAAATGCCGGGGATATCGCAAAGTCAGAACCTGCCAAACTTTTAAATATTGAGGGCATTGGCGTCGGTGTTTTAAGGGAGATTTACAAGAGCCTCGGAGTCGAAAGAAAGCTCTCAAAGGAAAAGCCTAAAAAGGGAACTCTCGATGCTTTCCTCAAATGAGTTAATATGCTGGAATAGGGGGAGTGGGCTGAGATGATAATATGTGTCGTGGGAATGCCCGGTTCGGGGAAAGGAGAAGTTGTCAAGGTGTTCAGGCGCTTTGGAGTTCCCCATGTGAACATGGGCGATATTGTGAGGGAGGAAGCGAGTAAAAGAGGTATCCCGAGAACCTCCGAAGGTATGAGGAGGGTCAGCATACAGCTCAGGCAGGAGCTGGGTGATAATGCCGTTGCGAAGCTGTGCATTCCCAAGCTAAAGGAGCTTTTGGAGGGGCATGAGAAGGTTGTTGTGGATGGGGTGCGTTCTCTTGATGAAATAAGGACTTTTAGGGATGCTTTTCCAGAGGAAACAATAGTGGTCATAGGTGTCCATTCATCACCAAAAAAGCGCTTTGAACGACTGAGCCGGAGAGGAAGGAGCGATGACCCGAGCACGTGGGACGAATTTGAAGCCAGAGACTGGAAGGAGCTCAAGTTTGGAGTGGGTGAGGTCATGGCTCTTGCGGATTACCTCCTCGTAAATGAGGATAGTTTGGATGAGTACAGGATGAGAATACTCCAGCTTGCAAAGAAATTGGGGATATTGAAGCTACCCAAGCATGGAATCAAGGAGCAGCATCACGTAGAAACCGAGAAAGAAGCCTAGGGTTATCAGAGTTTCATTCTCCTCTTTTCTGTAGATCTCCGGTATCATCTCTTTGACCGTAACATAGAGCATTGCTCCACCGGCTAGACCTAATCCATAGGGCAGGAGCCAGTGGAAGGAAGTGAAGAAGAATGCCCCCAGAAGTGCCATTACCATCTCGGCGACCCCACTTAAAATTCCCATCATTATCGGCTGGAGTCTCTTCTTTTGAAGAACCGCCAATGGAAGGGAGACTATGGTGCCTTCCGGAAAATCCTGAATTCCAATGGCTAT
>Ga0164318_10005331_pt1 | contig 12430 bp, 9 predicted proteins | sample GuaBasSedimGuay9_FD_113734 | JGI IMG/M metagenome (GOLD analysis project Ga0164318, IMG submission 113734) | Subseafloor sediment microbial communities from Guaymas Basin, Gulf of California, Mexico - Guay9, Core 4571-4, 0-3 cm | ecosystem: Environmental > Aquatic > Marine > Hydrothermal vents >... | reverse complement strand
GTATCCGCATTGCCATTTGAAGAATATTTAGAAAACAAAAAATCACTTCTTTTTATTGTTAACGATGCAACTAGAGCAACTCCAACATCCATTATATTAAAAACACTTTTGCCTATCGTTAAAGAACATGGCATCTCTAATATTAATGCTATAGTTGCTACAGGCACACACAGACCCCCTATTGAATCAGAACTAAAACGAATTTTCGGTGAATCTTATGAATTATTTAGAAACAGAATCTACATACATTCTTCAATCGACAAATCAATGTTATCATATTATGGTAATACAACTCGTGGGACTAAGGTATATGTAAATAAACTAATCAAAACATTTGACGGTATTATTGTTATAGGGTCAACTGAACCTCATTATTTTGCAGGGTACACTGGTGGCCGTAAGGGGATTGTTCCAGGAATTGCTGGCTATGAGACTATAGAGCAAAATCACAAATTTGCACTTGATGATAATGCAAAAATCTTAAAACTCTCAGGAAATCCAGTACACGAAGACCTGGTAGATGCTGTACAATTAGTTATTGAGAAGAGCAATATTGACGTGTATTCTATTAATACAGTAGTTAACTCTCAGGGGCAGCTTTATGCAGTAACTGTTGGTGACTTGTTTGCAGCTCATTTAAAATCTGTTCAGTATGCAAATGATATTTTTGTTAAAAAGGTAAATCATAAATTTGATGTTTTAATTGCAGTAGTTTACCCTCCATTGGATATTAACTTTTATCAGTCACATAAAGCTCTTGAAAATGTAAAAATGGTCGTGAAAGAACATGGCACGATCGTACTTATTTCTCGCTGTCATGAAGGAATTGGGCCATCCAATTATTATAATCTTTTTTTGAAAATAAAATACTTGAGCAATCCGCTTGAATATGTAAAGAAGAATTACAAACTTGGATATCATAAAACCATTAAACTTATGCAGCTGACCAACAACTACCATATTTATGTAATTTCTGAGTTGAATCCTACAGTTATACGTAATATGAATATGAACCCAGCAAGATGTGTGAGAGAGATACTTGACAAATGTAATTTATCAAATATATCATGCATTGGAATAGTAAATGATGCTGGAATCATAGTCCCTATAAAATTATAGCAAACATATTTTGATCTAATTGGTAAATAAAATTATGAAAGTAACGCCCATAACATTAAAAAGGAAAAATATGTAAATAAATCATCACCTTTTACTCAGATTTTATTAAACTATGGTTATTGTCCAGTTGTAGGAGGGTAATCTTTTGGATAATCCCCATTTTGAAATTTCAAAGAAAAAAAAGACTGAAATTGCGATTTTAATAACTCTTGTAATTCTTTACTTTGTTGTTGATTTCACTAATATTGTGTACTTGAATCCTATGTATCTTACTGTGTTTTTGGTAAGTATTGGTGTAATTCTAGCACTAAGAAGTTCAGAGTTTGCTGTTGAAGGAATAGAGGATCTAGCAGATAAGGCAAAAGTATCAAATTATGTTGGGGGTGTAATCTCTAGTTTAGCATCAAACACTCCTGAGATAGTTATAGCCTTAATGGCTGCATTAAGAGGATTTACTGAATTTGCGGTGATTGTGGCTGTTACAGCAGCTGCATTTAATGCAATCCTTCTTGGTATCGTTATAATCATTGGATCATTAAGGAAAGGCTATGTTAATGTTCCAGAGGAATTAGTGAAAGTAGAAACACCTGTGATGCGTGCTACCGTTGCAATGTTGGGGATAGTTGTCTTTGTTGGTATTCTTGAAGCAATATTCAAAGAGAACACTATTGCTGTTATACCTCACGATGTGTCATTTCTTCTGGTGGTTACTTATATTGCATATTTGATATTTCTCTTGAAATATAAACGAGAGTTAACGAAAGAAGAAATTCGCCAGTATGAGGAAGACGCAAAGCGTGTATGTGTTAAAAAAATGATTCTATTCTTAATATTTGGATTCTTTGGAATTTTCATTGCTGGTGAGATGCTATCACAAGGCATCGAAATTGCAGTTCATCAATTTGGCGTGAGTGAAATAACCCTAGCGTTATTAATAGGCGCTGCTGGTGCAATTCCAGAGCATAGTATAGCTCTGGTAGGTACCTTAAAATCAAAAACCGAAGGTCTTGAGCTTGGCATTGGCAACTTGATGGCAGGTGTAATGCAATCATATCTTGTTGTGGTCGGCATTGTTGGTGCACTTGTTAGTATAGTACTAGATGAGTTTATAGTATTTGAATTACTGGCTGGTGCAGCACTGATTTGGATGGTTAAGAGTAGTATAACTGATGATAGAAAACTAGACATGTATGAGGGCGTAATGATAATCATAACACAGATATTTGCTTTGACAATCATTATGGAAACAATAATGTAATCTACCTTCAGCTGTTGAATGTTACTTGTTATGATTGTTATATAAAACATTAAGACTGAAAAGTAAGGAAAAAATATAATAACCATCACATATACTTTTCTTTTGTTTCTTAAGCAATACACAATAATATGACCTAATATGGAAATTTACAAGGAGGAAACGAAGATTGAAGTGGAAAATACTATTGCCAATTTTACTTGTTGCACTACTAGTTTTTAGCAGTGTTGGGACACCTTTGACGCATACACATCCCATACACACATCAGATATTAAAAGCACTGTAAATCACATTTATAGCAATCCACAATATTTAGTAATGAAAAATGCAGTGTGGGTGGGTGTTCCTGGCGATTATTATAATTTTAATGGTTCATATACAAGGCCAACTGACGGGTTTGCAATTCTGGATGTAGATGACATTAATAATGATGGCGTTTTTGTTGCCAAAGTTAAGAATAATAGTGATATAGTTACAATTGTTGCTGTTAACTTTACTGGATATGATGGCGGTGTTAAATACGATGTCGAGCTACATGGAACTACTGGAAGGGGTGATACTGGCTTAAGCGACTATCCAAGAGTTTATGCATACGTCGCGGCTTGGGGATACGCTGACGTGTATGTAAATGATACATTAACATACAATGACTTATCTATAGAAGTTATGTTCACCCGCGGAATACGTAGTGATACAACTCGTGCAGTTAATGAATCGTCAGGCATAAATTACTTCGATCCTACAGATCCTGATGATGTTTACACGTACACAAATGACCGAGAATTACATGTAATTCTGCATTCAACAACGTCAGACCCAAATAATAATCCGCCGTTTACTACTGTTTTGAATTTGTACTTTGAAGAGATTGATAATACATTTAATGCAGTTGGCTTTAATGCCCACAAAATTGGTTCACTCACAGATTACGTTAGTTATGATGGTGCACTTGTCAGTAATGTTGGGGGCTATGCTATTGTTGATGTCAATGCAACTACAGATACTGGATTTATAGTAGCACAAATTGTTGATGGCACACACTTATATACCGTTGTATTTGATAATTTTACAGGATATGACGGCGGAATTGCTGAAAATGTCACAATCTTTGGAAATACGAATCTTAGTATAGCAGAGTATCCTAATGTGACTGCATACCTAGTTGCTTTTGGTGCTGCTGCAATTTACAAAGATGGTGTGCTTCTCTATGATAATCTTAATGCTACTGTGGCGTTAACACAAGGATTCCGAAATGATTTAACGCATGCAATTTATAACTCCACAGAAACTGGTTTCTTTAATCCAAATCACCCAGATAATGTCTCAATAGATGCATTTGATATCGAAATGCATATCATATTACACTCAAATACACCGTCTTCAACAAATAAGCCACCATATACAATTGTGTATAATTACATGTTTGAAGACGTTAAAATGTTGTCTGAAGAGTATCAACTTCAAGCATTGCGATATCAGGTAGATTCATTAATTAATCAAGTTACTTACTTACAAACTCAAATGGAGCTAATTGGTCTTAATAACACGGCTTTGTACAATCAATTGGAGGCTACAAGAACCGAGTTAGAATCTGTAAAGCAAGAGCTAAATGATAAAAATGCAACATTGACTGAATTGCAATCTGAAGTTGCAGAGCTTCGAGAACGTGTAAATAATTTAACTGAGCAAGTAGAAGAACTCCAACAGAAAACAATTGAACAAAGAGATAATCTTATAGTCGGCTTATTCGCAGGAGTCTTCATAGGTGCTATTGGAAGCATTGCGTTAATGTATGTGCTTTCTAAATATGTTATAAAAGGAAAATCGTAAAACCTCAAAATTTTTCTTCTTTTATTTTGTTCTTACAGTTTTTTCACTTTTTGTTTTTGCATTATTATCCATAACTATTTCTAAAAAGTACGACAAATCAGTCTTTTTAAATATTTAAATTCTGTTCAAATATGTAGAATTAATTAGAACTTTGAATTATAATATTGTTTGACAATACTACATAATAATAAGAATCGGATCGAGGGTTTCTCATGCTGAAGTTGGCTTTACAACATATGGTAAGACGCCCAAGACATACGTTAACGATGATTTTAGGTATAGCACTGGCAATATCATTGATATTTGGTATCTTTACAGCAGTTAATGGAATAACATATGCGGTGTTGCAAAAACAATTAGACCAAGTGGCTGTTGATTTCACAGGATATGGCAATTATCCTAAATATACTGAAGTAAAGAATATGTTTGAAAGCGTAGAATACGTGGAACATGTAGTGCCTGCATTGCGATTTTCTTTTAGCGGCTACGCTAATAAATCAAAATTATCAGAAAATGTAACTGATGAATCTTTAAGAAATGCTTTCATACTATATGGCATTGAAAATGATACATTTTTAGTATTATCCAGTGTTAAGTTATTATCTGGAGAAATTAATCTTACAAATGGGTTTATAATAACATCACGCATTGCACAGCTTTATAATCTCTCAGTTGGAGATACATTATACTTCCTTATAAGAGTACAAATATACACAGATGTAGGTCTGGAGAATGTTACGTATGCGTTTAATAAAACCGTTGCTGGTATAGTGGACCTTAGAGATAAACTTGAGAAGGTATTTGTACCTCAAACGACTTACGGTAGTGAGCAACATGTCCTATTTTATGACTTAAATCTCACAATGCAGCTTTACAAAGATTATTACAAAACACTAAATCCTGATTCTAAAACTACTGACTATCCGCTTAGATACTATATTTTCATAAATCGCGAGCAAGTCATAGATCCGTGGAATATGGATGCAACAAATCAACGCGTTGATAGAATATACCGTCAACTTCAATTGAAGGCCAACTCAATACCGCAACCGTATTATCTCTATGTTTACTCTAATTTGCAATGGGCCTTGCAATCTGTTCAATTTTGGGCTCAAGGTGCAAAATCAACATTTGCCGCATTTTCAGCACCAACCTTAATACTTGGCGCGTTTCTTGCTGTTACAACATCATATATAGTCCTAGAGCAACGTAGAAAAGAATTTGCGTTACTTAAAGTGCGTGGTGCTACCAATTCAATTCTTACAAGAACTATGCTGTATGAAGGCTTCGTAATTGGTATATCGGCTGGTGTACTTGGTATAATTGGTGGAACCCTTTTAAGCAATTATTTCATTTCTCGTTTGGCAAGTGTTTGGGGAACTAATGTTCCATTACAGTCAATTGCACTAAGCTTTACTAGCTTTGATGCAATCTTTGTCATGGTACTTGCATTAATATTTGCATTATTCTCATCATATTTACCGTCACGAATGCTAAAGAAAATATCTCCTGTTGAAGCTGTGGCTGAATACATTCCAGAAGAAGAGCATGAAGAATGGCGACCAAAGTGGACATTACTTGGTTTGGTACTTTCATCATACAAAATTATAGAATGGGTTTCTGGATTCGATCCATATGCTCTAATGTTTTCAATACTGTTTTCAGGGAGCTTTATTTTGGCAATACTCGTAAGTATCTTCATCTTCATCGATATGTTAATACTTCAATACATTGCACCATTACTATTTCCATACTGTGTTACTAAAATTGTTACTATGAAAATACAAAAAGCATCTAATGTCTTTCAAGTAATCTTAAAGCCAATCTTTGGTGGCATTTCAGCATTTTCTATAAGAAATGTTCAAAGGAAGGCAGCCAGATATGCTCGTGTATCATTCATAATAGCACTAACGCTGTCCTTCGGTATGGCCACACTAATTACAAATGCATCAAATATAAGTTACTCTGTAAGGGAAATCCAAGGGCAACTCGGAGCTGATATGAATATTCTCTTATCTTCAACTAATTGGACTGTATATCAAAATTTCACAGAAATGGATGGTGTCGTTAACTCAACAATTCTAGCTAGGTACGAGGCTACTACAAATCTAGGATCATCAATATTTTACATGATAGATCCAAAGTCATATTACTGGGTAGTTAAAGATTACTTTGAAGACAATTTCATAGATAATTTAGACTTTAAAACAGCAATGAATACGCTTGAGACTGAAAACAACAGCGTATTAATATCAGAAAATATGGCAGAAGATTATAACTTAGATGTAGGTGATGCGTTTAATATTACGATTACATCAGCAATGGGTAAGAACATTATTTTACCTGTAAAAGTAATCGGAATTGTGAATTTTGTACCAGGATGCCGTGACACATATTATTGGGACTTTGTGAGATTTAATATTGCAGGAATACCAATTATACAATCATATATTATCTTAGCTAATATCTGGTATCTTAAAAATGCTAGTGTGAACATACAGAGTTCTATATTTCACTCATTAGTTGACTTATCAGATAATGCTAATGCAACTGCCATAAAAGAAGAACTAATTAATGAGTTCGGTGATGCAATCTATGATATAGAAATCTTAAGTGAAGAGATAAATAAGGTGTACTCAGACCCGTATACATCATCAATAATATCATTCTTGGACGTCCAGTATATATTTACCGTGATTATTGCTACAATAGGCATTGGTCTTGTGATGGTAATGGCAGTCATTGAAAGAAAACGAGAAATTGGTATATTGATTGCTAAGGGTATAAGTCCAAGGCAGCTTGTAGGATACCTATTAGGTGAGGGTATTATAATGCTAGTGCTATCGCTGGGCATTGGTGCGTTAGCAGGATATGCAACTGGTGTTGGATTTACTATCTTCATGAGAAGCGGTGTAGGTATAGTCTATCCTATTAAAATGCAAATAGTGCTACCCTTTGAACTTTACATCTTCTTATTGTCCTCATTGACAGCATTCCTTGTGGCAATGCTAATACCTGCTTACATCGCAACAAGAATAAAGCCACATGATGTATTAAAAATGGGATGAAATTTGGGTGGTTCGTATGGCTCAAAGTGATTTAATTCATAATTTGGTAACCCATGGCGGTGTGGATGTAGTTTGTGATAGGGTTGTTAAAATTTATAAAACAAAATATGTTGAAGTAGTTGCTTTGCGAGAGCTTACAATGAATGTAGATAAAGGCGAGATTAGAGCTGTCGTTGGAGCATCTGGTAGTGGAAAGACAACATTACTCAATCTCATTGGGGGAATTGATTATCCAAGCGCTGGTAGAATACTTGTTGACAATAAAGAAATCTCAAAGTACAGCCCCAGCCAATTAGTTGAGTATCGCCGGAGAGTTGTTGGATTTATCTTTCAGTTCTTTAACTTAATTCCAACACTTACCGCACTTGAAAATGTCATGCTTCCAATGATTCTTGCTGGCAATGCAAAACAGAATAGACGAGAACGCGCAATGGAATTGTTAAAATTGGTGGGTCTTGAAGGACGTGCCAACCATAAGCCCGATGAACTTAGTGGCGGTGAACAGCAAAGAGTTGCAATTGCAGCAGCACTTGCAAATGATCCACCATTAATACTTGCTGATGAACCAACTGGTGAATTAGACTCTGCGACATCTAAACAAATTGTAGACCTGTTCACCAGGCTTAATAAGGAAATGCATAAAACATTTATTTTAGTAACTCACGACTTACGCGTTGCAGCATCTGCAGATCATATTTCACGAATAGAAGACGGTCGTATAGTATCTACAATTACACCAGAGGAGCTTCAAACAACACCAGAGATACTTGGTGCTAAGAAGGACGAGGAGGTAGTACAGCGACTACATACAAGACTCATGAAAATTGAAGAGAACATAAAGGAACTAGAAAATGATTTCAGAGCCGGAAAAATTGATTCTGAGACTTTCACAAAGAGATTCTTAGAACTGCAGAAGGCAAAAGAGAGAACTGAGGAAGAAATAAAACGCTACACTCTAACTTAAAATTGTACAAAGAAAAGGTTTATTACTAAATCTTACTTTTTATATTCCTAAGTTGTTTTTATAATTTTATTAAGGTGCTCCTTATGGTTGAATCTCGTATAGAACAAGAAATGTCTGGTGAAACACTTTTTTGTCCGGTTTGTGGCACTTCTGTTGAGAGAGGGATGAAACATTGTCCAACTTGTGGAGCCAAGTTATCTTTCACAATTTGTCCAGGTTGTCATAGACCTGTCGTTGCAGAAAAATTTTGCCCATTTTGTGGTACACGACTTATGCCAACTTCTTGGAAAGGTATCATTTTAATGTATTTAATTACTGTTGGCAGCTTTTTCTTATTGGGTGTTATTGCCATTGTTTTATTGATAGCATTAGTTGTATCTTTCATTCTAATATCCCCTATAGACCCGTACACTGCAATTCAAATGTCAAATGATTTTGCATTCATTTATTTAGCTCTTATGAATGTATCTGAATTAATATTTCTGATACCTCTTATAGTTTACTTTAAGACTCCAAAGAAAATGCTAAGAGCAGTGGGATTTGTTAAACAACGCATATTATCTTCAATTCCAGAAGAGATTGTGTACGCACTTTTAGGCTTATTTGTATCTGTAATTCTACAGTCAACGCTCTTCTATCTAGGTGTAATTGACGTCACTCCAAGTGTGTACACCCTAAACATATACATTATGTTAGCGTTATCGTTGGTTGTTGTTGCATTCTCCGAAGAAGCTCTCTTCAGAGGTTTCTTCTATCAAGCATTGTCTTATCGTTATAATTGGATTATTGCAGCAGTCGTAAGCTCAATAATATTTGCTACGGTTCACCCAGTATATCCAACATTCATAGTTGCATTCTTGTTGGGTATTGTGATGTGCATAATTTATGAAAAATCTGGGAAAAATCTAATGTCATCTACACTCTTTCATTACACATATGATCTAACAATATTTGTATTTCCAACTATCCTTTACTTATTAAGCTGATTCTATCAAACGCCGAACATTAGACAAAAAATGTAAAGAAAGTGAATATAGTAATTAATGAAATCTCCTCATCGAGCGTTCATTCTTCTCCAAGAATGTCTCTAATGAAGAATCTTGCATATTCTTTATTTAGCATTCCTGCTATTCCTTTACCCTTTTTCGTATCAATTATATCCAATGCTTCTTCGGCACTTATGTCATATTTCAAGTCTTCAAATGGTAGCCAGACTATATCTTCCAAGTCCATTGCAATCAAATCATTCTTGGTGAGCCGTCTACTTTCGATAACATCTAAGTATGCTTTTTGAGATGGCCTATCTTCTGTTCGTTCTTTGTCTGGGATATCTTTGGCACTTCTGTTCGGTTCTAGTCTGAAAAGAATTTCACTAATGGCATAGTATTCTATTTTACTCCATTGATCGTTTTCTTTCTTTTTATCAAAGTTCCTTTTTTCTTTCATAAAGTATGTCCTAACTTTCTCAAAGGATGGGGCTAGTGGAAATGCTTGAATAATCCCTGCTCTGTCAAAAAATCTGATTATTTCCTTTGACGAATGAATATTTTCAAACTCTTCCCCCCAAGGACCAATCCTAGAGAATCTGATCCAGCTTCTGTAAAACATATTTTCTAGCATTAATTTTCTTGGTGGTTTACTATTACATGCAACTGCCCATAGCGCGGCAATTGCTTTCCCTGTTGGGATTGTAATTAAATCATTACGTAAATGCTCTTCACCTTTTCTTGCATATGGGTCAATCATCCACCAACCATTAATTCGTTGACTAAATGCAACCATGTCAACCAAAGGTGATATTATTTCATCAAGGCTGTATGGTGCAAAAAGTACTAAGAACTTACAGCTTTCTTCAAAGTTCTGCTTTTCAACTACAAAGTAGTCAATATAATCCCCAATCCCACTAAGCTCCTTTACGACTAATCGCCCAAACTTTAGATGTTGTGAAACAAAATCTTTTAGCTCTTGTAGATGGCTCATGGTGTTCACCATAACTAGAATCCATTATCGTTTTTATTTTTTGAGCTATTTTTATTAAGCAATTTATTTATTGTTTTGTATGTTTTTTAGTGGTATTTACTATATATATTTTTATCAAAACTTTATCATGTCTTAAAATTTTGGAACTAAATATTGTATAAATGCGTAAAAATAAGGAGCAATAAAGATTTGAACGCTCTTCATGATAAACTTGGAATTTCTTTTATTTTTGTTCTGATTTTGGCTAGAGCCTCTTCAAGTTGCATTTCTAATGTTGTAAGCATCATTACCTCGCTGGGATCATACCTTCTTGTATCTCTAAGGGTATCAATTTCAAGTTCTAACATTTTTATCTGTCTTAGTAAGTCTCCAAGTCTTAATATCATTGTACGTGTAAGAGCTCCCATCTTACCGCGTCTGACTTCTCCCTTATATAAGAATTCATTCATATCAAGCCAATTAATTCTCCCTGTTTTAACAAGCTCTAATGCTTTATTTGTCAGCTCAGAAATGAGATAACTTAGCTCTAGGTTATCGTGATCTGCAGATGCTACCAGTAAAAAGATATAGTTATCTATCTTCTCGAAAAACAGCTTTAAGGATGTAGTAATCAGAGTCTGAATTTTCTCAGACTTATCTGGAGAAAGAATAGATGATACATTTGATATACTAACTGCGAGTTTAGCTGTGAGTTGTGATCCTAATTGGAACTTGCTTTCATCACATCTGTAGTGATAGAGACAGCTTTGTGTACGCTCATCAATTACTAAAAAATCATAAATCACGCGTAACACCTGCCCATCATAAATTTATCTTTCTCGGTATAGGTATATCTTCATAAGTTGTTATAAAAGTTTTTAATTAGAAAGTAAAATCTATATATGCGGTAGTGTTCTAAAAGAAGTTATCTGCTATAAGGATAAAGGTGTTTTTGCATGAGTAGTGAGGCTGAAATATTAAAGAAACTAAAAAGAATGCGCATACTCTATATACTTTTAGGCGGAGGTCTGTTGATTGCGCTATTTCTTGTTACAATGATCATATATAGTGCGATTGGAGAGTCTTTGACAGGATTTATAGTTCTTGGTACTGCTGGTTTTATAAATGGACTCTTACTTTCTATTGTATATCTTAAAGTTTTTAGTTATAAACACTGGCTTGAGATTATTCGTATTGCAAAAGAGCGTCATGGAGTTCTTAGACTTTCTGTATTAATGCAAGAGATGGCATTTTCAGAGAAACGAATTCTTAGCTTTATGAAGGATTTAGTTCGCATGAATATTGCAGAAGAACGTGCTAAAGACAGGAGCTGGGTAATTCCCGCATTTAAATCTAAATCTAAAAAGGAGTAGCAATTAATAGTTTACGCTGGGATTGTTTTTTATTTCTCTTTCTATACACTCAGCAATTTCACTTAATTTGTCTGGAGAGTAGCAAGGTATATTGTCTACTAACTTTTCTTTACTTACTATACATATTGTTTTACCTACTTTTGGAATCATGTCGAGATCTTCTTTGCTATTTGCAACAATAACTTTTGGAAATGGTTTTGATTTAAAGCCCTCAATAAAAATGATGTCAATCCCTAATTTGGTATACAAATCAATTAACTTTTCAACTGTTAGATTTATATTATCTAAAATACCCATTGAAAGGAAAGAGTCACTTGAAAGAATTGTTGTGATTGAAGCACCTGCTTTAAAGTGCCTAGTTGTATCTTTCTTTCCCTCAGGGAATGCAATTTCATGAACTGTATGTTTTATTGTACCAACTATGTATCCCTCTTTTATGAATAAAGGTATTAATCTTTCAATAAGTACCGTTTTTCCAGTTTTAGATTTTCCTACAAAAGAAATGATTTTTGTCATAGTTATCACATTATTATCACTAATGTACAACTATTCAATGTTTGGAATAATTTAAATATTGATTTCACATTTTTAAAAACAACTTCTAGTTATGGATGTGTGGGCAGATGATTAACGAAGCAGTAATAGATAATACGCTATCAAAGCTTGAACGTGCTTTGTCAATTGCATATATGACCCTATCTAAGATTAACTCGGGAAGTGTTCATGTTGATAATAATCTAAAAAATGAAATAGAGTACTATGATGACTTAATAGCGACGGCTTTCAAAATATCTGAAGAACTAAAGAAAGAAGGTAACTTTTTTAAGTCAAAAAAATATCGCCGCTTTAACGATTTGACTT
>Ga0164318_10005330_pt1 | contig 12430 bp, 9 predicted proteins | sample GuaBasSedimGuay9_FD_113734 | JGI IMG/M metagenome (GOLD analysis project Ga0164318, IMG submission 113734) | Subseafloor sediment microbial communities from Guaymas Basin, Gulf of California, Mexico - Guay9, Core 4571-4, 0-3 cm | ecosystem: Environmental > Aquatic > Marine > Hydrothermal vents >... | reverse complement strand
TGCCTTTTGTGATTTTCATGGGTGAATCCCCAACATTATATATTGTATCGTAAAGTTTAACAACTTCTTTTCTTAGCTTGGCAATTTCAGTTAAGTCTTTTTTGACAGCGGCTTCATATAAATTAACAAATAAACGAGGAAAAACATTCGCCCCACCGGCGATAGCACCATGTCCACCATACATAACCGCATCGGGTAAAAATAGTTCTGTACCTGCCATTATTGAAAACTCTGGTGAATCTCTAAATTCTTCGATTAGTTTATACAAATAAAACATATCTCCTGAACTATCTTTAACGCCTAATGCGCCTAATTCTTTTGCCTTTTTTACTGTTTCAATTGAAAGATGTAATTTAGTACAGCTTGGCATATTATATAATACGAAAGGTAATGGTAAAGCTGAACTCAGGTTTTCAAGATATGTCATCATTTCATTCTGAGAAATAGGCATATAATAAGGAGGTGCAACTACCACAGCATCTACACCAGCATTTTTAGCAAATTTGGCAATTTCAATAGAACCTGCAAATGATGTATCGGTTATTCCCACAAAAACAGGAACTCTTTTGTCAATAATTTTACAAGCTTTGGTAATTAGCTCTTTACGGAGTTCGTAACTAAGACTCGGTGCCTCACCATTAGTTCCAAGTAAAAATAAACCATGAACACCGCCATTAATTAAATGCTCAATCAGTTTTTTTAAACCTTTTGTATCTAGCTCATCATTATTTAAAAGAGGTGTAATTACTGGGGGGATAATTCCTTTTAACATCATATGTTTTTGTATTAATTATTCTGTTTATAGATTAAATCTAATTCTACGATACAAAATAATAACAACTTTATATGAAATACTTCTGATAATTTATTAAACATACATGCTTTTTTAACCTATTTGTCATTAATATTTTATAGTTTTGTTTCAGAAAGTTAATATATTACCTATGGAATTTGTATTTGAAAAAATATTTGTACCTAATAAGCATTCATTTATTTCCCGAAAATTACCGATGGGTGATAGTTCGGAAAAAATACATTCGCATAAAAATTTTGAATTGAACATGGTTCTTTCAGGATCGGGTAGGAGGATTGTTGGTAATCATATTTCAAGTTATGAAGAGGGCGATTTAGTTCTTTTGGGTCCTAATATCCCACATAACTGGCAAGTTTTAGAAACTAAAAAAGACACACCTCCAACTTGTATTGTTACCCATTTCTATGAAAATATCATTAGTTCTGATTTTTTTAATATACCTGAGTTAGAAAATGTAAAGCAATTGCTTAAAAATGCCAACACAGGGATTCACTTTAAAGGAAAGTCGGTAAAAAAAATAGCATCTAAACTTGAAAGATTAGTAAAGCTTGAAGGATTAGATGCTTTTATTGAATTGTTGAAAATTTTTAACTTGTTATTACAAATTGAGGATTATGATAATTTGTCATTAACATCTTATTATACAGCAGCATTTGATAAAGATTTAGATCAGATAAATAAGGTTTATGAATATGTTTTTGAAAATATACAAGAAGGAATTGCATTAAAACATGCAGCTGAACTTGTTCATATGGCTCCCGGGTCATTTTGCAGGTATTTTAAGAAAAAAACAAAGCTGCCTTTTATGCAATATGTAAAAAATATTCGAATTGGTATAGCTGCTAAGATGTTAGCGGAAACAGATAAGCAAATCACCCAGATTTGTTATGAAAGCGGATATAATAATTTGGCAAACTTTAATCACTATTTTAAAAAAATAATGAATAAAACGCCAACAGAATACCGTAAGGACTTTAAATAGTATCTCTAAGAAAACGCCAATAATTGCGTTATGCTCATCTTGAAAACAGTTATTTACAAAAGTAAACGCCTTGATTTTCAATATTTCACAAGCTTTATTCTTGACGATTTCTAAAAGATACTTGTGAAAAAAGTAGTTTTCTTAGTAACACTAGTTATTAGCATACAGTGCAATAATTACTTTTGACATATAGTTCCTCTGCAGTAACGGAACAAGCTATGTAGCAATTAAAAATAGTTGAAAAATAAACAAATGAAAAATCTGGAAGATTTTATAAACAAAAACAATGATTCGTTTAATTCTTTTGAATTACCTGAAGGTCATTTTGAACGATTTCAGCAAAAACTAAGTACACAAAAAAGGAATACGATTAGTCGTACTTATTGGTTTTCAATTGCTGCCGGTTTTGTTTTTTTAATAATGATATCTGCTCTTGTTAGATATCAGTTTATGCAGACAAAAATGGCAATTAACGAAAATAAAATTATTAGCCTAAGTGATGTTTCACCAAAGTATAAAGAAGTAGAAAACTTTTACAAAGCAGATTTAGATCAAAAAATAACTGAATTTCAAAAATTGGATTGCAAAATAGATTTGGAACAGAAAAAAATGGTTGATCAGGAACTAGAACAGCTTGATATTGTTTATGTTTCACTGCAAAAAGAATTAAAGATAAATCAAAACGATACAAGAATCATTAATGCAATGATTAATAATTATCAAAATAAAATACAGTTTCTTGAATTGGTAATTGATCAGATTAAAGATAACTGTTAAAACAAGGTAAATAAGAATTTTTAAATTACACAGATATGAAAAAGGGGAAAATAACAGCAATAATAATTGGGGTTCTATTATTAGTTGCACAAAATGGATTTGCTGATGATTTTACAAAAAATTATCATCAGGAATATAAAGTTACTAAGAATACCATTTTAAAGCTAAGTAACCGATATGGCAACATGCATATTGAAAATTGGGATAAAAACATTGTGGATATTAAAGTTGTTGTTACAGTTAATACATCCAGCAAGTCAAAAGCGGATAATACTTTTGATAAAATAGAAATTAAATTTGCTAAAGATGGTGATATGATATCAGCTATTACAGATATAACAGAATCAATTAGAAATACAGATTTCAGTATTGATTATACAGTAAGAATGCCAAAAAATATAAATGTTGATTTATATAATAAATATGGCAATCTGTTTTTGAACGAGGTAAATGGTCATGCAAACATTAGTGTAAAATATGGTAGTTTTGCTATTAATAAGCTAAGCCGGGGAAACAAGAAACCCTTAAATTTTGTATCAGTTGCATACTCAAACAGTACTTGCGACATTGAAGATGCTAACTGGTTAAAACTTGAAGCACGATACTCTAAAGTATCAATAAATAAAGCAATTGCGCTAATGATTGGCAGCAAATACTCATCGATAAAAATCAAAAAGGCAAAATCAATTGTTGCTGAGTCAAAATACGATCACCCATTTAGGGTTGGTGCTGTAAGAAACTTTATATGCACAGGTGGCTATTCAGGCTTTGAGATTTCTAAATTGTACAACAAACTTGAAATGGATTTAAAATACAGTAATTTAGAATTAGGTAGTATTGACCCTGATTTTGAATTAATAAAAGTAAATTTAAAATATGGAAAAGCTAGCTTAAGTGTTTCTGATGAGCTAGCTTACGAATTAAAAGCAGAAGCTGCATACGGTTCAATAAATCATCCTGACAGAACAAGTTTAAGCAAAATTATTGAAGGAACAGAGTCTACTTATTGGGGTGTTATTGGGAACAAAGAAAATCCAAAAGCAAAAATAATAATAAATAGTAGGTACGGGAAAGTCAACTTTAATTAAACAACCCGTTTAAAAAATCAAATAATCATTTAGCCTGTTTACGAAAAATCAAAGTAAACAGGCTTTTCTCGTAAGAGAATTCTTGAATCCCCAAAGGTCTGTTCAGAACAATCATCTTTAAGGATTTTCATGAAATAAACTTGAGTACATTTATTATATCTACGTGAATCCAAGGATAAACCTTCTCTTTTTTTTATCAGATGATGAATCAGAATGGCCTATATTTTTAGTTTTAAAGTTTTAAAAGCGTTTGCTCTTAAGGTATGTTAAGATTGAAATAGGTTTTGTTTTTTTTGTATAACTTTGTTATCAAAAATACAGAATATGAATTTAATTAAATATAATATAAAAAACAGGGTAGCCACCATAACTCTTAACCGCCCGGATAAAAGAAATGCATTAAACTCCGCCATGGTTAAGGAGCTTTATAGCACATTAAAAAAAGCAGAATACAATAATGATGTAAAAGTAATAATCTTAAAAGCAAATGGTGATGCTTTTTGTGCGGGTGCAGACTTGGCTTACCTAAAGGAGTTAAGTCAATATACCTATGCTGAAAATTTGGCAGATTCAATGCAGCTGAAAGAAATGTTTCGACAAATTTACACTATGAAAAAGATAGTTATTGCACAGATTGAAGGCTCTGCTATTGCTGGAGGTGCCGGCTTAGCAACAGTTTGTGACTTGGTATTTTCTGTTCCCGAAGCAAAATTTGGATTTACTGAGGTTAAAATTGGATTTGTACCGGCTATTGTAAGTGTATTTGCTATTAGAAAATTCGGCGAAAGCCACACAAAAAGGCTATTACTATCAGGTGATTTAATTGAAGCAAAAGAAGCCCGAAAAATTGGCTTAGTAAATTTTATTTCAACAAAAGAACTAATTGATGAGGAAGTGGAGAAATTTGCCTATAATTTAGTAACAAAGACATCAGGAAATTCACTTGCACTTACAAAAAGCTTAATAAGCGAAATTCAGCAAAAAGATTTAGAGCAAGCACTAAACTATGCAGCAGAGCTAAATGCAAAAGCCAGAGATAGCACTGATTGCAAAAAAGGAATTAATGCATTTTTAAATAAAGAAAAAATTGTATGGTAACCCTTTTTAAGCTTTTCAATAAAAAAAGACGCTTGTTTAAAAAAAACTAATTGATAATTCTTTTTAAAAATATCAGGAAAATACTTATTTTCGCTTTTTGTAATGCCTAAAATTCAATAATGCTAAATAGAACAGTCTACAAATACTCATATTTTATAGCACTTCTAATTGTACTAATTATTTCGTTAAACTCATGCAATGAAAGTTCTGATATTAAAAGGACAAAAGAAGGTGTAATTGAATTTGAGATTAACTATTTAGATAATGCAAGAAAGAACCCACTAATATTGCTTTTGCCCAAACTGATGATTACCGAGTTTAAAAATAACTCTACTTACAGTACCATCGAAGGGTTTCTATTTAAACTAAATTATATTACAAATTATGAAAAAGGCAAAAATGCGACTCTTTTCCAAATAGTAGATAAAAAGTACATGTACCTTACTGATACCTCGGCAGCACCATTTGGCTATGAAAGAGACAATATTGTAACAATTACTTATACTGAAAAAGAAAAAACCATAGCAGGATTAAAATGCAATCATGCTATTGCCATTTTTCAAAACTCAAAAGATACTGTTGAATTATATTATACTACTCAGCTTAATATTAAAAATCCAAATTCAAATAATCCATATAAAGATATAGAAGGTGTATTACTTGAGTTTACAGTAAACATGACGGGTATTCATATGCAATTTATCGCTAAAAAAATACGAAAGAAAGATATTGATTCACAACATTTTGAGATACCAAAAGATTATATTATGGTAACAAAAGAGGAAATGGAAAAAACCGTAAACGAATATAATAAGATTGCTGATAAATAAATTTAACATTTTTCTAAGTTTTTATTACTTTTGCATTATTAGAATTAAGTTAAAACTGCAGAAGCATAAAACTCATGACTGTTAAAAAAGCACAAACTACAAAGAAAAAGACTGCCACTAAAAGAAAACCTACAGCTCGAAAAAAGCAAACTGAATCTTTTATTGCAAAAACTCAGAGAACATTTAATGATGGTCGCACAAAATTGCTACTAGCCGGACTTGCATTTTTCTTTGCCATCATGATCTCCCTTGCATTTATCTCATTCCTTATTAGCTGGAAAGGAGACCAAAGCTTTCTGGAGGCATCTGATTACATGACAAATGCCGATTTAAAGGTAGAGAACCACGCAGGTACCATGGGCGCGTCATTGGCTCATTTTTTCATTTATCAATGGTTTGGAATAGCCTCATTCTCAATTGTTTTTATATTATTTGTTATTAGCCTGAATTTATTTAACATTAAGTTTATCCCTCTTGGAAAAACAATAAAGTATTCAATAATTGCAACTCTATGGTTATCAATTAGTCTTTCTTTTATTTTCGGTAATAAACTTCTCGTATTAGGAGGTTCTCATGGTTATCATATTAGTAATTGGCTGGTTTCTTTTCTGGGCACAACAGGTACAGCATTTCTGCTATTTATCCTTTTAGCATCATTCATCCTATTCACTTTTGATAATTCTTACACATGGTTGTTAGGTGTGATGGGTATATCTGAAAACAAAGAATTAGAAACAGTTAAAACAGCTGTTGACAAACAGGTTGTTAATGATGTTCCAGCTGAAGAAAATGAGGAAGTTTTATCACTAGGCACAAACATTAACTTAGACACAAATGAATTAATAGAAACTGTTGACCGTAAACGTTTACGAATCTACGACGATGGAAAAGTTGAGGACAAAGACGATTTAGGCTTTGAAGTAGAAAATACCATTAAAGAAAATGAACAAAAAAACCCATCAGATTCAGGTTTAGTTTTAGATGTTAAAAAATTCGAAGATATTCAGGCAGAAGAATTTGACGAAGAACCATATGACCCAACAAAAGAGCTTTCAAATTACAAATTCCCTCCTATAGAGTTACTTGATGACCACATGGCTGAGGATGCCGAAGTAACTAATGCTGAACTATTAGAGAATAAAAATAAGATAGTTGAGACACTAAGGAATTATAAGATTGAAATTACCAAAATTAAGGCAACAATTGGCCCTACTATAACGCTGTATGAGATTATTCCTGCGCCAGGTGTAAGAATCGCAAAAATAAAAAACCTTGAAGACGATATTGCATTAAGTCTTTCTGCACTGGGAATCAGAATTATTGCTCCTATGCCGGGACGTGGCACGATTGGCATTGAGGTTCCTAATCGCAAGCCAAAAATTGTTTCTATGCGCTCAGTTATTTCTTCTCTTGCATTTCAGGAATCAAAATACGAATTACCAATCGTACTGGGAAAAACAATATCAAATGAATCTTTTGTAGTAGATTTAACAAAAATGCCTCATTTATTAGTTGCTGGTGCTACAGGACAAGGTAAATCAGTAGGTTTAAATGCAATTATAACCTCAATTCTTTATAAAAAGCACCCAGCCCAGGTAAAATTTATTTTTGTTGACCCTAAAAAGGTAGAGTTAACACTTTATGAAAAAATTGAAAAACATTTTTTAGCAAAACTTCCAGATTCCGAAGATGCCATTATCACCAATAACACCCAGGTTATTAACACATTAAACTCACTAAGCAAAGAAATGGACAGCCGGTATGATTTATTAAAATTAGCGGCGGTTAGAAACATTAAAGAATATAATAACAAGTTTATCAGTCGTAGATTAAACCCAATGAAAGGTCATCGATTTTTACCTTATTTAATATTAGTTGTTGATGAATTTGCTGATTTAATTATGACGGCTGGTAAAGAGATTGAAATGCCCATTGCTAGACTTGCCCAATTAGCACGTGCCGTAGGTATCCACCTGATTATTGCTACACAAAGACCTTCAACTAACATTATTACCGGAACTATTAAAGCCAATTTTCCTTCAAGAATAGCCTTTAAGGTAGCATCAATGATAGACTCCAGAACAATTTTAGACAGTCCGGGTGCTAATCATTTAATAGGCCGGGGAGATATGCTTATATCAGAGGGGAGTGATATGACCAGATTACAATGTGCTTTTATTGACACTCCTGAATTAGACAGAATAACTGCCTACATTAGCAGCCAACAGTCTTATGGTTCGGCATTAATATTACCAGAATATGATACGGACGATGATTCTGGAGTAAGTGATATTGATTTATCAAAAAGAGATGAATTATTTGAAGACGCAGCAAGAATTATTGTATTACACCAACAGGGTTCCACATCACTGATACAAAGAAAAATGTCTATTGGATATAATCGAGCCGGGCGTATAATTGACCAACTAGAAGCCGCTGGAATTGTTGGACCATTTGAAGGTAGTAAGGCCAGACAAGTACTAATGCCTGACGAATACACACTAGAACAATTTTTAAAGACTATTTAGCGTTTAATTTGACAAACAAACACAAGGGATTACACCTAATACGCATTTCAGTGTAATAAAGATATCGTATTATCTAATTAGCCTGAACAGAAACTAAGTGTCTGGATGGGAAATTTCGAGCTCGAGGCTTGTTAAGTCTTAAATATCAGGAGTTTACTTTTGTAAATGCGTTGTATTGAGCTTGTCGAAATAATGATTTTTAAGATGAGTATAACTGCCTCCGAGATTATCGGAAAAGAAATTGGAATTTCCGGTCAAACACTAATTAATTTTAATAATTGGAAATGAAAAAAAATAAAAAAATGACTAAATTACTATTAACAGTTATTGCTTTTATGGCAATATTTACATTACAGGCACAAAAGGAAGAAAAAGCCAGGGAAATATTAGAACAAGTAACTGAGAAAACAAAATCCTACACTACGGTTAAAATAAAGTTCAAATATATAATTGATAATCGTGCAGAAAAAATGAGGGATACAACGAAAGGAACAATTTATCTTAAAGCTGATAAATTTAAATTATTTTTTCAGGGAAACGAAATCTTTTCTGATGGCACAACAATATGGACACACCAAATTGATGCCGGGGAAATAACAATAAACGATATTGATTTGGAAGATGATGGTGCTCTAAATCCGACCAACATACTAACCATGTATGAAAAAGGATTTAAATACCGTTTTTTAGGCGAAATTAAAGATGGAGGCAAAGCTTATTATCAAATTGATTTGTATCCGGAAAATCCAAAAGAAAAAAGCTATTCTATTGTTAAATTAAAAATTGATAAAACAAATAACCATTTAAGTTCGATTAAAATGGTAGGAAAAGATGGTATTGATTATATTATTGATTTAGTACAGTTTAAGCCGAATGTTAAAGTAGTTGACAGCATGTTTAATTTTGATCCTGCCAAATACCCTAAAAATATTGAGATTAACGACATGAGGGATTAAAGAGCAATTTCAGTTTTAAGTATATAAAAACCCCACACCCAGAAGATGTGGCATTGTGATAAACCCAGAGGGGATAAAATGAAGAATGACTGAACATTGACGGCACTCCGATAAATGTTGGTGTGAGTATTTCTGCAAAAATCAAACAATAATATCATCTCGTAATCAGATAATTAGCAGATTCACGCCGACACTAAAACACATAAATTTGAGTATTTTAAACTTTTCGGAGCAGACTGAACATTTGAATATTGAACAATGAAGTTTGTTTTTAATACAACAGAAAAAAGCAATTCCCAATTCTTACTTCTAATGTTCTATTATTCAGTTGCTCTATTGTTTATATTATTTACAATATTAACTGGCAAACCCGTAGAAAGGCTCTGACCATGTTCAGAGAACGTGGATTTCTACAGAGTATTAAAAAAGCTTGGAGTTAAACCCCAAGCTTTTAATTTTTACCACAAATCTCAGTATTGATTACAACATTCGATCTCTAAGTTTTTTAATTATTTCATTTGACTTATGATTTTCAGCTTTTAGGTCTCGTTCCTTTTCAACACTTGCAGTCATATCAGTAACCAAACATATTATTTTTGAGAACTTTTCATCTTCATCATACAATGGTGAAAAAGTTTCATAAAACCATTTCTCTTGCTGGTTAAAAAAGTACTGGTTTGTTTTCCGATAGATTCTACCAGATAACAAATTAGACATAAAACTCTGAAATTCAGGATTTTGAATCTTATCATCACTCATAAAATCTTCCAGTTTTCTACCTTTAATTTCGTTAAATGGTACACCTGTTAAATTCAAATAATAGTCATTTGTCTCAATAAATTCACCACTAAACGAAAGAGCATAACTACCTATGGAATTATCAACAGCTGCCAAAATGTTTCTGTATTTACCATTTGTCTCTTTTATTTCTTTTCTAACATCAACATTTCGTTCCCTCAATTTATTGATTTCTAAATTATTAATATCAATCAAGTCCTGATTCTCTCTATTTAATGCATCCTCCTTCTTTTTAATTCCAGCCATTGACTTTTGCATTTCTTCAATCTGTCTCCTTGTTTCCTCTTCCTGTTTTGATAATCGTTCAGATTTTTCATTTGACTCCTGTAAAAGCCTTGAAGTATTAATATTTATTTTTGCACTTGAAATGGTAGAAGCAATACTTTCACCAATTTTCTCAACAAATTCAATTTGATAAGGTTCAAAATTTGTAAACGAAGCGAGTTCCACAACTCCATAAACTTCTTCGTTAAGTTTTAATGGTACAATCAGCAAACTTTTAGGATTATCACTACCTAAACCTGAGGTAACGTGAATATAGTCGCCTGGAATATCATTCATGAAAATCGTTTCATTTTCAAGCACACACTGTCCAACAAGTGTTTCACCAATATTAATACGCTTTTCAATGTATTTTCTTCGGTCATATGCATAAAACGCTACCAACTCCAGATATGTATCGTCTTTATTATTGTCGTTTATAATAAATAACCCACCAATGCTTGCATCAAGATATCTTACTAATCGCGTAAGTATTTTATTCGTTAATTCCTCTAAATCATCTTTACTTTCACGAAGTAAATCACCAAACTCAGCCAAACCTTGTGATGCCCAACTCCGTTGTGTATTCTCTGCACGTCTAATTCCAGCATCTTCAGAAGCTTTTTTTAAGTTCTCACGCATCAAAATCAATGAGTTACCTAATTCATCAGCATCACTTAATGGTGTAAAATCACTTTCGTAGTTTTCTTTCCCTATTTCATTTGAAAATAAGGTTATTTTTCTAAGCCCCTGAATCAAGTTATTTAGTGCTTTACTCATATCCCCAATCTCATCTGACCTTGAATATTTAATTTCATTAGGTATTCTCCCTTCACTCATTAATAAAATCTCTTTCTTAATACTATTAATTGGAAGAACCAAGGCGCGAGAATAAATAAAGCCAACAATAACAATTATGAAAGATGATATCACTGATGTCCACATAATTACTTGAACAAAGCGTTCAAATGAGACTTGCATTCTTAAGCTATAATCATTAATATTTGCATCAAAATGTTTCTGTAAAAAAGTCAAACGCGTTAAAATATCGTCTGTTAACACCATTACAACCTGCCCTTCCTCAACATTTGCACTGCCTAATGATTTTGCAAAAGGGTCGTTATAATCTGCCGGCGAGCTTAATAAATCCATTATTTTTTGATGCTCTGCAAACAACAGGTTTACTTTTTGGTTTATTGTATCATATTCAGCCCTGGTATTCTCCGTCCAGTTCTTTGATAATGAATCTAAAACAATTTGAATCTGACGATAATCTTTTTCATGTAGTTTTTTTAATTGCCTTTTATATTCAGTATCCTTTCGCTCAGCCACCCAGTTAACAATTAACATTTTGGAATTGGTAATAGCCAAAGATAAATCATTAACAGCATTAGCTGATGGCAAATACGACATTCTAATTTCTTTGCTATAACCAAGATTTCCTTGCAATCTCATATAGATACCAAGACCTGCAATAATCATCAAAATCATTAATGTACCAAAACCTACACCAATTTTATTTGCAATTGTAAAACGAAACTTCATGTTAAAAAAATTAATTATACCGCAACAGGTTTGGTATCTAAATTAAGTAACTATTTTCACTGAATATACTACTAATAAATAGTTTACACAGTTTTTTACCAAATATCAAATATAAGAATAATTTCCAATTTGTAAAAATATATAGTCAAAATCCTATTTTTCATTATAAGTTCATAGTTGTTTATTAGCCACTTAGCTTAATAATAAACAAAAAAACTTTTGTAAGAGAATATATACAACAAATAAGCCAAATCATAGAATAGCAAACTGAAACTATGTCATTTTTATAATAAACAATCTGACTGCAATACAATATTCTCATATAGTTATACTTCGACTCCGCTCAGCACAGGAGGCTATTAAAAACCATTTATGCATTATAATTAAAATTGTGTTACATAATATTTTTTAGCTTCGTTTGAAATTAGTTTATTTGTATAATCTCGTAATTGGAAATTAGTAATCGGCAACTCACTAATTAATTTGTCCATAAAGTCAAGGTTTGTCGGTTTTTCGATGTATTAAACTTTAATTAAAAGATATAGAGAGCTTGGCAGTAATCAGTCTACTAGTATGCAGTAGTTCTAGGTCTGCCTACTGAGAACTGAAGACTATTCTCATTTCAAAATAGTAAAATGCTGACATTATAGACACACGCTAATTAGCCAATCACGAACAAACTAATTACTAATAAACTAATTACTAAAATTATGACTGAACAAATACAAAACTCCTTAAGAGACTCAAAAACAG